>Ga0247610_10008312_pt1 | contig 10568 bp, 8 predicted proteins | sample 174DNAGHGhighgp2_FD_193483 | JGI IMG/M metagenome (GOLD analysis project Ga0247610, IMG submission 193483) | Sheep rumen microbial communities from Palmerston North, Manawatu-Wanganui, New Zealand - 1742 DNA GHGhigh gp2 | ecosystem: Host-associated > Mammals > Digestive system > Stomach > Rumen ... | reverse complement strand
TCATCATTGAATGTAATAGGATTTGTATTTACAAATTCAATAAACTTATTAATAGCATATTTAGTTAACTTTAACATTAATCTATTTTGGAATGTTAATACTACATTGTAATCAATGTCATCTTTGTTATATCCTAAACGCTTTTTTAAATAATTAATTACATTTTTATAAATAGAAATCATGCCGGCATTTCCTGCAAAATCACCACTTAATAATTTTTTAATTTCATCAATTGATAATGATGAAATATCTACTGAATTAATTAAGTTTTCTAAATCAGCGGTTGTTAATGGAATTTCTTTTATACCTTTCTTTTTTAATTCTTTTAAATTCTCGCCATGTTCACCAATAAAATCTGCATTTTCTTCCTTTAATTTAGTAAAGAATTCAGTTGGAGACAATTCAGAATGGTCAACTTGTTGTAAGATTGCTTCTGCTTGATATTCATTTGCATATGATCCGAAATGCTCAGTCTTCTTAGTTGTAGGATTATAATACCAAATTCTATAACTTTTACCTTGCTTTTCAATACCATAATTTCTCTTTATCTCATTATTTTCTTCGAAATAGTAATCACGTGCTTCTTGACATTCTTCAAGGTGTTCTTTATAAAATTTTGAATTGAAGAAATCTTCAATATTATAAGATAATCTGGCTAATGTTTGAACTGCTTTAGTTGCTTCTGCTTCTGTATCAAATTCACCTAATCTAATAATTTTATAAAGTTTATCTGAATTAAGTTCTTCTTCATCATATTCAGTTTGAGGAATTGCTACGTATTTTTTAGTAGATTCATTAAAATAAATTCCTGGATTTAATTTAACTAATTTTTTTTCTTCCTCAGCATTTTCTGCATCTTCTAAAGTTTTATAATAACCAGTAATTATTTTTTTATCATCTTTTATTTCATATGTAATATATTTATATGAATCATTAATTGCACCATTTTCATTTAATTGCTCTAATAATGCAGTATTGGCTTCTTCAACCAATTTATTAATTTCTTCTGGTGCTGTTTTACCTTTAATATTGGCTCTTAAATTGCCAGCAATTGTATTTGCAATAACAATTCCGTCTAATGCCTCTTTTAAAGTTTTATAAGAATTAGAATACATTGTTGATCCATTAGACTTTTTAAACAAGAACTTACCATCAACTTTCGGTGCAGTAACATTATACTTGCCATGCTCATATCTAATAGTTCTACCTGCTATTTTACCACAATTATTAATTTCTTCTTTTGACATATTTCCATTAGAAATTTCTTTTATGTAGTCTTCAACTGTTTTTCCAGTTTCTGCTAAGAAATCTCTTTCCATTTGTGCTTTATATGCTTCATTATTATATAATTGAGAAGTCATATTAGCAGTTCTATTTAAAGAATTTTTGGCACCAACTCTTTGTCTTTTTAAAAGAACATTAGTTCTATGTTCTTCTAATACATCTTCGAAGTCATTTTCAATTGAATTCTTAATACCTAAAACGCCTTTTTCTTCATAAACATTATTTAACAAGTCTGCATTATTCACACATCCCTCATAAATTTGTTTGATCTTATTCCAATTTGCTTCATAATCAGCAGGCATACTAAGTATTCTCTTTTGAGCAGAACCATCGTTAGGCTTATAGAATAAAGAATAATTTGAATATTTCTTTAATTCTGGATTATCTTCGTATAAATCACAAGTTTCTGGTGTAGCATTTTCTTCACCGTCTTCATCTAAGAAATATTCTTTATCTTTAAATTCTTTATCATTTGATAATACATAATTATTACCATTGAATTCATATAAATTTAATCTAATAGGGAAAGATTTTACTTTTTCACCACTTCTAGATTCCATATAATATATCTTTGAAGGATTAAAATATCCATCTTTACTTTCAACATATTTACGACTTGTTAAACTAGAAGGAATATTACTACCATAATAAAGAATGAAATTTTTATTTGCTTCTACCTTTTCGCCATTAGGTCCTTCTTTTTTTGCTAAATTATCATCATTAATAGAAACTTCCTCAGTTTCTTTAACTTCTAATTCTGGTTTTTTTACTTTAATTTTTTGTATCATTTTTCTTTTCGACCTTTCTTATTTTATATTGTTGTCTAAAGCAATTTATTACATATCTTGCTTCAGAAGTATCATAGCATAATTCGCTATCTATTTCTGAATTGTTTTTATTATCTATAACTGATACTTTAATACAATCATTAATTAAATCATTTGAATAAACTATTTTAAGACCTTTATCTTGAAACATGTATGCTATATCTTTGTCTGTCATCATTGAATATGTAGGCTTTAATATACATTTTAATTTTCTAGAATTATTGTCTTTAATATATCTAATGCATTTATTTCGAGAAGTATCTTCAAAATAAATTTTCTTGTTATTGTCAATGACACAATATTTATTATAATTCTTATTAATTGAATCTTTGACAAGATTTCCATTTAAAATTTCATAGTCCCACGTTTTCATAGTCCCAGTATTATTAGAGCCATATACATATGTTGGCTCTGTTTCTTTAACAGGATTCTTAACTCTAATTTGTCCTATTTTTCTCACTTTTACTGGCTTCATAATCCAAAGTTCGTCTGTTATTTCAGAAGTTGGACTTTCATATTTTGAAGGACTATAAACTAAGGAATTATATATAGGTTCATATACTGTAAGCACTTTGTTTTTCATATTTAAGAATGAATCTCTATATAATGCTTTTTGAATTGAAGGATAGAATACTAATCTTTCTTGAATTGTATCTTCAAAGCCTAATTCAGTTAAATAATTATTAGGAATAGTCGGTAATAATTCATTATCTGTATTTAATTCTTTTTCAGTTAGCATAACTAATGTAGGATTATCATTAATTCTTACTATTTTTCGCTCAAGAACTTTATTAGGATTTGTCCCTTCTTTTAATTCTTTTATCATGTAAACTTTACATGTGTTTGAATATTGAATAGGACAGAATTTTCTTTTGATATCAAATAAGCATTCAGAAAGATTTTTATACTTATGTAATCCTTTTTCTTCTGTCCATGCATGTTCATACCAATTATAGAAGTCATTATGTTTAAAAATTACAAACATGTGTGATGGAGTTATATTATCTTTTGTAGTATATTCCACATAATAAATATCTGGTTTTAATCCGTTTTCTTTTAATAACCAATATTCTAAATTTGCTTGATCTACTGAATTACCTTTTTTATGATTAATAGTATCTTCTGGGGATTGAATAACTGTATTTTCATAAAAGTCTTCTGGATCTAATATTTCGTTACCGTCTTTATCAAACATTCCAAATTCAATTTGCCCCATTAGGTTATTAACAAAGTTTAATATAGTTCCTGCATATTCTTCTGTAATTTCGTCAAAAATTTTAAATTTCAATAAAATCACCTCTCTTAAATAGTAGGGTTATAATAAACTCTTTCATCTTTCCATAAAATTAATGCTTCAGATAATTCACGCTTACACATTGTTGCAAATTTTCTCGCTTCTTTATAATCTGAAAATTCGATCCACATTGATATATCGTTGTGGTCTGCTTTTTTATATTTAACGCCTTTAAAATCTGCAAACTCTTGTAATACATTTGCATTATCTATATCATAACTTTCAATAACTTTATAATTAATTATTGAAGAGTATTTAAATGAATTTGTTTCTACTTCTTTACCTATTTTAATTTTATATAAAACTTGAATTTCAATAGGATCTAAGCACCAATATTCATCAGTCAAATTTGAATCTGGAACTTCTTTTAATGTGCATTTGAAGATATCATGCTTAAATAAATTTCCTTTTGGAACATATACATAATATTCTTTTCCTTTTTCTGCATTAATTGCTTGTAAGCATTGTTCAATACTTGGTGCAAAACAAACTCTTGGTATATTATCGTTTTCTATTTGTAAGTCAACTCTCTCATTTTTAGGAATTCGAGGACTTAATTTTGTAAATGATTTTTTTTCTGATACAAAATAAAGTTTTAAATGTAGCAAGTTTTTTGCCTTGACTAATTTTAAATCTTTTTTCTTTGGTTTGTCATCTTCAATTCTTATGAATTCATACATTTTTGTTTCCTCCATTCCTTATGGTCTGAACTTTCTAGGATTAATCATTCTATCAACATAATCTTGGCCGCTTTCATTAGGCCCATCACCAAATTTATTAAATGGTTGAGAACCGGGTATTAACGGACCATTTGTAACAACAAACATTGTTAATGTAGATTTAGATTTGAATAACGCAAGCAATGACATACCATAAGCGCTTTGATTCCAGAACAATGCCTCCTCTGTTGTAAGAGCAGTGTAATTTAAATCATAAGATTTGCTGAAACCACCGATTTGAGCAGAAGTCATTACACCTCTTGTAACTCCACCACCAGTAACATCAGTTATATTTTTTCCAGCAGGAGCAGTTGCTTGTATTTGTCTTAAATAATTATAGTGTGCTATACATAAAGCCATAGCATAATACCAGTCTTTTCCGAAAATTGCATAATAAATCTTGCCATTAGCAATCGGATATAGTGCATTAAACATTACTTGAAGGCTTGGCTCATATAATCCACAATTATATGGATTTGCTTCAACTAAACCGCCACTATCTTTATAATATGTTTTTGAAGGAATAAAAATTGTATCTGAACTTAAAATGATTTCTTCATTATCATTTTTTTCATAAAGACCACACAAAACTGGAGTAGCAATAGTATCAGTATCGCCCATAAAATATTCAGCGTCTTTTTCAAAAACTGAAGAGTAAGATTTTTCTTTACTGGTTACATTTTTGAAAGAAGGCATCCAATATAAAAAGTCTTGTAAAGTAAATGCTCTCTTACCATTTTCTGGTGGATTTCTTCTATCTTGAATTACACCTAAAATTGCCATACTATTTTTCTCCTTTCAATATACATATCCATTTATTTTATTATATATCAAAAAGCAATAAGAATATAAAAAAAATCAAACTTTATATAGCGAAAGTTTGATTTTTTGTATCATTTTATTAAATATAGAACATAACTCTACCACAAGTAAATGTCCAAGTTAATCTACTAGCAGTATCTTTTAATGGTAAATCTGGTAATTTGTTAATATAGCAATCAATAGCATCTACAACTTTTTCACCAGAAGCAATGTTCTTGATTTCTATATGAAGTCCACCAACTGCATCTTGTACACTTTCATAAGCATCACATAAATATGCTAATTGAATAGTTTGATCAGATACTTGTGTTAATTCAACTTCGACAGAACCTGTTCTATCTAAATTCTTACTATGAACCCATGAACCAGTAGGATCACCTTCTGTAGTCCATAATTCTTTATTACGTTTAGCAGTAATACTTCCTACGAAAGAACCATATTTTCCTTCACCTTCACCAGGTCCACCAATGGTTAAAGAAGTCATATTACCTAACCCAGCATTTCTTGCTATCATTCTAGCATTTATTTCATCTGGAAGTGATACAGTTATTTGATAATCGGCTAATGCATATCTATTTGTCATATCTTTTTACCTCCTAGAATACTGTTCCTTCAATTGTAATCTTTCTAATTGAATATGAATCTGCAATTAGAATATAAATTGTAGGTAATTTGTGGTCTTTTCTTTCCTCTACTGATAATGTTGAAAATGGCATTACAACATATTTATAACCTATCTTTAGTGGTGTATTTTTAGTTATAATTGTAATTCCATTATATACTAAGTCTTCGTCATCCCAAGTTTTATCAGTTGTTAAATAGCCGTTTGTTACATACTTTTGTAATTCTCTTGCTATTGTAGCACCAATTAAACTTAAACCTGTCGAGTTATATTTAATCTTAGAAGTTAATAGATTAACTAATTGTTCAGTTAATGTTTGATGTAATAAAATCAACATGAATTCATTTACGAAATCATTTCCGTTAGTATCATTTCCACCAAGTGCTCTAACTTCGCCTACTAATTCACCATTGAAATTAATATTTGTTTTTAATAGTGTTTTAGCATCTGTATCATCATCAACTAGTGTTCCTTTTACTTCTACTACTTCATTTCCAGAGTTTGTATAAGTGTAATCGATCTTTTCAATTGAGAAGTCATAATCTTTTATTGAATTAGCAGCAAATACATTAATATTTGTTAAATAAGCTGCTATTGACATTTCACTTCCAAGAGTTCCATATTTTAAAATTAAACCATTATAATTTTTTGTATAAAGTTCAGAAGGAATATCTTTAACTTCTACATTGGTAGCATCTATGCATGATAAGAATAATTTACTTTCAATTCCTTTTAAATTATCATCAGGATCTACTGGTTTATTAATCATATTATTTAAATTTTTAATTGTAGATGCTTTTTGATTTGAACAGATTACAATATATATATTATCTAATGATGTAACTATATCACTTAAAGTTTTTAATGGTATTTCTTTGTAAGTGATTACAGATTGATATAAGTCGTAATCAGTAGGCGAAACCTCAACTGGTTCAAAAGAATAGTAAACTGTACCTTCTGTCCATTCAGTTGCATGTGTATATGTTTTGCCTTCATCTGCTATTGTATAATAAACACCCATTTCAAATTGTTGTTCAGTTAATTCTTCAGATTTCATTTTTGTTAAATTGAAATAAGATGTTTCTTCAAAATTCACAGTAGAACTTTCATATTTTTCTTCTTCAGAAACATATTTAAAAATTTTTAAATCGGAAGGTTTTACTTCCGCAAAAGAAGAAGCATTTTTTTGATAATATGCTTTTGCTTGGAAATCAGAAGATTTTACAATTACATATTTAGGTTCATCATTAGCAGTTTGTTTTACGATAATTCTTAATTTAGCACCACGATTATTGAAGAATTCCTCAACATAGTATCTTAACTCCCCTTCTTCAGCAAAACGCTCATCAGGAGTTTCACGATTGTATATAAAGAATTCTAGAACTTCTTCTAGAGTTTTATATGTTCCATCACTATCTTCAGAACCATTTATGATTAATACCGCAGTGTCTCTTGTATAATTAGCATTTCTAGTAGCATTGTAGTTAATGTTAATATCTACAAAATTATTTAACTTAATTGCCATATTTTTATCTCCTTTTTATCATTTATTTTATTATACTATAAACTTATTTGATAATATTACTTTTTATGATTATTTTTTTCAAAATTTCATCTTTACTCATATTATCATCAAAATATTTATCTTTAAAAAATTTGTCCACTTTCATTCTTGCTTCTAAATGTATTGTCATATCGCATCTTTTCCATAATGTATTATTTATAAATTCATTATTGCTTTCTGGAAAAGTAATACCAGTGAAATGAACACCTTTATTATACAATTCTTCTAACACTAATTCTTCTTTGAAAACGGATAGCATTTTTTGAGAAATTATATGACATGGCGAGCCATATAATTTAATGTCCATTTGATATCTTGCAATGATGCTATTTTCATCATCATTTTCGCTCATAATATAATAATCTTTATCATTAGATTCTTTTAATTCAAATACTATAAATGAATCATTTAAATTAAAAGAATTTAATTCAGTTTCATTTATAATCTTTAATAAGTCTGGACCTCTAACTGAAGTAGCGTTCAAGACTCTGTTATTGTCAAGTCCAACATAATTAATAATCGCACTACGAAGTGTTTTTATTATATCATCAAAAGTAGTATATGGTAGCAAAACAAATCACCACCCTTTAAATTAATATATCGCCATTCAAGTATTTTAAACTCTCAAGCAAATCTTTATAATTATTTAAGTTAACCATTGTCAATGTGGCACTTCTAACACCCCATTCATCATAGTCTCTTACTGAATCAACATGAAGCCATCTGTTTTTATAACAAATAAAATCACCTATTTTAATTCTATATACTGACATACAATAGAATTCATAAGTCATATTTTCAGTATTTCCCTCTTTTTTCTGGTTTAGTTTAGTGCCTTGAGACTGCAATGATCCTCTAATACTTGATTTTACGTAACTAGTAGTTTTTTCACCTAATTCGTTGATTTGAAAATCACCTTCGTAATACCAATCAAAATTAAATGCAAATTCTTCTACTGCTTCGTAAAACCAAGTAGGATCTACAACGTGATTTTGTCTCATAAGGTAATCACCTACCTTTTTTATTTTTATAGTTCTTCTGCTACATGCTTTAAAGCGTGTTTCCAAATCTCATTTGCTTTTTCGTTTGAGATACCACAGAAATCGCAGTCAGATTTTCCTACGCCATATTTAATGCATTCCATAGCATTTTCATATGCTTTTTGTTCATTAGCATCCTCATATTCTTGAATAATATCATCTTCGATATTTACTTGAGGAATACCTTTTTCAATTGCTTCTAAAGCCTTTTTTTCTGCTTCTTCTGCTTCTTTTAAAGTATTATAAATACCAATTTCTTTGCCATTTACTACTACTTTGTATTTTTCTTCTTCAGTTTCCTCAACTGAATCTTCCATTTCAACATCTTCTGCAGAATCATTAGTTGCCTTAGCATTTAAGTCTTCTAAGACTTCTTTTGTCTCTTTTTCAGAATCCTCAACTGAATCATTAGTTGCTTTAGCATTTAAGTCTTCTAAAACTTCCTTTGTTTCTTTTTCAGAATCTTTCATTTGTTGAGAAACCATTTGTCTATGAACTTCAATTACTTCTTTTTTTACTTCTTCAAATGACTTTCCTTCAGAATCTAATACTGTAATTTCAATTCCAGTATTCTTAAATTTGAATTTTAAGTCTTTTAAACTGTCATTCATTTTCTTTTCTCCTTCGTCAATTTTATTTAAAGTATCTGTAATAATTTGTGGATTATTAGATAACCATTTTTCATATGAAATAGTAGTATTTGAATCAAGATATTTGCTTTGTAATTTCTTTGCTACGTCAAAGTAATTATATGCTTTGCCATCTCTAATTAATTGAGAATTCTCAAAGTTATATAAGAATTTAACGTTTTCTGCATTATACCAATCCTTAGAATCGTCAGTATCAATTTTTTCCTTACCTGGGGCAAGTGAATTTGCATATCCACTTGGCTCTTCTTTTTCTAAATCCTTTAAACAATTACGTTTAACTTCTTCAACAGTATATGAAGATGGATTTTGAACTAAATTGATTTCTTCTTCTAAATCAGCGATATCTTCTTTGGCGCATCCTATTAATTCATTAATATCTTCGTCAATGTAAGATAATGTTTCATTTTTCTCTTCTTCAGTAGCACCTTCTAAATCAGCAGTTAATTCTTCAATATCAATTTTTAAATCTTCTATATCTTTATCAGATTCACAAATATCTTCAGTTAAATATTTTAAATCTTTGGTTTTAATAAATAAATTTAAATTCTTAATTTGATTTTTTAATGATTTGATATACGCAGGAGTAATTTCACCTTTTTTAGAAGATCCTTCTGGTGCTTTAATACTAGTGTTCCAAATATTAGTTAAATCTTCAAAAAGAGCATTTATATCTTTTAATTTACCAGTTAAATAAACTTCATGCTCAATTCCTTCTTCACCTGTATAATCATCAACATTTATTAAATTATGTGCATTGATTAATTCGGAAATCTTATTTTTGAAAGTTACATATTTTTTCTCAGCAGTTTCTCCTGAAGAATCATATCTCTTATTCATTCTATCATTCCATAAAAGATAGAAGCCATAAGTTCTATCTGGATTGTCTGGGTAATTATCGTCTAACCATGTTAAATATTGAGATAACATTACAGAAGAAGAAGCGATAATTTTATCAGTATCAATTTCTTCTTTTGGAATACCAGTTAATCTTGATAATCTAAGCATATAATTATTTCTACGTTGTTCATCTAATGAAGCAACAAACTCAGAAATTTTTTCTTTGAATAATGGTCCGAAATAATCGCTATAATGATCAATTAATCCTTTATAATATGCATCTAAAGATTGTGCGTCTAAGAATATAGTTCTTATTCTATCTTTAGAATCGAAAAATTTTAATTTCATATAGTTGTTTCACCTCAATTACAAAAATAAGGACTGAATTAACTGAGATACAATTTATCCCAATTATATTCAGTCCTTATAAATTGTTATTATGTTTAATATTTTATTAGAATATTAATTAGTCGCCTGTTCTACCTAAGAAATCCCAATAAGTTACAACACCAAAATCAGTATTTGAAGTGTTATAAGGCATTTGAACTTCTGAAACTTGACCAACGAATGCAGATGTATAAGCCATCTTGTCAATGTTAGGTAAAGTTACATAGTGTTGCATTGGATATGGAATATCAATTCTTACGAATGTCTTATCATTCTTGTAAGCAACGATACGTCCTGCTTTACCAATTCCTAATTCATCAAGATCTGGTCTTGATACAATTCTGATCTTCTTATCAGTTTCTGCTTCAGCTGAACCTAAGTTATGCTTTTGGATGAAGTTTCTTAAAGTATCAGTATATAATGGAGAGAATCTTGATACTAAGTCAGAACCAACGAATGTTGGAACTAAGAATGTATCTGGTAATAAACCAATGTTCATGTTAGAATTCTTTAAATACATAG
>Ga0247610_10008311_pt1 | contig 10569 bp, 11 predicted proteins | sample 174DNAGHGhighgp2_FD_193483 | JGI IMG/M metagenome (GOLD analysis project Ga0247610, IMG submission 193483) | Sheep rumen microbial communities from Palmerston North, Manawatu-Wanganui, New Zealand - 1742 DNA GHGhigh gp2 | ecosystem: Host-associated > Mammals > Digestive system > Stomach > Rumen... | reverse complement strand
AATATTCTAATTGGTATGATATGGTATTAGATAAAAAATTAGCTAAAATAAAAAAATGGATATTATCTGATGAATGGATAGATTATTATGAAACAAATAATTATATTTTTACTCATGCATTCATTCCACTAAATATTAATTCAAACTCATATTCGAAGCATATGTATAATGTAGATGTTAACTTTTTAGAATATAATGAAAATTGGAGAGAGTCAAGACCAAAGGAGTTCGAAAATGCAACATGGGGATGCCCATGGAAGCTTGCAAAAGCAGGATTAAATAAAACTGGAAAAACTATTGTTTGTGGTCATTGGCATACAGCAGATTTTTTTAATAACTTAAAGAAATTAAAAGTTAAGTATGATTTATATGAATCTAATCCTATATTTATATCAAAAAAATATAAAATTATTGGATTAGATGCATGTACAGCTGCAACAAATAAAATAAATGTTTTAGTTTTGAAAGAAAATGAATTGTAATAAAAAATAATTTCATTTTTAGTGGAGCACTCTTAAAAACTTTGAATCTCACGTTGTGACTGTATGCTAGAGTGCTCCACCAAAATATATTAAATAAGTATATTTAATAATTATAATCCTATGGGATAGTATTTTCATAGGATTTTTCTTTTGGCTATAAATAGAAAATGATATAATAATTAAAAGAGTTGATTTAGATGGGGATATTTATCGATTTAACTTGAACTAAAATTAGTATGCTAACCATCATGTATAAAACTGATGATTATATCCAGCCATCTGGTCATCATAAAAGAGTTGTATAATATCTGAAAGAGGTTGCAGTTATGGAAGAAAGATTAGATATAAGAAAAAAGTCAAAAGAGAGAATAGAAAGAATTGCTAAAACTGAAAAATTATTATATGAATTGAATAATTTAAAGCCAGGAGAGGATAGACTTCCTATATTGAAGCAATTATTTCCTGATATGGGCCAAAATACTAGAGTTAGGTCACCTCTTATAATAAGCATATCTGATTATTTACATATAGGAAATAATGTTTTAATAAATTCAGGATTTAAGGCAGCTATAGGCTGTGATACATATATAGAGGATGATGTAAGAATCGCATATGGTGTGACTATTATAACTAATAATCATGATTACTATGATAGAGATATATTGATAATGAAGCCAATTAGAATTTGCAAAAACGCATGGATAGGAGCTAATGCTACTATATTACCAGGTGTGACAATTGGTGAAAATGCAGTTGTTGGGGCAGGCTCTGTTGTTACTCATGATGTTTTACCTAATACAGTAGTTGCAGGAAATCCTGCAAGAGTAATAAAGAAATTAGATCCTGCCAAATTTAATTTGGATGAGATTAAAGATACTGAATCATTAAATGTTTATTTTAAAAATGATGATTTTATCATTGGAAAAAATGAGAATAATGATTTATTTTATAAGGATAATAATAAAAAGGTATTATTAGCAGAAAGCTATGAAATAAATGTGCTTGATTTAATAGATGATTTATTATTTATATTATCTGATAAAATCAAAGTATATGATTTATGTGATCTAAGTAAACCATATACATTCTTTAGTAATTATTACAACAATTATTATAAGGCAGAAAAATATAAGGATGTTTATTTAGTTAATACTGATGATGGAGATTCTATTATCGTATATAAGAAAAATAATAATATTTCTTTTAAAAGAGTATTTGACTATGAATTAAATAAAATAGATGATATCATTAATAATTTATAGTTGTATATAAATATACAAATATTGAAAATATTGCTATTTAAGAGTAAAATATAATAAATATGTATCGATTGGGAGGTATATTATGATTCAATATGAAGTACAAGGAAAAATTGGTGTAGTTACAGGTTCGTCTAAGCAAGAGGTTACTTTAACTATCCCTCAATCATTAGATTCATATCCAATTGCCAAAATTGAATCTAATTCATTTCAAGAGCAATCTAAATTAAAGAAGGTAATTATTCCTGGTTCTGTTAAGGTTATAGGTGGATATTCATTCGCAGCTTGCCCTCAATTAAAGGAAGTAGTATTAGAAGAGGGTGTAGAGGTTATCGAGGACTGGGCATTTATTAACTGTAATATTGAGCATATTGTATTACCTAAATCTATTAAGACTATTGGTCCTAATGCATTCTTAGGTAATATGTGTAAATACGATATTGACGAATTCTTAAAAGCTAGAGACCAAGGTAAGGCAACTAGAGCTAGAACTAATTATAGAGCTGCCGTTTTCCCACTTCAGCTATTAGAATCAAAGGAAGCTATCAATAATGAAATTATTGAATCTAGAAGCCGTTATATTGATTCTCAATTTCAAATGGTTGAAAGTGGTCAAATGACTAATCAGCAATTAGATATCCCAATTCAATTTAATAATGATGAGTGCTTAGTAACATATTTTAGTAAGAATGAGGTTAAGGGTAATATTTCATTTGAAATAGCTCCTGAATGTAAAACTCAATTAGGATTATATAGCGAAAATGATCCTGACTTTTTAGTATTAAAGATTAATATTGTTGCTGATGGCAAAATATTATCAAATATATTTATTAAAACTCCATATGCTGAAGAAGTAAAAATTCAAAATAATGGTACTCAATATGATAAGAGAGATGATACTCATTATTATTTCATTCCTGTTAAGGTTAAAATGCTATGCTACGGAAATGGAAATATAAATAGAGAATTTGCTTTAAATATGTTTAATGAATTTATGGGTAAATATGAAACTGAATTAAAGAATGGATTAATTAAGCAGGAGCAATTTGATGATATTAAGGATACAATCGATATGAAGATATTAGAGATTGTAGATGGATTCCTATCTCAAATTGATGGTGCTCCATTATTTACATATTCAATTAATTTATTAAAGAAGATGCAGCAGGACCAAGAATTTGAGCATCATGATGAAGTAAATGATTATTTATTTAGATTAATTACTGAATATTATAATGATTTATCTGATGAGGCATCTTTAGAAAAGATATGCTTTGAGGATCCTAATAAGTCATTAGAGTTTGCGACTACAATTTCAGGATTGTCATTAGAGGAATTAAATCAAAAATATGATGTTTCTTTAACTGATTTTTCTGGTGTTACAATTTCTAATGAGGAAGCTAGAAGCTATCAAAATGTATTTATGGATTTAGAGACAAATTATAATTTACATGCTGAATTTATATTATATATTTATAAGGAAATGCAAAGATTAAATAATATATATTCAATTCAAGCATTTAGTGCATAGGAGTTCATATGAAAAAAATAGCTATTTTATATGATTTTGATAAAACTTTATCTATAACTGATATGCAAGAATATGATTTTATTAAAAATCTTGGAATATCAAATAGTGAATTTTGGAATGAAACAGCTAAAATCACTAACGATAATGAATCAGATAAAATTTTAGCTTATATGTATATGATGGTTAAATTATGCAAGGAAAAGAATATTAATTTAACACATGACTATTTAAAGGAATGTGGTAAGTCAGTTGTATTATTACCTGGGGTTTGTGATTGGTTTGTTAGAATTAATCAATTTGCATTTAATTTAGGATATGAAATTGAGCATTATATAATTTCATCAGGAATTGCTGAAATTGTTGAAGGAACAAGCATATATAAATATTTTAAAAAGGTATTTGGATGCTCATTCTTGTATGAAAATGGTATTGCTGTATGGCCAAAAACCTCAGTTAATTATACTCAAAAGACTCAATATTTATTTAGAATAGCTAAGGGAAGCCTTGATATTACTGATGATGATACCGTAAATAAAAAGGTATCTAAATTTGAAATTGATTATAAAAATATGATATATATAGGGGATGGAATTACAGATGTTCCTTGTATGAAGCTTATTAAAGAAAAGGGTGGAAATTCAATAGCTGTTTATAGAAATAAAAAGGATATTGTAAAAACCTTAGTTAATGATGATAGAGTAAATTTTGTTTGTGAGGCTGATTATAGAGAGGGCTCTGTAATAGAGGATGCGGTTAAATCTATAATTGGAAATATCGCAACAAATGATAAATTAAAGGAAAAGGAAGCTAATGCAATTAAATTAATGCTAGGTGAATAAAATGAAGTTAAGCTTTTATAATGAATCAGGATATAATGTTAGACAATATGAAAAGGTAATAAGAAATGTTTTTAAAACTATTGGTGGTAAGAAAACATTTAATGTTATCTTTGTTGATAAAAAAGAAATACAACGTATTAATAAGGAATATAGAAATATTGATAAGGTGACTGATGTTATATCATTTGCTTTAATTGATGACCCTGAGGTTATTCAAACAAATGAATTAGGTGATATCTTCATTTGTGTTGAAAGAGCTAAGGAGCAGGCCTTAGATTATGGTCATAGTGAGGGAAGAGAATTTGCGTTTTTAGCAGTTCATGGATATCTTCATTTATGTGGATATGACCATCAATCAAAGGAAGAAGAAAATGTAATGTTTGGTATTCAGGAGAATATCCTAAATAAAGCAGGATATGTAAGAAAGAAATAATGGATGTTGCAAGATTAATTGATGAGGCTATTATTGCAAGAACTAATTCATATGCCCCTTATTCTAAATTTAAGGTTGGCTGTGCAATAGTTTTAAAAAATGGTAAGGTTATAAGAGGAACTAATATTGAAAATAAATCATATGGCCTAACTATTTGTGCTGAAAGAGTAGCCTTATTTAAAATGGTTAGTGAAGGATTAACTAAATATGATGTAGAAGCTATTTTAATAATAGGAGATACTAAAGAGCCTATTACACCGTGTGGTGCCTGTAGAGAGGTAATGAATGAATTATTATTACCTGAAACTAAGGTTATTTTAGCTAATATGGAAAGAGATACCTTAGAAATAAAGGTATCTGATTTATTACCACTTTCTTTTAAAATGGAGAATTGATATGGATTTTGGATTTAATACAAATTATAAAAGTGGATTTGTGGCAATTATTGGTAGACCTAATGTTGGAAAGTCTACCTTTTTAAATAAGGTAGTTGGCAAGAAGGTTGCCATTATGTCTGATAAGCCTCAAACTACAAGAAATAAAATATTAGGAATAGTTACAACTGATGAATATCAGATTGCCTTTACAGATACTCCAGGTATCCATAAGGCAAAAACTGAATTAGGAAGAAGAATGGTTGATGCTTCCTATTCAGCAACTTCAGGTGTAGATGCTGTTATATTTATGACAACTCCTGTTAAAAGTGTTTTACAGGGAGATCAAATTATCTTAGATAATTTAAAGAAGCTAAGAATACCTGTATTTTTAGTTATTAATAAGGTTGATCAATTAAAGAAATTTAATGACATAGATTTAACAATCGCAATTTATAAGGATTTATATCCATTTGCTGGAATCTTCCCTATCTCAGTTTTAGAGAATAAGAATGTTGATAAGCTATTAGATACAATAAGAAGTGTACTTCCTTTTGGACCTAAATTCTATCCTGATGATATGGTATCTGACCATGATAATAGATTTTTAATATCAGAGCTTATAAGAGAAAAAATATTATTAGGTACTAAAGAGGAAATCCCTCACTCTATCGCAGTAGTAGTAGATGAGATAAAGAAAAATCCTGATAATGATTCATATACAGATATTCTTGCAACTATTTATGTTGAGCGTGATTCTCAAAAGAAAATAATAATTGGTAAAGATGGAGATATGATCAAAAATATTAAAAATAAATCAATTGCTGATATAAAGAAGCTTCTAAATACAAAGGTTCACCTAGATTTATGGGTTAAGGTGAAAAAGGATTGGAAGGATAAGGCCCAATTGCTTGCGTCATTAGGCTATTCAAAGGAAAGCTTTGAATAATGAAATATGAAGGTATAGTATTATCAGAAATTGATTATAAGGAAGCTTCAAAAATAGTAAATTTATATACTGATAAGGGTAAAATTGGAGTTAAAGCATTAGGTTCAAAAAAGATAAAAAACGGCCTTTTAGGCTTTACAACAACTGGAAATACATTGTCATTTGTAACAACAGACTCTAGCCTACCTACCCTATTAGAATATGATATTTTAGATTCTATAGTAAAAAAGGATTTGTCATTAGATGAAATGAAATATTTAGGAATTATTTTATATGTTATAAATATGATTCCTATAGATTCACCCCACTCTAAAATTTATCCTTTTATAAAGCAAATTATTTCAAATATAGGAATAATTAATATTGATAAGCTATTATCTATATTTTTAATAAAAATGCTTTATCCATTTGGAATTACTCCAAATTTAAAATCATGTATTAAATGTGGTAATATATCTAATTTAATATTTATAGATATTAATTTAGGTGGAGCCTTATGTAGTAATTGTATTAATGAATTTAATAATATTAATATTTGGAATGAGTATTATTATGAGAAGAAGAAGCTAGATTCATATTCTGATACTGATTTTAAATTATTATTAAATCAATTAAGAAATTATTATTTAAATTATTTAAATATAAAAATTAAATTATAATGGTGAGTCATAACCCATCACTAGAGCTAGCTTATAATTTAAAATACAAAAAATATTAATTATTCTAATTGAATAATTTTTATTTTAATGTTATAATCACATTAAGTAATATAAATAATTATATTTTGTGAAAGTAGTGATAAAAATGTTTGATTTATATTCGAATTTAATTAAAAAATATCAACCAGGTGAAGTAATATTATTAAAGGATTTAAAGTTTTCTGATGCTTCAAATGATGTTGTAAGACAGCAAATAAAAAAATTAACTGATAAGGGAATTTTAAATAGATTTGATGAAGGAATATATTACTTTGGTGATGATATATTAATTGATAATGTAATTGAATCTAAATATATTAAAAAGAATGAAGAAATCTATGGCTATTATAGTGGTAGAAATTTAGCTATAGATTTAGGAATATTAAATGAGAAACCTAAAAGAGAAATTATAACTAATAATTTTAAGGCTATTGTTAGAGAATTAAAGTTAGGTAATGAAATAATTACTGTAAGACATTCTGATTTAAAAATCAATTCTAAGAATTGTTATGTTTTAAGATTATTAGATATGCTAAAAAGAGTTAATTTTAATGAATATTTAGATGATAATATTAAATCTAATTTAAAAAAATATATTGTTGATCATTATATTAAAAAAAGTGATATTGATGAATATATCAAATTTTTTCCAAAGAAGACTTATAAAAACATTTATTTATTAGGTATTAATGAAATTCTAATGAAGGAGGAAATGTAGCTTGAGTGAATTAAATATTGTTATTAATAATTATATGGCTATTAACAATAAGAAAAATTTAACTGAAGAGGAAGCTTTAGAATTATTAAAAATGTATAATGATAAAGCATTAGAATATCCATTAGAAGAAGATAATAATTAGTCACCCCTTTTGCCCTAACATACATTGTTAGGGTTGTTTTTTATATTTTTTTAAAATATAATAAAAATAGACTAATTTAAAAAAAATGTATTGTAAGGAGGTCTAATATGAAGCTTATATTAAGAATATTTAATTTGTTAATTGTTGCCGCTAGTATAGCCACAATAATATTGGTTTTTACACTTCCGGCGTTTACTTTTAATTCTAATGTTGGAATTGATTTAATTAAATTATCAAAATTTGTTCCTGAAAGTGAATATTCTAAGGACATTAAATTAGATGAATTATTAGGTACTGATACAATTCATGTTGGTATTAAATTTAGATTGACTATAGGTGATTTACATAAGACTATGGGAAATGATAAGGAAACTATTAATGAGCTTATTATTTCTGAAAATGTTCATGATATTTATGAAACAGTAACTGAGCCTGTTAATTTAATTACTGAATATACAATAAGAACTGTTATTAAGAATTTGATTAAATCTGAGGTAAAGGATTATATTGATAATGCCTTAAAGGGAACAGGTAGTGGCTCAACCGCTGAAGATATTATGAATGAGGTTGGATTGAATGATGAATATTTCACTGGCTTTTCTGAGGCATTGTATACTGTTGCTAATAGTGGAGCTACAGTAAATCAAGCAACTGATGTATTATATTCTCAAATTGATGATGCTATTGCATTAGCTGATGGAACTGGTCAAATTGATACTAGTGTATTTACAGAAGACGATAAGGCTAATGTTAAGGATGCATTAGTTGATGCTTTAAATGAGTTAAAATTAATTAATTCTGATAATACAATTGTTAAGGTTAGTGAAATTCCATATGTTTATTTTGCTGATTATTTAAAGAATGAATTGACTTCTAAGGTAAATAATCCTCAGGAATTATTAAAAGGTAGTACAGAGAATAATCATGATTATACATATAGATTATTAAATCTATTTGTTACAACTAATATGCCTGATACTTTTTATAATATTGTATCTTATGTATCATTAGGCTTATTTATTGGATTATTCGTATTTGTTGGTATTTGGGGTATATTAATTGTATTTACTTTATTTAGAACATTATCTAAAAAGAAGCCTTGGACATTCTTTGGACCTTTATTTTGGATTGCAGGTATTTTAGAAATTATCTTAGGCTTAGGATTAACTATATTTGGTAAATTCATATTACCAAAGCTTGATATTCCATATGGTGATATTCCTATTAATTCTATTGTGCTAGCACCTAGAACATATGCTTTAGTATTATCTATTATGTTTATTTGCTTAGTTATTTTTATGATCCCTTATACTTGTGTTAAGGTAAGTGTTAAGGGCAATATGAAAAAAGGAGATGAATAAAAATGAAGAAAAATAAAATTTTATGTTCAGCTCTTTTAATATTAGGCTTATTTTCATTATCTAGCTGTAGCTTATTTGAGGATAGTGATATTGAGGTTAAAAATACTTATAATCCTTATGTAGAGAAAAAAGAGGATTCAAGTGTTATTAAGGCTGGTGGTGTTAGTGCTACTAGTGTTAAGGATTTAGCTAATGTAAATTGTTTTAAAAATATTTCATATGCTAGTGATGGTGCTATTTTAAATACTTACAAGAATGATGGTATTAATTATAATGGCTATACTGTAAATGATAATAAGGATTATAGTGCGAATAAGAGTAGTAATAACTACGATTTATATGTTCCTAATAGTGTTGATAAGACTAAAGAAAATAATGTAATATTATTTATCCATGGTGGAGCCTGGGTTAGTGGCTTTAAAACTGATGTAAATCAATATGTTTATGAATTTGCAAGAAGAGGCTATGTAGCAGCAACTATTAAATATTCCTTATTAAAAAGAACTATGGATGATAAATCATTATCTATATTTAGAGATTTAGATGAAATAGATGCTTGTATTAATTCTATTAAAAAAGTATTAAAGGAGGATTTAGGATTTGATGATTCTAAATTAAATTTAGTTATTGGTGGTGCATCAAGTGGTGCTCATTTATCTATGCTTTATGCCTATAGTAGAGGAGATAATTCAGCACTTCCTATTAAATTTATTATTGACGCAGTAGGTCCTACTGATATTAAGTCATATGCATGGAAGAAATTTAAAAATGCAACTAATGCGGTATTAGATTCTGGTATTACAGCTAGTGCAATTGATGTACAGAATACTAATTCTAATATTATTGAATTAGGGGTTGCTGGTGAGGAATATAATTGGAATAATTTCCAAACAATGAAGATAGCAAATGGAATGTGTGGTATTCCTTATTCCTTAGAATTAATTAATCAAACAACTGACGAAAATATGGAGGAGATTATAAATCCTAATGAGGCATCAAATTCTATTTTAAGTGAAAATGGTGGAGAGGATTTATTATCTGTAACCTATTGGATGAATAAGAAATCATTAAATTATCCTATTATTTGTGCCTATGCTGGTATGGATTCAATTGTTGGTATTGCTCAATATGCTAATTTAGAGAAGACTTTAATTAATAAATCTATTTCTCATGAATTCATTTATTTTAAAAATAGTGACCATATTGAAATAACTAAGGAAAAGGATCCTACTAATTATGATTTATTAATTAATAAAATAATTAATTGGTGCGAAAATTAGTAATTATAAATTGACTTTAGTATGAAATTTTAATACAATATTTTTGTGCGATGAAAAAGAGGAGTACATAATGGAATTTTAAAGAGAGGATATGGCTGGTGGAAATATCTAAAGGAAATTATGGAAGGTAGCTTTGGAGCCTACGGAAGAAATTAAGTAGAACCGTACGTTACTCGCGTTAAGAGAAAATTGAGTGCTATATTTTTAAATATAGAACTAAGGTGGTACCGCGATAATTCGTCCTTAGAAATAGAAAACTATTTCTGAGGACTTTTTTTATGAAATTAAAGGGAGAAAGAATTTTAATAAGAGATTATACCTTTAATGATATTGATGACTTTTATGAATATGCTAGTGATCCAAGTGTCGGTCCTAATGCGGGATGGAAGCCTGTGCCATCTATTGAAATTGCAAGGCGAGTCTTATCTGGTCATATAATATCTAAGGAAACATTTGGTATAGTTTTATTAGAGAATAAGAAGCTTATAGGTTCTATATCCATT
>Ga0247610_10008310_pt1 | contig 10569 bp, 12 predicted proteins | sample 174DNAGHGhighgp2_FD_193483 | JGI IMG/M metagenome (GOLD analysis project Ga0247610, IMG submission 193483) | Sheep rumen microbial communities from Palmerston North, Manawatu-Wanganui, New Zealand - 1742 DNA GHGhigh gp2 | ecosystem: Host-associated > Mammals > Digestive system > Stomach > Rumen... | reverse complement strand
TGCACCCAACATTGGATGAGGTGACCGTAGAAAAGAAAAAGAGTCGTTTATACGAAGCTATTCGTGCCCTCGAAAAATATGCAACCATATATCCAAACGCTCGCTATAAACAAGCATGGATAGACGCAGGCTATCAAGAGTTTATTGCAGAAGATTTTCATTTCGCTTATAAGATTTACAAAATAGAAGAAACCGGAGAATTGGTTGCTTATGTGATAGATGCATGTCATAGTTTGCTCTATCATAATTAGAATTAATCATCGTCTCTTGCCGACGTAAACAGCAAGGACAGGCGCAAGTGTGCGCTACATAGATAAAATAAGCGTTTGCTTTATTTGCAGGTGCTGTATTTGCTTGTGATGCACCCAATGGTTACACTGAACGTCAACTCGTTAATGTCTACAAAAATGGCAAGTATATGGATGCTTGTCAAGTATATCATGCTACCAATGCATGTGACGCCTATTGTATATGTTATGCAGGACGCATTTATTACGTTTCAAAATCTAACATAGACGGCTATGGGTATATGTTTTGGTGTAATGGCCAACCACATTACTTTAATATGTAATTGATATGCAAAACATCAGCGGTGGCAGAGATGTCGCCGCTTTTTTATGCCCGAAGCGGGCGGGGCGGCGATTTATCGACGGACGCGAGGGCGAATATTGGCACGAACAAAAAGAGAGTGCCGGCGAAGCGGTAAACCGCCTACACCGCGAGCCAGAAAACAAAAGCGGGCGATGATATCGCCCTGTAAGAAACGAAGTCTATGACCCAGGATACAATCTCCGGAAATTGACGAAGGTGGGAAACTCCCCGAAATATCCGGCGAGTGTTTTTATTCGACAAGGCCGTTGCTAAGGAATCCACGGCACGTGTGTGATACCATCAAAAAATTGGGCGTTGTTTGGCACAAAAAATGCACATTTCAAACGCCATTATTCATAAACAACAGAATACCAGCTTGTTGTGTTATACTTTTTTCAAATACTTTTTCTTGCATATGTCCGCAAAAAGCAGTAATTTTGCACTCGATTTTGAAACATGAAAATTCTTGCTGTCATATTAGCATCCTGCGCAATGACGTGTTACCAGAACGGGAAGGCGTTGCGCGAAGATGGCAAACAGGTGGAAGCCATGCAGGAGTTCATCGAGGCGGCGCATAGCGGAACGGACGACGAGGCACTGTTAGGACGCGTGTATTCGAATATGGCAAATATGTGCCGGCAGGCGAATGACCATGAGACCGCGTACGAGGTGTACAAGATGAGTGCGGCGCATTTCGGCAAAACGAACGACACCTTAGCTTACGCCTACGCGCTGAATAATATGGCATGGGAACTAGCGGCATCGGGAAAGAAAGAAGAGGCGTTAAGGCTTGTGGATTCAGCGGTTCTGTGTTATCCTTATCCCCCGTTCACACAAAAAGTCATCGAGACCAAAGCCGCAGCATGTTTCTTCCGTCAGGAATATGATTCGGTACTATCCTTTACAAACGGAGCGGACAATGACTACCTGTTGATGCTACGCGCACAGGCGTATTCCTTTTTACAAATAGACGACTCGGCGATGTATTACGCGCAGCAGTTGTTACCGCGAATGACGAATCTGTTTTATCTGGATGACCTCTATTATATCGTGACGCATAATGACCAGAATGCGAATGCCGAGACCATCCGAGCATTGTCGTCCGAACGCGCTGATGTGCAGAACGCCATCAAAGAGCGGCACGGAGAACTAACGAAGGCGGTGCAGTTACTTAAACAGGATTTGGAGCCGAAAGAAGAGCAAGCTTCGTGGAAAGCGTTTCTTTGGTGGGCAATAGGAATCGGATTGCTGATTTGGGGAGTAATTGTGGTCTATAAGCAGCGGAAGTTGCGCATGGAACAATCGGACTTCGATCAAGCGAGAAGAAAGGAGTTGGCGCAAAATATACGACACCTGCAAGAGGCCTCGGACATCCGGAAAGAGTTGGCTTGGGGCGATTTTGAGACACTCTGCTCGCAGATCAACAAACGTTTTCACGGGCTGGCAAGAACGTTGCAGGAACAAGGACTGAATGGACAGGACATCCGTATTTGCGTGCTGGTACTGATCGGTTTAAGCCATAAAGAGATCGCCGAAATACTCAATTGTTCACCCAAAAGTATCGGCAAACTCAAAGACCTCACCGCCCGCAAACTCGGCGTTTCGGGCGGGCAACTACAAGACAAACTATATAAAACAGCAATATTATGAAAAAGATGATTTTTACGCTTGTGCTTGTTATTGCAAGCAGCGTGTGGATGACGAGCGAAGCCGGATGGTGTATGTCAGTTGCTAAAGCCGGTAGTGCACAAAACATTCGCATAGGTGGCACTTTCCAAGAGGAAAGTATGCCATGCGAAGACGACACCCTGCCATGCCCGGCATGCTTAACTATTGCATTACAATCTGGCGGTATACATTATTTGGTTAGCAATGACCCGCAAATAGTTGCCATCCTTGACACCGTTACCATCGGATCCTTTGCCATTATAGAGGGGAATCACTATCTTGAGGGACATGCTGATTTTATAAATGTTACCAATATTATTTTTCCGGAAACCGACATACAGCAATTAGCCGGAGAATGGGAAATTAGCCGGGAAACCGTATCCACCCCTACCGGCGACGGAGGCACAAGATGGTTTTCCACACATGACGTGAATTATACGAATTATGTTTTGGCAGACGACCTCATTTACAAAGTCATTTTAGACCAATCCTCCGGATATGCGCATTATTCTGATGCAGTACCCTACACGGTAGATAGAAAAGAAGATGGCACATGGTTGCTTACAGCGGAAGGTTTGTTTTCCTCTTCCAACCCCGTCGAAGAAGGCATTCCTTCGCCTGCTACTATTTACAGGCTGACCGAGGATGAGATGGAATGGATGTATGCGGCGAACGGCGGTGACGAAGGACCAAATTACTATTACCAGCACCTCAAGCGCTACACGCAGAAGGAGGACAAACTTCCCTCCCTCTGCGACGAGTGGAACATCGCTAAAATCTCCTATGCAGGGGGGTCTATAGCTACAATTCGTACCGTCAAAGCTGTCCTGGGTTCGGATACCGTTATTGAGTCACAAAATTACGTCAAACTGATAGAAGACGGAGAATATAAAGGGTCTTTGCGGGAAGGGGAATCCGGTGTTATTTACTATATTCCGGCAGGCAGCGCACATGAGTATCTGCTCTATAACTTCAATGCCCAAGTGGGGGACAGATTGACTAATCTGTGGTATGGTGGACGTCCTAAATGGTGTCCGAACGGCTATAGTGCAACCGTGCTCAGTATTTCTGATGAAACGCCAAGAGTATTCACCGTCGAAGTGGAATATATTATTACAGATAGCGAAGGAGAATATATAATACCTTGGACTATCTATTGGACAGAAGGTGTCGGCTTGTCGGACGGCCCTGCAGGGCAATTTTGCCCAGGACCGAACTGCGATTGTAGTTGCGGGCAAGTGCTCCTCTGCGCATACAAGAACGGCGAGCAAGTCTATGTGTCTGACATGGGCGAACAGCATGGTTGTGTATATAATTATGATCCTAATGATCCTAATTCACCTGTTGAAACCATTCCTCTGTTTGCGCGCGATGATTCCGGCTCTTCGACGGTCGATCCGGTGGATCCGAATCAAGTGGTCGCGTCGCTGAAAGGAAACGAACTGATCATTCATGAGTTTATGGGCGTAGAAATCACCTATACGTTGCGGCACAAAGAACTGGTAAAAACGCCTTCGTCACGCAGAGCACCGCAGTCCGACACGTTCCGCGATGAAGTGACGATACCCATTACGGAATCGGGTGAGTATCTGCTGGAACTGACTAATCCGTCGTGGGGCTATACTATCTTCGGTGAGTTTGACTACCTGCCGCAAGGCATCGAGACCGTTCATTCCAACACCTCACAGCACAAAGTGCTGCTGAATGATCGCCTCTACATCCACCACGGAGATCATATCTACGATACACAAGGAAAGATGATACAGTAAAAGCGACTCATTCGATATGAATGAAGCGGCTCATCGGATGAGCCTGAAAAAGAATCAGCGGCGGCAGAGATGTCGCTGCTGATTTTGTGCCCGATGACATCGGGCGATGGTATTGCCCCCTACTTACTACCGACTTACTCCCGATCCGATTCTCTCTCGTTAGTGTCTCGCTAGTCTGATTTGGCTATAGAAAACTGAGCGCAAACGACAATCTTTTTAGCAAACAAAATCACGCCTAAGCAAACTTAGACAATTTTTTTTTCAAAAAATCTTGCATATTTGATTTTTTTGTAGTAATTTTGCAGCGCAAAATGTTTGAAACAAAAATTAATTAACAAACAATACATTTCAAAACACATGATTTATTCGAAAGAAGTACAAGAAATGTGCGTTGTAGCGAAGGGTCCGAAACATGGTCCCGCACCGATTCCTGAAGAGGGTAAATGGGTGAAGGCTACTGAGATCAAGGACATCTCGGGTATGACGCACGGTATCGGTTGGTGTGCTCCGCAACAGGGTACATGCAAACTGAGTCTGAATGTAAAGAACGGTATTATCGAAGAGGCACTCGTTGAGACGATCGGTTGTTCGGGTATGACGCACTCGGCTGCTATGGCTGCTGAGATTCTGCCGGGCAAGACGATTCTTGAGGCGCTGAACACCGACCTCGTTTGCGACGCTATCAACACGGCAATGCGCGAGTTGTTCCTGCAGATCGTTTACGGTCGTACGCAGAGTGCGTTCTCGGAGGGCGGTCTGGCCATCGGCGCAGGTCTGGAAGACCTCGGTAAGGGCCTCGTTAGCCAGTGCGGTACGCTCTACTCGACCAAGGCTAAAGGCGTTCGTTACCTGCAGTTAACCGAAGGTTACATCACCAAGGAGTTCCTCGACGAGGACAATGAGGTTTGCGGATATGAGTACGTACACATGGGTAAGTTCATGGACGCTGTGAAGAAAGGTGTTCCGGCAGACGAGGCTCTGAAGAGCGTAACCGGTACTTACGGCCGCACGACCAAAGAGCAAGGTGCAGTTAAATCGATTGATCCACGCAAAAACTAAGGAGGGAACGTTATGATTCGTGAAGTAAAATTTGAGTCGCAAGACCGCCGCGAGAAACAGATTCTCGCCGCTCTGAACGCTAACGGTATCGCTTCCATCGAGGAGGCAAACCAGATTTGCGAGCAATACGGCCTCGATCCTTATCTGACATGCGAGGAGACGCAACGTATTTGTTTTGAGAACGCCAAATGGGCGTATGTAGTAGGTACGGCAATTGCCTTGAAGAAAGGTTGCAAGAACGCTGCTGACGCTGCCGAGGCTATCGGTATCGGTTTGCAGGCCTTCTGTATCCCTGGTTCCGTAGCTGACGACCGCAAGGTAGGTATCGGTCACGGTAACCTGGCAGCTCGTCTGCTGCGCGAGGAGACCCAGTGCTTTGCTTTCCTGGCAGGTCACGAGAGTTTCGCAGCTGCTGAGGGCGCTATCAAGATTGCTGAGATGGCGAACAAAGTTCGTAAGAACCCGCTTCGTTGCATCCTCAACGGTCTGGGCAAGGACGCTGCTATGATCATCAGCCGTATCAACGGTTTCACCTATGTACAGACCGAGTTCGACTATTTCACGGGCGAGCTGAAGATCGTTCGTAAGAAAGCGTACAGCGATGGTCCGCGTGCGAAGGTTAACTGCTACGGCGCAGACGATGTTCGTGAGGGTGTAGCTATCCTCTGGCACGAGAACGTGGATGTTTCGATCACCGGTAACTCGACGAATCCGACCCGCTTCCAACACCCGGTAGCAGGTACGTACAAGAAAGAGCGTATCCTGGCCGGCAAGCCGTACTTCAGCGTTGCTTCCGGTGGTGGTACCGGTCGTACCTTGCACCCGGATAACATGGCAGCAGGTCCTGCTTCCTACGGAATGACGGATACGCTGGGTCGTATGCACAGCGACGCTCAGTTCGCAGGTTCGAGCTCCGTTCCGGCACACGTAGAGATGATGGGCTTCCTGGGTATCGGTAACAACCCGATGGTAGGATGTACCGTAGCTTGCGCGGTGAATGTAGCGCTCGCGCTGAATAAGTAAAACACCTCTCCCCGACCCTCTCCCAAGGAGAGGGAGGAAGGGACGTGATAACGACAAATTATTAACACCAAGAAAGGCTGCTAAATGGTAGCCTTTCATGGTGGAATATTAACCAATTTAATTTAACAACAAAATGAAAAAATATCTTTTTGTAGCTGTCTTGGCTGTAGCCAGCTTGGCAGCTTATGCACAACCTCGTGCCATCGGTGCTAACCTCGGTTATGGTATCGGTTTCAGTTATCAGCATGGTTTTGGTGAGTCCAACATGTTGGACGTAGCAGCCGAGGTTCCTTTCTTCAACGGTATCGGCGGTAAGGTTACTTACGATTGGATTGACCCGTTCAATGCTCCCGTTCCTTGGAACAACAAGGGTGAGTGGCACTGGTACATGGGTGTCGGTGGTGCCGGAGGTATCTATGGTTTCAAAGATGTAGCATGGTATGCAGGTGTAGCCGGTCATATCGGTATCGAGTATGATTTCTGGTTCCCGTTCCAACTCTCTTTGGACTGGCGTCCGACCATCGGTGTAAGCAACTACGGCCGTGACAAAGTCGGTTTCGGTGTTGAGGGATTGTACAGTGGCATTAGTCTTGGTGTTCGCTACAAATTCTAATCGGTCGTTCGATTACGAGTTAGTAACATTATTTTACGAAAAAGCGCATATTTCTTCGGAGATGTGCGTTTTTTTTGTACCTTTTTAGGCAAAAAGGAAAAATAAATTTGCATGTATGCAAAAGATTTCGTATCTTTGCCGCCGAAACTGAAATTAAATCTACGAAACACAAATTAAATCTATTATTATATGAAAAAAATTCTTTTTTCGCTACTCGCTGTAGCGCTTTGCATACCGGCTTTTGCCGGTCTTCGCCAGAAACAAGCGGACAAAGACACGAATCAGTTCCGCTATGAGATCGAGTGCGCAGGCAATGCCATTCAAGGCACCTATCTCGTAAAAGTGTGGACCTATTCCAAGAAAGCATCGGTGGCAGAGAACCAATGCCGTAAGAACGCCGTGCATGGTGTCATCTTCAAAGGTTACGGCGGTGGTCAGGGTTGCGTTTCGCAACGTCCGATGGCCAGCAATCCCGGTGTAGAGACTCAGTTTGAGGAGTACTTCAACAGCTTCTTCTCTGAAGGCGGTGAGTTCCAGAAATACGCTTCTATCATGGGCGGTACTACCGAAACCGTGAAGGTAGGTAAAGAATACAAAGTCGGCTGCGTGGTCAGTGTGCGCAAAGACGATCTGCGCAAAGCACTCGAAGCTGCCGGCGTTATTCGCGGACTCAGTTCAGGATTCTAAACAGATAGACCATTATGAAAAAGTTAAGTATATTCATTGCCGCTTTTGCGATGATTCTTCTCGCATCGTGCGGCACCAAGCGCTCGCAGGCCTACTACGAGAAACCGAGTGTGGTGCTCAGCGCTAACTACGACGGCAGTTATGTCATTCGCGTACAAGTACGCGCCAAAGATGCGGTGCTTGCTTTCACAGACGGCCAACGCAAAGCCGTTCAGGAAGTGATCTTCAATGGTGTCAAAGCCGGTAGTAACGGCATCTCGGACCTCAAACCGCTATGTTTCGACATGAACGCACGCGAGAAACATGAGGACTACTTCAACGCTTTCTTCGCAGACGGCGGTGCGTGGACTCAGTATGCGAACCTCAAAGACAAACGTGTCGGTTCCACCCGTTATCAACGCGACGGTCGTCAGATGGTGGAGTCTGTGACCGTGACCGTGGATCGCGCAGGTCTGCAACAAAGATTAAGAATGGATGGTATAATCCCTATGGAAGGAAGATATTAATATGAAAAAGTCACTATTCACCCTCGCACTCGCGCTGGTAGCGCTGATGGCGAGTGCACAGATCAAGAAACCCGAGTTGATGGTTATCCCGTCTGACGTTTGGTGTATCAATAACGGTTACTTCACCGAGGTTGAGAATATGGGTACAACCGTCAAAGTGCCGAATTACAAACAGGCACTTCAGGAGAATATGGGTCTCAAACTGGCTATTGCCAAGATCAACGATCTCATGGCCGAGCGTCAGTTCCCGCTCAAGAGCCTTGAGCAAGAGCTCAAGAACCTCGAGCAACGTCGTATGGAAGACAACCTCACGACCAGCAAGGCCGGCAATGAACTGTCGGAATCGCCGCTGGATGAGGTAGCCCGTACTGCGAAATGTGACATCATCCTCGAGCTCACTTGGGATGTCAAAGACATGGGACCGAAACACTCCCTCTCTTACATTCTCGAAGGCCGCGACGCCTATACCGCCAAGTCCATCGGCTCTGCTGCCGGTACGGGTGCTCCCTCTTTCTCGGCAGACGTGGACGTACTGCTCGAAGAGGCGATCGTAGCGAACATGGATAATTTCAACAACCGTCTGCAGGCTCATTTCGAAGAGATGCAGCAGATTGGTCGTGAGATCAGCATGGACGTCAAAGTGTTTGCTAACAACGCAGCCGGTGTGGACCTCGAGACCGAGTTTGGCGACGATGAGTTGATCGATATCATCAATAACTGGCTCCAACTCAACACCGTACAAGGTCGTTTCTCGATGCCCTACGCATCGGAGAACGTAGCGAACTTCACGCAGGTACGTATTCCGGTTTATGACGAGCGCGGACGTGCTATCGATGCGAACGCTTTCGCTAAAGGTCTCGCAAAAATGCTCAAGAAAGAACCGTATAACATCCCGTCCAAAGTCCTCGTCAAAGGTCTTGGCCGTGCTGTGATCATTTTAGGAGAGAAATAATATGAAAAAGATTTTTTCCATATGCATAGCCGCGCTCATGAGTGCTACTATGTTCGCCGCAGAGACGCAATATCTGCCTATCTCCGTGTACGCTATGGATGACCAAGAGTCGTTCCCGCAAGGCGCTAAAGCCATGATCGAGAACAAACTGACCCAACTGCTGACCCGCAACGGTATTGCCGGTCTGGATTATATGGGGCAGTTCATCCTCACCGTCACCACCACCCCGATCGACAAAGATGTCATCCCCGGACCTCCTATGAAGATTCGCGAGAAAATGGAGATGAACCTCTATATCGTGGACGCGTACGCAAAGACCATTTTCTCTTCCACCTCCATGACCGTCAACGGTCTGGGTGAGACGGAGAATAAGTGCTACCTGAACGCCATCAGCCATATGCCGCTCCAATCGCCGGCTATCGCGAAGTTCGTGGACGAAGGTAAGACCAAGATTATTGAGTACTACGACCACGAAGGCGAAGCGCTGATCAAAAAGGCCCATTTCCTCGCCGCACAGAAGAACTACGAGGAAGCGATGTACTGGGTATCGCTCATCCCGCAGCAGTCCAAGCACTACGATGCCGCTCTTGCTGCCGGTCAAGAGATCTATCAGGCTTACATCGACAACCAGTGCTATATCAACCTCGGCAAAGCACGTCAAGCCTGGGCTGCAGAGCAGAACGCAATCGGTGCAGCAGCAGCCGGTGAATATTTAGCCAACATCATGCCTGATGCGAAGTGCTATGGCGATGCGATGGCGCTCTACAAAGAGATCAAGGGTAAGGTTCTTGACGATTGGAAGTTCGAGATGAAGCAATATCAGGACGGTATTGATCTCCAGAAACTGCAGATCGATGCAGCTCGTCAGATCGGTGTCGCTTACGGTAACCACCAGCCGAACAAAGAAGTCAATATCGAGTTCCTTAGAACGTTGTTATGAAACAAACCATTATGACATTGCTCTGTGTTTGTGCGGTGATTGCCGCACAAGCGCAGGAGCAATTAAGTTATCGCCGCAACTCGCTTGCGACGATGTTGGTTTATCACCCCGAGGATGAGTTCGGAGGCGAGATATACAAGGCCTTCGACTCCCTGCCTATCCCAGACAAGTACGACGATCACACGATCGCCGGTATGCGGGTCATTAACAACCGTCACATCTGGGGGCTCCAACGTCGTGACTCGGGTTATTTCAAAGCGACTTACGGTCACCAACTGACCGCACAGGAACTGCAGAAGAACGCGCAATACACTGAAAATCTGCTCAACGAGAAACAGATGGCCAAGTACATGGTTGCCAAATGGTTCGGGCTCACGGGTAGTACGGTAGATGAAGCAACGTTCAACACCAAGCTCATCCAAGCGCGCGGCCAATATAACGCCAACGATGTGGATGTGGCCCTTGCGCTGCAGACCACCCGCGGACTTGCGTCCCTCTCCGATGCCGGCGAAGAGTTGCTGCATAACACGTTCGTGCTCGTCAACGATATTACCTATATCACCGCCGAGCAGGAAGCCGCAGCCGCCAAGGCCGCGATGGGTATCATCGGAGGTATCTTGGACGGTCTGACCGGTGGAAGCGGTGGACGGGACCTCGCCAAAGCAGCGGGACAGATAGCTGACAGTTTCACGGGCTTTAAGGTCAAGACGCACTCGTACCTCTACCAGCTGGAGTGGAACTAATCGATTGCAGCAATCTTC
>Ga0247610_10008308_pt1 | contig 10573 bp, 15 predicted proteins | sample 174DNAGHGhighgp2_FD_193483 | JGI IMG/M metagenome (GOLD analysis project Ga0247610, IMG submission 193483) | Sheep rumen microbial communities from Palmerston North, Manawatu-Wanganui, New Zealand - 1742 DNA GHGhigh gp2 | ecosystem: Host-associated > Mammals > Digestive system > Stomach > Rumen... | reverse complement strand
CAGATAGCCGACAAGCCTGGCACCTACAAGAATTTCAACGGCACGATAAAGGTCGGGCGGACATACGGTCAAGCCAGCAACGCGGACTTCGACATCAACGAGGACAACAGCATCCTCTGGCGCACGGGAACGTGGGACATGGGCACGTTGTCGGACTGCACATGGCAGTGGGGCATGTTCAACTACGGCTCCTTCGAAAACAGCGTCTTCAAGAACGGGAGCTTCAACGACGGGTTCTTCACGAAGAACAGCGTGTTCGAAAACGGGACGTTCAACACCGAGGCGACATGGGCTAACTCCTGCAAATGGGTTCAGGGGAAAGACCAGAAGAGGGTGCAACACGACGACAGCCCGTTCAACTGGGGCATGTCCGCGAACAACGTGCATCATCCGACAAGGGACGCTCTGATAAAATGCATCCCGCAGGGGAGAATCGTGAGACAGACGTTCGTATGGGACGAGGACAAGCCGAACCTCCCGAAGGTCTATAAGATTTGGAGCAACGGTCTGGTGGAGGCGACGAACCCGTTCAAGAACCTGACCGTGACGGTCATGACATCGACCGTCCTCCACATGAAGCAGTACTACATGCTTCCAGAATATCTTGGGATAAACGACGACAACACGTTGCGAATCGGCAAGAAACCGCCAGCCGTACCAGCGTCCCTGATGAACAAGGCTCGGTTCTTCGAGACGTTCAACAAAGGCGAAATGGTCAAGAAGGACGAGGACATCCAGAACGTGATGCAGGGGTTCCCCTCCTCGACCGAATACTTCGACTTCATCAAGAAGGGGATACAGGACAGCGGTCTGTTCAACGATGTCTAATCATCGTCATCGTCGTCATCGTCATCGTCGCCGTTGGTGTCTATCAAGTACAGACCGTACATCACCAACGGGATGAACGCGAGCAACGGATACGAGAACACGAGCAATGCGATTGTGACGCAAATGAAGACCTTTTCGAATCTGGTCATTGCGAAAGCTCCTTTGATTGATAAAACAAAAAAACTGGTGTACAATCAATATACACCAGATTCCAGAAAATGCAAGCCGTGAGGCGGAGCTATTTGACGACGACGGGGATGGAATTCTTCTCCGCGCATTCGATTTCCTTTCTCATCCCCTCGGTCGGATACCCGAACACCCACAGCTCCGAGCACTCCATGAGCAACTGCATCCCCGCAGACGTGCCCGTGATGCGTTGCTCCTTGTTCTTGTCGTCCAGAAATTGCGTGAAGTAGATGTGCGGGGCGACTGGGAGGAACCCCTCGTCAATCGCCATTCGGCAGTACTTCCTCGCAAGCTCCACGTTCTGCTTGACATCGCCCCTTCCGCTGTACGGCGAACAGATGTAAACCTTTTTCATTCTTCAACCCTCCTTCCGTCTATGCTCCGCCCTGTACTTCTCGCGTCTTTCCTTGTTCTCGTCCAGCCATTTGTTCACTTCCTCCAGCCAGTCGTTGTCGCCCACCTTGGTCATCAACTGCATCATCCCGTAATCCGAAATGCTCCTGTTGCAAGCCACTTTCTTAATCCTTGTCATTTCAGGCAAGTTGGTGGCAAGGTCTATTGTATTGAGAGCTTCATTCACAACATTATCGTCCAACGGCTCTTCAAGGTAATGATAATCTCGGAGAATGAAATGATAAGGATGGCGTTTATCGTTTTTGAACTTCGAGGCTTCCCTCACGAATTCACCGAGCAAGGGCATGCAACAATCTGGAATGCGGTTCAAGTTGCTGAGGAAATTGTCAAGCTGGTACATGCGCCATTTACAAATATCATCATCTGAATCCAGCCTGCAAAGGTCTTTCAGGGTATGCTCCTTCATTGAATCTGGGACTTCGCCGATGTATATCGAAACATCCGTCTTCAAGTTGTTCCTGTCCAAGAAATCCATTATCTCCTCTGGAATGTCATTGAACTTCTTCAGCATGGTCGCGCAGGCGTTGGCGACAAGGCGGGAAGGGTCATCGACGAACACGTTCACGGCTTTTTCACAGCATTTCAAGGCAAGCCCCTTCGTCAGGTCTGGACGACGGGCGATAATCATTAAAATATCGTACCAATAAGCGTCTTCTCTTGAAATGCTATATTTGCTGTGATATGTGCCCATGTCCCTGTCCAGCACCTTTCTGCACCATTCCAGCGGAAGCTCTGGGCTTTCAAGCAACCAACCGATGCCCCTTTTCTCGTCGAGTGCCTTGTCGAAGAACAGGCTGAAGAGACCCTTGTCGTCCATGCTCAGTCCTCCAGCTCGATTCCGTGAGCCTGACGGTACTCGTCGCGCTTCTGACGGCGGTCGGCAAGCACCTCGTCCACGTCCTCGACGTACTTGGACGGGGTTTTGACCTTGAGTTGCATTATCATGTAGTCGCTGATGCTCGGATTCGCAGCGAGCTTCAGGAGCATGTTCTTGTTGCTGAAAATATCCTTCGCATTATCGGACACCATCTTCTCGTCCAGCGGGGTGTCCATGAGCGCGACATGGAGGTTGAAATCATCGTAGTAGTCGTAGCGTTGCTTGATGAAGTACTCGACCAGCTTCTTCGGGACAAAAGCGTATCCGTCTGGCATGGAGTGCTGGTTGCGCATGAAGATGAGCGGGCAGTCAGACCCGAATTCCATGTAAATGACGTTCCCTTTGTCGTCGAACTTGAGCAACTTGTCGATAGCCTCCTTCTTCAAGTCGTCTGGAAGCCTCCAGTAGTACAGGAATTCAACGACATGACCCTTGTTCCACATCACGCGCAACGCATCCTCTGGGATGTTTTCACGCTCAAGCAGGATGCGCTTGCGGAACTTCTCCCCGCCAGACCTGCACAGGCTGACCAGACACTTGTCGGGGCAGTCGCTCCTCATCGCGATTTTCAGCTTGTTCTTCCAGTCAAGCCGTTTCTCCTTCAACGCCCGTTCGCAGTACGAGAACGGGACTTCCGTATTGCCGAGAAAACAACCGATTTCATTCTTGTCCGCGCTTTCAAACACCGACTCGAACATCCTTTTGTAATTCAATTCATTCTTTTCCATAATCAGAACAGGGTCACTTGCCCGTCTCCTTTCCCTTTTGCTTTTTCCTTGTACTCCTCGCACACCTCGGCGATTGTCCTGCCAGCGCAACTCCTGCTCCTGGTGAAGTTCACGATGCATTTCCCGAATTCGGTCGAGCAAGCCGTGTTCTCCCCCAGACCGAAACAGCCAGCCCTCGTGCAACCTCCCCAGATTTTGTGGTTGCGCAGGATGCCTGTCCCACAGCATTCGCACCCGTGCCCGTATTCCGACGACACCGTGTTGTCCCCGTTCAGGAAGACAAGCCCGTTGGCTTCGGCAAGCTCGGTGTACCGCCTCAGCACCTTGTCCTTGATTTCGTCAGAGTACTCCCTGTCGCCTCCTTCGATGACTCCGTTCTCCCTGAAGTCCTTCAGAATGTCGAACCCGAACACCTCGCCAATCTTGGCATACACCTTTCGCTCGTTTTCTGGCATGACGACTCGGAGCTTCAGCCCCTCCGCGACAAATCCGTAGCATCCCGCGTCCGCGAACATCCTGACATGCCTCTCGGCATTGTCATAGCAATAAGGATAGATGAACGGGTGTAGCCTTGCCATCACCTTGAAGCCCTTGTCGGTGAGCTTCCTGACAGCCTCCATGCGCCTCGTGACCGAAATCGCCCCGCATTCTATCTGGCGGGCGATGTCGTCGTCGCAGAACGAGCATGACACGGACAGCGCGATGTTGGAGCCGACGAACTCATCGGCGTAGTCCAGAAATATCTCTGGGTTCTTCGTGCTCATCTGCACAGGGTAGTCCAGCTCGTCCAGAACCTTCAGGACATCGTGCGTAATCCGCTCATCCCTCTCGCACCACGGGAACGGGTCTGACGAAGCCCCGATTTTCACGGGTATCCTCTCCCTGAAAGCCACTTCCTCCGCCTTCGTGTAGTCGTTGGATTCCTTCGCCATCGTCCTGTCCACCCACCGTTTGAACGCGACTGGGTTGTTGCCCTCGATGTATGTCTGCACGGGGTGGTCTGTGTTCCTCCTCGCGAACTGGAAGAAGTCCCTCGCGAAGCAGAACAGGCAACCGTATGTGCATCCACGATACGTGTCCATGTGGTACGGCACAGGGCATACCCTGAACTGCGTCGTCACGCTTGGGCACCAGAATTTCCTCTTGATTTTTCCCATTCCTCGCTACCAATCACTATGTTGCTGTCGTACACTGGCAATTCCCCGCTCGGCAGGTTCCCTATATAGAACTGCCTTCTGTTGCCTCCATGATAACTGGAAAGAAGTTCTGACATCTTGAAACGGCGGTAGTGCGCGGAGATGCACGTGACCGAAATCCTTTCGTCCATGACGAAGTTCACGAACCCGACCTTATCGACGGCATCGAACGTCTCCTCCGCAATCAGGCACTTCTCCTTCTTTTCCTTGTCGAACGACGTGCTCTCGCTGACATGCCTCCAAGAGACATCGAGGCTCTCGTCGATTGATTTCACATGCCCCTCGAATATCCTGCGGTACTTGTCGTCCCATTTTTTCCAGCCAGAAACAGGGCGGTTCGAGCCTAGGACACGGCGGTCCGAGAGCGTGGCGGTCGAGTACAAAGCCTGAAACGCGAGCCAGTTCCATTTGCTCTCGGCGTTGTTGAACGTCCACGGTACGATTCCATCCCCGAATCCAAGGGGGTTATCGACTTTCATGTTGTGGAAAAGACCGTCCCTCCATTTCCATTCGTCGCTGTAGGAATCGCAGAGCATGAAATGCAGGCGCAACCTCCAGAAGTCCTCCTTGCCGTTGTTCAAGGCGTACCTTTTCGGAATCGAAATATGAGTGCGCTCCTCTTCCATCATTTCTCCTTCTCGTCGTCCAGAGGCGGGAACACCTTCGCGTTCTTCACAGATTCAATCTCCTGCATGAGAAGGTCGATGGCATGGAGCTTCAGCCTGTCAATCCCCGCCTGCACGTCGGTCAGCTTCTCCACCGTCATGTACGAGTCCAGCGTCGAGAAGTCGTCGTTCACCGATGCCCCTTCGTCATGTATCTCGTTGAAATGGAACGGGCTGTTCTCCTCCTGATGGAAGACATGCACATGCCATTCGATTTTGCCGTGGAGATGCTGGATTTCCCGTTCGAGATTGATTTTCCACACCTTCTGCCTTGTGCATGACCGCATGTGGTCTTCGCACTCCAGCTTCGTGCTGAAGCTGGAGTGGCAGTTCGGGCATGTGTAAAGGCACTCCTTCCTGTCCTGTTCACCCATGTTTCTCTTCCTCCAATGTTTTTTCAAGAGACGAAAGATTGACCTTCAGCGATTTCTCCTCCATGTCGTACACGCTGTAGGACGGCTGTCTCGTCCAAGTCACGCCTTGCACCGTCACGCCGACTGGAAACGACGGATGCGGATACGCGAATGCGTTCTTCACTAAGATTTCGCTGTTCAGGAGGTATTCCGTGATTCCAACATTGCTGACTTGGCTGAAGATTTCCTTCGGATTGACGGTGTATCTCATGATGCACACGTCGATTACCGTCGCGTTGTACGATTTTAGCCAGTCTATCTTCAGACCGCTGTCAATCATCCTTGCATAGTTGTCAAGGGCATCCCTGTATCCTCTTTCCAGAATGTAGCATGCCTGAAACACAAGCCAGTTCCACTTGGACGGGATGTCGTTCAGGAACTTGGTCGTACTGTCTATGCCGAAGTGCCTCTCCCCTTTTTCAAGGAACCCGCTGAAACCCTCAACGTCGTCGCAGAATTCGAACTGCAACCTCATCATGTCGTAGTCCCTGCTATCCCCGCCAGTCCTAAAGGTCAGGTCGTCGGGGATGACGATGTATGAACACCTTTCGTCAACCATTTGAAAACTCCATTATATGAATATGGCATCTAACCGTGAAACATTCCGAGTCCGATGCCGAATTTTCATTGCTGGATTTCGTGTTTCGCTCTTCCCTTCTTCACCGTGATTGCCACTTCGTACAATCCCGTGCCGTACAGGTTGAACGAATCCTGCTCGATGACTGGGAGGTATTCGAGATACCTCTCGATGGTTTCAATTGAATTCTTCAACGCGGAATCGAGGGACTTGCCTTCTCCGACCGTGATGATGTTGTGGTCTTCCTCCAAACCCGCTGTAACGAAATCAAGGTCGTTGTAAGCTCTGACAATGTACTTGCCCGTTGTCTTGTTCCTCACCATGATTGGCGGGGCTATGAACCAGTCAAGCTCTGTCATGTTGCAACTGATGTCAATGCCTATTTCATTGTACATGTTTTTCAAATGCACGCATCCGCGCTTCGCCGTCTCCTCGACGACATTGATTCCTCCCTTGTCTTCATTCATCCGCCTCACCTGCTCCAGCAAGGTGGTAAGCTGGTTCTTCATGAATTCGGTCTGCTTCGCGATGACATCGAACCTGTCCAGCTTCTTTACACCACGGTTGAAGAACGCCACAAGCCCGTATGATTCATCCGCCATGCCCCTCCTGAAGATGCGCACCGTGCTCCCGTAATCGCCCATAGCGGAAAGATAAACCTCGGATTCCTCACAGAATTCGTATTTCTTGCTCATCATATTCTTCTTCATTGTCTTCGCTTTCACTCTTCTTAAAATCCACCAACGCCTCGAACAAATGCTGTTCCAGCAGTTCCAAATCCTTGCGCATCATCCCGACATGCCTCCTCGCATTGGAAATGCAGGAGGCTGTCGTCCTGCCACCGCCAAGCCTGACGAGGTTCTCGTTCGTCTCGTATTGCCCGACTGGGTTCAGGTTCATGCCCTCGCATCCTTTAGCCTTGAGCCTGTACGAAATCTTTGTGCATACGTTGTAGAACTCCGTGTCGGTGCGCTTCAGGACTTTCAACGGCGAGAACATGATTTCCATCTGGCTCAGATTCTTCAAATAGCCGAAGGTGAGATTGCTGAACTGCCACATGACATCGACACCCTGTCCTTGGTAGTCGCATTCCAGAGCGCGGGACGGACTGAATGCCTCAAGCTTCACGGACAAATCCGACACCAGCCCGCGCATGATGGAAAGCTCGTTCGAGCAATGCTCGAATATCTCCAGCCCCTTCAGCCACCGCTTGAACCTGATGAACAGGAAATCCTGCGTCCATCTCCCGCACAGTCTCTTGTCGTGGCAACGCACTTCAACCGAATCGAAGTGCAAAATCCCGTACCCGTTCATCGTCTCGTCCGTCACCCTGCTGTCATAGCAGTCCCTTTCAAGGAACACGGCGTACCTTCCCTTGAGTCTTCTCAGGTCTTTCTCTTCCATTTTACGAGATTTGCGTTATGACATACAGAAAAGTCATCATGATGATAAGCAAGACCGAGAACAACATGCCCATGAGCCAGACGAACACGAGCCTCCCGACCCACGAGAGTGCCCCCAACATCCCGCATGCGTGGAGGATGACCGAATCCTTCTCAAGATTGAAGAACAAATACCGTTTGTAACCGCAGTTCGGGCATTCCGACTTGTTCGGAATCACCGCCCCGCAATGCTGGCAAGTCCTCTTCCCGCCAATCCACGGCGTGAACCAGAATTTCTTCCGCTCCTCGGTCTTCTCGGAATTCATCTCGGACATTCTCTGCTCGAATTCGAACGGGCAACCCTCTGGCAACTGTAGCTTGTAGTACTCGCTCTTCTGGGTGATGTCGATGTCGTCGTAATCGTATGAATCGTCTATCGAGCACCCGTGCCTCCTGTTGTAAAGAGTGGACTTCACCCTCTCCTCCTTGCAGTTGACACTGCAAGGGTAGATTCTGAGGATGTTGGGGCATGGATAGATTCTGTTCTCCATGAAACTAGGGCATTGTTTGCAAATCGTGATGTCTCTCATAGCCGTCAATGCCTGCTGACCCCGAAGACTGCGAACCCGTCTTCGTCGCTCGCCTCCAACGCCTTCATGAAATCGTGCTCCATGTAGCAGTAGAAATCACCGTCCTCGTCGGAATACCCGACGACCTTCACGTGCTTGTGCTTTATCTTGTCATAGACCATCATCGCGAACGACTCGGCAAGGCTCGAATAACCGCCCATGAAACATGACGAGGAGTCGCGGTACTGCCCCGCGTCAAGCTCCATGTCCTGAACCGCCTCCGTGTACGCCCTCCGTATGCCCTCGTCGTCACCGCATCCCAGCTTGTCGCACAGCTCAATGAAGTCCTTTATCGGATTCGCATGGTCGTTCCGCACGAACAGCGAGAAGCCCCTGTTGTTGATGCCAAGGTTCCATGCGAATCCGTCGAGGATTTCATTGTACTTGTCGATAAGGAAGTCAAGAACCTCCGCCTTCGAAGACGAACCGTCCTTGAGGTCGTGCATGAACTGCTCGTATCCTTTCAGCCCCTTCGTAAAAGGATTGCAATCTTCCGCCTCCTTGATGAATTCGAACACGGATATGTCGTCGTAAACCACAAGATAGTCCGTCGAACTGCTGTTCGACACATAGCTTGCCCTGATTATCATTTCACCACTTCCTCGTTATCCACTGCAACATTGGAAATCAAACTTGCCTTTCTTCCTGAAAACGGAATCGAACATGAACTCATAGCTCGGACTGTCGGTCTCATACGTGAACACGCTTATGTACCTCCAACGCCTTGTCATGGTGGAATAAGCCATCTGGCAGAATGTCTTCTCAATCCGCTCCAGCATTTTGTTGTCCTGCACGGTGCGAACATCCTTGTCGAGAATGCGCTTCATCTCCGTCGCCAACGGCTCCGCCCCGTCGTAGTCGCAATTCATCTCCCTGCACAATTTCCTGAACCCTTCGTGCAACCCGATGCCCTCAACGCCGACATGGAACTGCTTTTTCGAAGCATACATGTAGTTGGATTTCATGTTGTCAAGCGCATGCTGGCAAAAGGAGATGATGTCTGACTTCCTGTTCACTTTATGCTTGACATCATCCATGAACCATTTGTACCTGAACGAATCGCGGTCGATTTCATTGAAGTCGATTAGGCTGTTCCACGCCACTAGGAACATGGCGGAACTGCTGTTTGAGACATATCCCCATCTGATTACCATTTGTTACAATCTCTCAACTGTCGAACTGATACGGAAGACACCCTTGTATGAGGGCGAACCCATTGAAATCCTTGTCCTTGTTGCCGTCGGAAAAGGCTTCAAGCATATCCCTCGTTATGGAGTACTGCTCTGGCGTATAGACATCCCAATCACCGTAATGAAGACCGACCGCGTGTTTCCACCCGATGCCGTCTTCCAGCTTCTTGGAAAGCTCCTCAATCTTGTCCTCAAGCACTTGGGGACGCTTTATGTCGTCGTCATCCTTTCCGTTTCCCTTGATGAATTTTATCATCTTGAGCATCATCGTCAGCTCGTTGAACGTCGGCTGTACGGTCGAGATGTCGCATTTCAGCCTCCTGCAAAGCGTCTCGAACTCCTTCTGGAGGCAGTAGCGTTCCTCCCCGTGGTATTCGTACTCGATGCATGTGAATCTGATTCGTTCCGAAAGGACATAGCCCAATGGGGATAGGTTGTCATGACCGATTATTTTGGCTTCATCATCTCTGCCCAAGTTCAGAAACTCCTTGACATGCCCCAATATGAAGCCACAGCAGTCGCCTTCCGCCTCCCTGTACGCCTTCTCGAATTCGTTGAGACCATCGTCTCCGTCGAATAAAAGCATGAATGATTCCGTCCCCATCGCATCCCTCCGTGTCAATCGAACTCGACTGGGACGCACGGGAAAATCACGGCAAACCCGTCATTCTCCTTGCGGGAAAGCTTCTCAAGAGCATCCTTCGTCGCACCCGCCAAGGCGTATCCGCCGTTGTCCTGTTTCAGGTACATGGCACCGACCGCGTACTTCCATCCGATGCCGTCTTCCAACTTCGACGCGAATCCCTTCACCTTGTCCCTGTACTCCTTCGGAAACAGGAATTCGTCCCCGCCGTTCTCGGCGACGACATCGCCCAAGTCCTCAACCAGACCGTCGAACCCCTTCTGGAACTTCCCGATGTCGATTCTCAGTCTTCCGCACAGTTCCCTGAAACATTCCCGCACATCGCATCTCACAATCCCGAAGAAGTAATGCTCCTTGAGCAGGCTGGTAAGATAGTCGTACAGGATTTCATCGACTCGCTCTTCAGTGTTCCAAGTGCCCCACCCCTCCCACTCGGACATCTTCTCCGACGGGTTCTTGCATGCGCAGATTCCACTGTGCATGTCATTGATTAGGTGGTGGCAACTCGCGTCGCATTTCCCATACTCCTTGATGTAGGCTTGTCTGAAGCCCTCGATGTCATCGCTGTCGAACACGATGATGACACTTTCGTTGCAGTCCATTTCTGTCTCCTTTGCTTGATATTGAAAACGCCTTTCTTTCAATATGCTCCGTGTTCGCGTTTTTTCAAGGGAATTCAGCTAATATCGTTGAAACCAAGTAATCAAACAGCATATTCAATCCTTTCTGGAAATTTCCCGCTGGTTCCGCGAGCCGTCCGTCACTCTTCCATCACCCTGAAACAGGAGCAACCATTTTCCCTTTCCATCATCTTGTCATGGATTTGCTGGCATGTCTGGAAAAAT
>Ga0247610_10008307_pt1 | contig 10573 bp, 8 predicted proteins | sample 174DNAGHGhighgp2_FD_193483 | JGI IMG/M metagenome (GOLD analysis project Ga0247610, IMG submission 193483) | Sheep rumen microbial communities from Palmerston North, Manawatu-Wanganui, New Zealand - 1742 DNA GHGhigh gp2 | ecosystem: Host-associated > Mammals > Digestive system > Stomach > Rumen ... | reverse complement strand
GTAAGCAACAGGGTTTTGTTGGAGTTGCTTGGTTACCGTCTCGTTATCTATCACTTTTGCACCGCTGTTACTTACCAATTCAATGATATTGAGCAACTTACGTGCGTCTCCTCCACTATATCGCAACAATGCATCTGTGTCTTTGATTTGCAAATGGAGCGATTTGATGTATTCGTCTTGAGTCAGTGCTCGTTGGAGCAATTCCAGCAAGTCGTCCTTGTCCAGCGCTTTGAGTACATATACCTGACAACGGCTGAGTAGGGGAGTGATGACTTCGAACGACGGGTTCTCCGTTGTTGCACCGATAAGCGTTATCGTGCCTTCTTCTACCGCTCCCAACAAACTATCCTGTTGGGATTTTGAGAAGCGATGGATCTCATCAATGAAGAGGATGGGACTGCGTCCGTCAGTCGGGGCAAAAAGTCCGCTATTCAGCGAAGCGTTGCGTTTGGCCTTATCTATGACGTCCCGCACTTCCTTCACGCCACTCGTGACAGCAGAGAGGGTGTAGAAAGGTCGTTGAAGCTGGTGCGCAATGATACGTGCCAATGTCGTTTTTCCGACACCGGGAGGTCCCCACAGAATGAAACTGGCGATATTGCCGCTCTCTATCATCTGGCGCAAGATAGCACCTTGTCCCACCAGATGTTTCTGTCCTATGTAATCGTCCAAAACTTTTGGACGCATTCTTTCTGCTAATGGTAACATAATAGCTGCTTGGCATTGGAAACAGCTTCTTGCGACGGGTTGTTTCCGCTCAGCATGGAAGCAATTTCAATAATTCGTTCGTCGTCTGTGAGGCGACTGATATGGGTTTCCGTACGTTTGTCCGTATCCGCTTTATATACTTTGTAATGGTGTTCTCCCATGGCTGCAATCTGCGGCAGATGGGTAATGGCAATGATCTGGCGATGAGTTGCCATCTCTTTCATAATGGTCGCCATCTGGTTTGCAATATTGCCGCTCACACCGGTATCAATCTCGTCAAAGATGATGGTCGGCAAGCCTTTTGTGGAAGCGATAAGCGCTTTGACGCATAGCATCAAACGACTGATTTCACCTCCGGAAGCCACCTCACTCACATTCCGCAGACTCTGATTGAGGTTCGCCGCAAAGCGAATCTGCACCTCGTCGCAGCCCTTCGGCGTGAAGTCGGGAGTGGGGGTGAGTTGAATATCCACGTTCGCATGTGCCACCCCCAGTCTTTTGAGTCCGTCTATCAAAGTAGAACATATCTGCGGAATGACCGTCTTGCGACTCTTGGTAAGGTCTTGCGCTATTTTGGTGAGAGCGGCTTTTTGTGTTTCTACCTCTTTCTGCGCTTGAGCAATGTCAAAATCGAAACTGTCAAGCCGGTTCAGTTGTTCTGCCAATTCATCGCGGGTTTTAATAAGTTCCCCGATGTTCTCTGCATTGAATTTATGGAGCAAGCCGTTCAGCGAATCCATCCGCTCTTCCACCCATTGCAAGCGTTGCGGATCCATCTCGATGTGATTGAGTTTGTGTTCCGCTTCTTCTGCGATGTCCTGCAACTCAATGCGGACACTGTCAATGCGTTCCTGCAAGTCAGCTGCTGCTTCGTCCAGATGACAAGAGCGAAGTGCTTCAACGGCACTTCCTTGTTCGCCGTTTATCGCCTGCACTACCGTCTCCAATGCCGACCGAATCTCTTCTGCATGGCTTAACTGGTATTGCTCTGTTTCCAGTTCTTCCAATTCTCCGTCTTGGAGTCCTGCTTCGTCCAGCAGTTTGTATCGGTATTGGATATAATCCGAATCCTGCTGACTCTTTTTTGCGAGCGCTTGCAGTTTTAGCAAGGCTTCCACAGCTGCAGTATAACTCTCATATTGAGAAGAATACTTTTCCTGCAAGGCTTCGTTCTGCGCGATAGCATCAATCACCTCCAATTGAAAATCTGCGTTTTCAATGAGGAGATTCGCGTGCTGTGAATGGATATCGATGAGTCGGTTTGCGAGTACTTTCAGTTCCTGCAGCGTCACTACGCTGTCGTCCACAAACGAGCGGCTCTTGCCATTGGCGTACAATTCGCGGCGGATGATACAATCATCAAACTCCGCTTCAATAATACATTTGTCTTCTCCGTCTGTAATCGCTTTGCTCTCTGCCCGGGCACCAAGTACTAACGCGAGTGCACCGAGAATGATACTCTTACCGGCACCCGTCTCACCTGTCAGCACAGAAAAACCGTTTTCAAAGTCAATATCAAGGTGACTTATCAGTGCGTAGTTTTGTATGTGTAGATGTTTAAGCATTCCGCTTTCCGTTATCTTTAATCAGTTGCGATGATTCGTTCATACGTGTTCTGCCGTGTGGCATCAATGTCCATCAGCATATCGTATACATCTTTCTTCTCCTTGTCCGTTCCTTTGCTGAAGATATCGACTAACTCGTCCGCTTTTGCATCCAGAAAAGTATTCACTACGTATGTAGCAGGACGTGAACGATAGGTCTCTTTGAGAATCGGCATTCCTTCTGCAATCCGAGCACGTGCGTTCTTCAGATTACTGCTCATCTCGTCCAACCCCAAACGATGATAATCATAATAGAAATTGCGATATTTCTTAAATGCATCGTCAAGGAGATTGTTTATCATAGCATAGCGGTTCCTGTTGCTATCAAAAGCCCGCCAACCAGTTTGTTCCGTTCCCTCCATACTGGCACTTTGACAGGTATTAACGATTTCTTCGCATTGCTGGAAGAAAGGCGTGCCTCCCAAGCGCTGAAAACTATCCTGATCGTGACCGATGATGAGGTAGCAATAGTATGCCAGCATCGCCGTGAGGTTCGTAGTGAATTGGTTTTGCTGCCATTCAATACGGTCGAACTCCTGATACGTGAAGTTGAAGTTCTTGTCCCGGAAATTCAGCAAAGGTGTGGTGTAGGTAGTTCCATACACAGGGCGGCGACTTTGCAAGGTCATTTCGCAACTGTACAGGTTTCCCTCTACTTTGTTGACCAATATCATCATACTGCATTCAATCTTCTCAAACTCAGCGTACGACATATTGGTCCACCGATTGTTGTTCATATATTCTTCGATGGACGATTTGAGCGTCTCAAACACTTGTTTGTTTGAACCTTCAATCTTGTCCGAATTGACAGTAACAGTGCATTTGAGTTCTTGTGCACAGGCGAGCTGCCAACAGCCAACGGTGAATAGCAATAATAGAATCTTTCTCATTTTGAAATAGAAACGATGTTTCCTGTTTTTTCGTTAAACTCGATAACGGGCAGCGTCTCTCCTTTGAAGACATCCTTAGCCAATGGCACGTCTACACCTAATTGTGCGACAGGAATCGTACGTTTGCCCATTTCCACCCCGCGATAAAGCACTTTTACATCGCCACTTCCCGGCAAGTTATACACTATTTGGGAGAGCGGAGCTTCTTTCTTCTTTTTCTTATCCGTATTGGTTACATAATGTTGCGGATGAAGCGCCACGCTTACTACCACCGTACTCGCCTCCAGATTATCCGCGTCCGTGAAACCGTTTTCTTCCGAGAAATAGAGAATATGTTTCTTGTCTTCGGGTGCGAACGTGACATGCTTCTCTTCCATATGTACAGAGTGCTTGCCTAAGAACAGCTCAGTCAATGCCTGTTCCTGTTTATCCAATTCAGCCAGCACCAATTCCATCGATTTACCATCCGCGGGAGCATGTTCCACTTCTCCGTTAATCAAGTACATCCGTGTCTCGCGCAGATGGAAGATTTGCTTGGCAACCGTGAAGGCCTGCGCCATAGGATTAGCTGCTTTGAGTGCTTCCTCCGGGAGTGGTACTGCTTTCAAGTCCGGTTGCGTACACTTATCAGACTTCAAAGAAGAAGTGTTGGAACGACCGGATGAGTTTTTCTTATCAGCCGGCAGATTATAACCGCGCAGGATTCCTTTTTCATTGATTGACAGCAACAAAGGAATTCCGGCTTCTTCTTTTACCTTGTGAGCCCGCGAAAGGTCTGCAGTGGTCATCGTACCTATACGTACGTCTTTAAGCGTGTACGTCGTTTTATTCTCTTTTACAGCATTGTTGACGCCAAGCATGGACTCTGCATATTGGGCGTAAATACCCGGTTCCCATTTCTCTATCGCATAACTGAAATAGAGCGAAACGGAAGTCTTAGGTGAATAATACACCAATGTTGGTTCGCCTTGTTCTACCACTTGTGCATGCAGTGCACTTAGCATCATCGCTCCTAAGAGCATAAGATAAAATCGTTTCATATCGTTACATTATCAAATTTCGTTTGACCATATTTTCCATGCCGCTTTAGCCTGTCCGGTCAGCATCTCCATGCCATTTTTGATAGTAGCGCCTTGCGCTTTCCCTTTGCGCAGGAACAGGGTCTCTTCCGGGTTGTACACGCAATCGAACAACAAATGGCGTGCCGTTATTTTCTCATAGGGAATAGGCGCACACGAATCTACGTCAGGCAGCATGCCTAAGGGGGTACAGTTGACGATGACCGTGTGGGACTGCATCACGTCGTCCGTCAATTGATCGTATCCGATCATTCCTTTCTGAGGTGTTCGGCTGACGAGAGTAGGGGACACCCCTAATTTGCGCAGCCCGTAGCACACGGCTTTGGATGCACCTCCTGTACCCAGCACGAGCGCTTTTTGGTCATATTCCCGGAGTAAGGGTTTAATGGAATCCATAAATCCCAGACAATCGGTATTATACCCCACACGCTTATATATCACGTTTACCGCTCCAATGGTTTCTGCCGTCTCGTCCAGTCGGTCCAGAAACGGGATAACGGCCTGCTTGTACGGCAGTGTCACGTTCATCCCACTGCACTTCTCCAAGAACTCATTCATCCTCTCGGATGTTAATTCTTTGAGCGGATAAAGCGAGTATTCCGCATCAATATGTTCTGTTGCAAATTTCTCGTTGAAATATTTTGCCGAGAACGAATGCAACAGTGGAAATCCTATTATACCGTAGTGACGCATAACTTTCCTTTTTTTATGGTTGCTTTGTGAGTCTTGGACGTAAAAGTCTTGCCTCCTTCGCCCCGTAGCAACGCATCGTATATTTTATCTATTTCTGCAAAGTTATATTCGCGAATATCTTCGTACAGGCGAGCAATGCCAGCTTCGCGCGTTTGTCTGCCCTCCAAAATATCTACGTATCCTTGCATGTATTCAGCCGTTTGGGCCATGTGCTCTATCTCGGCTTTGGTGTACTCTTTGAGTTGCTCCCGTACCGCATTGCGGCTGATGGTCAGGTCTTTGTTAGTGCTGTCGATTACCCAATTCAAGTGCCGTTTGTCGCGCAGGTAATGTTCAATATAATCGCGTGTCGTGCATAGCAAAGGACGGACAATCGGCACACTATCCGGTGCCATCGGGTTGGCACTCTTTGGACGCATTCCGGCTAATCCGCGAAGGCCTGCACCGCGTTTGAGATTCAGCAGAATGGTTTCCGCTTGATCGTTTTGGTGGTGTCCTACAGCGATGGCCTGACATCCTTTCTCGCGGGCCATTTGATCAAACCATGTGTACCGCAACTCCCGTGCTGCCACTTCCATGCTAACGTGCTTTTCCCGCGAATATGCGAGTGTGTCAAAATGCTGCACTTCCAATGGAACGTTCAGCTCTTTGCACAAGTCTCGTACAAACATCTCATCCCGATCGCTTTCCGTGCCACGGAGATGGAAGTTGCAATGGACTGCTATGCAGTCATACCCGGCACGCATCAGCACATCCAAGAGAGACACGCTATCCGCACCTCCACTGACGGCCACTAACACCGGTTTGTCTTTTGTTAACAATTCCCGTTGGCGAATATATGTTGATACTCGTCTAAGCACCTAAACCTCTATATTTGACCCGTTTGGGTTCGCAAGCTTCTTCACCCAAGCGCATTTTCTTATTTTCTTCGTACTCCGAGTAACTTCCTTCGAACCAAAAGACCTTACCATCTCCCTCGTAGGCGAGGATATGTGTACAAATACGGTCCAAGAACCAACGATCGTGACTGATGACCACTGCACATCCGGCGAAGTTCTCCAGACCTTCTTCAAGCGCACGCAGTGTGTTCACATCAATATCGTTGGTCGGCTCATCGAGCAGAAGCACGTTCGCCTCGGATTTGAGAGTCAAAGCCAGGTGCAGTCTGTTGCGTTCACCACCGGACAGTACTCCGCATTTCTTCTCTTGGTCAGCTCCGGTGAAGTTAAAACGGCTCAGATACGCTCTCGCATTGATTTCACGGCCTGCTACACGAATGAATTCCGTGCCGCCACTGATAGTTTCAAAAACGCTCTTGTTGGGATCAATATCCGTGTGCTGTTGGTCGACATAGCCAATCTTTACCGTCTCGCCCACAGAGAATGTGCCTTTGTCCGCTTTCTCTGTGCCAATAATCATGCGGAAGAGAGTCGTCTTGCCGGCACCATTCGGACCGATGACCCCAACAATGCCGTTGGGAGGCAACATAAAGTTGAGGTCTTCGAATAGTAAGCGGTCTCCGAAAGATTTGGCTACACCTTCGGCGTTAATCACCTTGTTACCCAGACGCGGACCATTCGGAATAAATATCTCCAATTTCTCTTCTTTCGCTTTCTGCTCTTCATTTAACATACGGTCGTACGCGTCAAGACGTGCTTTCTGCTTTGCATGACGCGCTTTGGGAGCCATGTGAATCCATTCCAACTCACGTTCCAGGGTCTTTCGGCGTTTAGAGGCCTGTTTCTCTTCCTGCGCCATACGAGTGGTCTTCTGCTCCAACCAACTTGAATAATTGCCTTTCCACGGAATACCTTCTCCACGGTCGAGTTCAAGAATCCAACCGGCCACGTTATCCAGGAAATAACGATCGTGCGTGATACATATCACCGTGCCGGCGTATTGCTGCAGATGTTGTTCGAGCCAATCGATGGACTCCGCATCCAAGTGGTTCGTCGGCTCATCGAGCAAGAGGACATCCGGTTGTTGCAAGAGAAGACGGCAGAGTGCTACACGGCGACGCTCGCCTCCTGAGAGAGTAGTGACACTTGCATCATCCGGCGGGCAACGCAAAGCGTCCATAGCCCGATCGAGCCGTTGGTCAATATTCCATGCATCTGCGGCATCCAATTTGTCCTGGAGTTCCGCCTGACGTGCCAATAACTTGTCGAAGTCAGCATCAGGCTCCGCAAAAGCCATGTTGATGTCATCGTATTCTTTGAGCATGTCCATAATCGGCTGTACGCCTTCCTGGACTACCTCACGCACGGTCTTATTGGGATCCAGTTTCGGGTCCTGCTCCAGATAACCGACGCTGTAACCGGGTGCCCAAACCACCTCGCCCTGATATTCTTTTTCAATACCTGCGATGATCTTGAGTAGCGTTGATTTACCGGCACCGTTGAGACCAATGATACCGATCTTAGCGCCATAGAAGAAACTCAAATAGATATTTTTCAATACCTGTTTCTGCGGCCCGAAGTTCTTACTCAGGCCCACCATTGAGAAAATAATCTTTTTATCGTCTGCCATATTCTGCAAAGGTATAATCGTAAGGGTTTTTATCGTCTGCGTTGTGGCGTTCTGCACTCAACAGTTTCCACTCGCTTTCTTTGATTTCCGGGAAGAAGGTGTCTGCGTCGTCCCAAGAATGATGGATGTGGGTGATGTAAAGTTTGTCTGCGCGCGGCATCATCTGGCGATAGACCATACCGCCGCCAATGACGAACGCTTCCTCTTTGTCTTGCACTTTTGCTACCAATTCATCCAAGGAATAGACAGCCTCTGCGCCTTCAAAAGTCTTGTTTTGAATATCTGTCAGTACAATGTTACGGCGGTTTGGCAGGGGATGTTTGGGGAGCGAGAAGAATGTACGCTCACCCATTAGCACCGTTTTGCCGCTCGTAATCTCTTTGAAATGCTTCAAATCTGCCGGCATGTGACACAGCAAGTCACCTTTCTTGCCGATAGCATAGTTCTCTGATATTGCTACGATGATGGAAATCATACGCTCACTACTCCTGCAATATGGGGGTGAGGATCATAGCCTTCCAACGAGAAATCCTCAAACTGAAAGCTAAAGAGATCCTTTACCTCGGGGTTAATAATCATTTTTGGCAGTGGTCGCGGATCACGCGTTAACTGCAACCTGACTTGCTCGAGATGGTTCAAGTAAATATGTGCGTCCCCGAGAGTATGTACAAAATCGCCGCATTTAAGCCCGGTGACCTGTGCCATCATCTGAAGGAGTAAGGCATATGAAGCGATGTTAAACGGTACACCGAGGAAGATATCTGCGCTTCGCTGATATAGTTGCAGTGACAGTTTGCCATCCGCCACGTAGAACTGGAACAGACAATGGCAAGGAGGCAAAGCCATCTTATCCACTTCGGCTACGTTCCAAGCGCTGACCATCATACGACGGCTATCCGGGTTCTCCTTAATCATCTTAACGATATTGGCTATCTGGTCAATGGTTCCGCCGTTATAATCGGGCCACGAACGCCACTGATGGCCGTAAACAGGTCCCAACTCTCCGTTCTCGTCCGCCCATTCGTTCCATATGCGTACACCGTGGTCTTGCAGGTATTTCACATTCGTATCGCCTTGCAAGAACCAAAGGAGTTCATAGATGATGGACTTGAGGTGCAGTTTCTTAGTCGTCAGAAGCGGAAAACCGTCTTCCATATGAAAGCGCATCTGATGGCCGAACACGGAAATGGTTCCCGTTCCGGTACGGTCGTGCTTTACAGTGCCTTCCTCCAGCACTCGTTTGCATAAATCCAAATATTGTTGCATGTTAATATAGTTTATACGTTGTTTTGACTACTTTGAACTCCGTCCGGCGGTTAATCTGGTTGCAGATCTCCTGTTGTTCGGGTTTGAGTTTGAGGATAAACTCCTCGTCCAGTATTTGTTCGACAGGAATGAAGGGAAATTGTTTATTCAGTGCTTTGTCGGCTACAACGGGCTTGGCTTTTCCGTATCCCACCGGTGTAAGACGCTCTTTCTCGATTCCATGTGCCACCAGATAGTCACAACAACTCTGAGCACGTTTCTGCGACAGTTCATTGTTGAAATCTTCGTTACCCTTCATATCCGTATGAGCCGAGAGTTCAATGGTGATATTGGGGTTGTCGTTGAGCAACTTCACCAATTTCTCCAACTCTGCTTCTGATGCTTTGGTGATCTCCCATCGACCGAATTCATAGAAGATGTTATCCATTTTCACAGGACGGCTGATCGGGTTCAGCGTGAAGTTCATTGTGTAGGTCTTACTGTCTTTGAGCCCTTTCGTATCCCATCTCTCTTTGTCATTCAAATATCCACGAGCGGTAACCAGCATTGCATATTTGACATCCCGTTTGAGTTTGATCTTATAGGTGCCATCCCTACGGGCGTTCAGTTTGCTGTTTGTTCCATCCGAGCCCACCAGACGCAACTTGGCGTCAGCAATCGGGTTTCCTGCCTCATCGCTAATCAGTCCTTCGGCAATGAATTCCATCTCGGGCAACCAGAAGCGGTATATCTTATCAAATCCTTTCTTGTCGCCTTTGTTAGACGAGAAGAAGCCGTTCTGGGTGTTTCCTTCAAAGGTAATACCGAAATCATCTCCTATGCCGTTGAAGGTGGGGCCCATGTTATACAGAATCCAAACGGTACTGTCGGTTACAGTCGTATCGCGGTTTGCCTTGTATATATCAAGTCCGCCGTACCCCGGATGACCGTTGGATGCAAAATACAATGTGCCATCCGCGTGCACATAAGGGAACATCTCATCTGCCGAAGTGTTGATACCTGCTCCCAATGGTTGTGCGTTCACCCAATCGTTGCCGTCCAATTCCGCCATCCATATATCCTTACCTCCGAGTCCTCCCGGTGCGTCACTCACGAAATAGAGCGTGTCAGCAGTACTGTTAAGTGCAGGGTGGCCTACAGTAATCGAACTATCGGCAAAAATCTTCACTTCCTGTGCCTCTCCCCATTCGCCACTCGCGCGGTCGCTACGGTAGATTTTTGCTCCAAGGTCTTTTCCGTTAATCGGCTTGGAGTATGTGAAGAACATTGTTCTACCGTCCTGAGTAAAGCAGCAGGCACCCATTTCCGCACTTCCTGCCTGCTTTCCTCCGGTAGAGTCGTTCGCCTGCTTCTCCTCACTCTCTTCTGCATCTCCGTACAATCCTTCCGCCAAAGAGATATCTTCCCATTCCCCGGCAGCGTTCTTGCGAGTCTGATAGAGCTGGAACAACTGCTGTCCCGTTACGCTACTCGGTCTTTGAATTTTCTTTGATCCGCCTTTCTGTTTCTCCTGACGGTTGGAAGTAAACATCAGAGCATCGCCTTCAGAGCCGATAAACATCGGCGCGAAGTTACTTGTCCGTTTCTGGTTGAACTCCTTCGCCTCACTTATCTTGTACCGCGAACCTTCTTTTTTCCACTCGTCAATCTTGCCACAAGCATATTTACCGGCACGGGCAACATAGTCGTCCGGGTGGGATTGCAGGTATAGTTCGTAACTTTTGGCAGCATCTTTGTACTTGCCCTGATATTGGAGTACTTGTCCGGCACGGAGGAAGATGATAGAGTCCTGCAAATGGTACTT
>Ga0247610_10008306_pt1 | contig 10575 bp, 10 predicted proteins | sample 174DNAGHGhighgp2_FD_193483 | JGI IMG/M metagenome (GOLD analysis project Ga0247610, IMG submission 193483) | Sheep rumen microbial communities from Palmerston North, Manawatu-Wanganui, New Zealand - 1742 DNA GHGhigh gp2 | ecosystem: Host-associated > Mammals > Digestive system > Stomach > Rumen... | reverse complement strand
GAAGTTCTATATGGTGATGTATGGTTATAGCAAATACCATTTACAGCGAATAAGTTAAAATTACTTCTATAGCACTTAACCATACTGTGTGCATATTGCTTAGAAATAGCATATGGTGTAGATGGTTCAAATGGTGTGTCCTCATTTTGAGGATAAATTAAACCACTAAATAGATATGGAGTAGATAAATTAAATAGCTTAGTTCTAATATCACTACTCTTAATAGCATCTAATAGTCTTAGTGTACCTAATGCATTTACCTGTGCTGTATATTCAGGCACATCAAATGATAAATCAACATGAGCCTGAGATGCTAAATGATAGATTTCATCTGGCTTAATGTTTTCTAATAATCTATTGATGTTAGATGTATCTGTCATATCACCAATATGGATAAAGAAATTTTCATTTTTGTCATATTCAGTTATATATGATGTTTGATATTGATTCATAGATTGAACCATACCATGAACTTCGTAATTTTTTTCAAGTAATAGCTTTGTAAGATAATATCCATCTTGACCAACTATACCAGTAATTAAAGCTACTTTTCTCATCTTTAGTCTATCCTTTTCTTTTGGCTTAGGAATAACAGCGATAATTTCTAAATTTCCATCAAATGATATTTTAGAATGCTCGGCAGTTAAAATGAAAGTATCACCCTTTTTAATCATACTGTTATTAATAGTTCCATTACCACTTAATACATAAAATATTTCAAAGCCCTTATTCTCATAAACAGTCTTTTCATTAATATGAAGCTTATAAAGATTAAAGTGACTATTCTTAAATGTATCTTCTTCTTTAAAACTATGTATTAAATTTTTATCGTTATTATAATCAATTACATTTAATGAGTCCTCGATATGAAGAGGTCTTTTAGGTAATCTATTAAAATCATAAAGTCTATATGTAATATCTGATGATTCTTGAGTTTCAAGGAGGAATGTATCACCATGTATAGCATGTACTCTACCAGGTTCTACAATTACTAAATCATCAGCCTTTACATCTTTATTGATTAAAAAGTTTTCGATTAATCCTTTATCTATAATTGATTTAAGTTCAATTGAATTATTTACATTAACACCTAATGTAACCTGAGTTGCCTTTGTTTCAGGCAATATATACCAACATTCAAATTTACCTAATGAGTTATGCTTCTTAATTGCATAATCATCATTTGGATGAACCTGAACACTTAAATTATCTTTAGCAGAAATTAATTTTAAAAGTAAAGGGAAATCCTTATCTGGATAATCACCAAATAATTCTGGGTGTGTTCTCCAAATATGTCTTAATGTTTGTCCTTTGAATTTACCATTTGATATAATTGATGATTTATTCTTATAGCCTGAAACAATCCATGCTTCACCAGTACCAATAGGACAATCATATATCTTATTAAGTTCATCACCAGCCCAAGGCTTTATTTCAAAATACGGTTTTAAGAATAGAATCATTATTTAGCTTCCTCACTCTTAAATACAGTTCTTAAGGCAGTATGCCAAATAATTCTTATATCTAACCAAAGGCTTCTCTTTACACAATAATATAATTCCATCTTAATTCTCTTATCATATTCGATAACACTTCTACCATGACTAGCCCAGTATCCAGTTAGACCTGGTTTTACCTTGAATAATAATTCCTTATTATCTCCATATAATTCAACCTCATCCTTGATGATTGGTCTCCAACCAACAATAGACATGTTACCAATTAAGATATTGAATAATTGAGGTAATTCGTCTAATGAAGTTTTCCTTAAGAATTTACCAAATCTAGTAACTCTTGGATCATTTGTTACCTTAAACTCAGTTCTATATTCGATTAATTGTTCTGGTGTTAAAATCTCTTCAATTGGTCTTGGGTCGTTTACCATACTTCTAAATTTCCAAACCCTAAATACTTTACCACCCTTACCATATCTCTTATGGCCAAATAACGGTGATGCCTTAACAGAGAAAGGAATTATTATCATAAGAATAATGAATAACCATGATAATAATAGAATTGCTGTTAAAGACAAAATAATATCAAACAATCTTTTTATAAATGCATAGATTGGCTTTCTTCTATACATTGACACACTATATGTCATTGACATACTTTCCTTAATAGATTTTCTTTCATTCATTTCCATTTTTATACTCCTCCTTTAATTCGAAAACCATAAAAACAGAAATTTCTATACTCTAAATGAAAAGCTATATTTTGACATATTTAATTTATATTTTCTAAATCCTTCTGTGTATAAGATTTCATTGTTTTCTTTCTTTTTAAAAATATTTAATGAAGAAAGCTCAAATAAATCAAATACATTAGAAGCATTGAATAAGTTTAAAATTTCTGAAATATCTAGATTACAATCCTTCTCGATTGTTAAATAAGCTACTGCCATATCCTTCTCAATAGAAACAATCATTTGAACTTCGCCTCTGCTTCCAAATGATGAAGCAATATTTCTATAGAATGACATTACAGTATCACTTAATCTAGCAGTTAAAGTTAATACGAGTGAAACAACGATAGATACTGAGCTACCGATGATAATTTTTCTAACATTTTTAATAGCAAGTAAAGATAAAGAAAGAATAATGATTAAAAAAACTGAAATCATTAAATGATTATTATTTAGCATGTTTTTTAAAAATTCAATCATGATTTTTTCCTCCTTGCTCTGTATATACATAGTATATACAAGATTTTACCACATTTCTTTTTATTAATCAAATTAATTAATAAAATGTGGTTTTTTTTCATATTTAATTATAAGAAAAACCCTTCAGTTGTATAAAAACAACCAAAGGGTTTCACTTTTTTATTCATTTTCAGTCTTTGTTTCTTCTTTTTTAGTATCTAATTTTTGGAATTTTTCTTCCTTAAATTTTGAATATCCCATAATTAAATTTACTATCGCAGCTACTATTGCTCCAAGTACAAAAGCAGCTACTATTACGATGAAAATATTGATATCTCCAGTTTCTTCTACAATGTTATTTTTTGCAAAATAAATTGTATTAGAATCTCCCTTATAAATTGATTTTTGAACCTTAGTTAGGTCATCAGTAATTGAACGTAATATTGATACAGCATTGGCTAATCTTGCCTCAAATTCCGCAGATTCAACACCATGATTTACGAAGCCTTCGTAAACCTCTACTTGATGATCAACAATAATCTTTCTATCCATACACTTAACATAATTTTCATAATTAGCATTAAGCATAGTACCAGCTTGAATCATTGATTTATAATTATCAATCTTCTTCTGAAGCTCAGTAGATTCAGCAACATAGTTATTATAAGTTGTGGTTAATTCATCCTTAACCTCTTGGCTAGAATAATTTCTAACATAGTGCTTTGATTCGACCTCAGTTAAATATAGGCTTATGTTTAAATCCTGAAGCTTGTTATTAGCATCTACCTTTAAAGCACTTATCTCAACAGGTTTACCATCAATTGAAACCTTTGTTTTATTTTCTAAAGCCATAGTAGCAACTAAAGTTTCATAAGTTTCAGTAATATAAGTAGCTTGATTAATTAAAGTATTAATTTCATAAACTAAACTATTATCTGCTTCAATAGCTTGATTAATAAACACTGAATTATCAATAGAATCAACTAGCTTACTTGAAACTGTAAGAGGTAATTGAAGTAAAGCATTTATAAATTTCTTAGCTTGTTCCTTGTTAGAGAAATATCTTTCTCTTGTTGAAATTGAATATTGATATTCATTAGAGCTATTATATGATGCCTTAATATGAGTCTTCTCATACATTGTTTCTACATCAATATTTGCAAATTCAGGATCAGAATCCTTAACTTCCTTTAAATGACTTAATGTAGTTAAGCTATTTACATTAAATGGTGTACCATCTAGATATGTAACAGTAGCTACACCACCAACTGGCTTTGTTTCAATTAATGATGGAATTTGATATTGGAAATTAGCTGTATAATCAGCCTTTCTTCCGTTATAAACTACACCAATTGCTAGATATGTTATTACTGCCATAGCTAGTAAAACAATACCAAATCTAATTCTAGATTTTTTATTTGTTCCAAATGAGACTTTAATTAAATCTAATAATGAAAGTCCTTCATCTTCTACATAATCGTATTCGTACATCCTATTTTCTCCTTATTTTCAATAAGTTTACATAATTTTACCTTTAAAGTATAACATTATTAGATTTGCAAATCAATTTATATTTATATAAATCAAATAAAAAAATCTGGAGTTTATATCTCCAGATTAATTAATCTACTTTAAACCCTTAGGATATTCACCGTTATCTACTAACTTCTTTAAAGAAGCAACTACAAAATCCTTATCTTCCTTGTATGTTACACCATACCATACTGATGTTGTAGATAAAATGTCACATGTAACCATACCATCCTCAATTAAATCAGATACTACAGTTGGAATTAGATATTCACAAGATTTAAGATTGTTTTTGTTTTCGTCAAAGAAAGGCTTATAACCCTTTTCTAGATAATCCATAATATCACTAGTAAATGCGAACATATTCATAGATACTAATGTATCATCTGCGATAACCTCTGTCTTTGTTTCATCATCTAAAGGTGTTGCTTGTAATTTACCATTTACCTTTTCAATCTTAGATTCAACAAGCTTTTCAAGCTTATTGTTCTTATCAAAGTATAATACACCACGCTTTACAGATCCATTTTCTGTAATAGTATTCTTAGCCATATAGCCAATATTACCATATACATTCTTAGAGCCAGCCTTTAAAGATTTTAAATAATCAGCAGCTACCTTAAACGCGTCACTTCCATAATAATCATCAGAATTGATGATAATAAATTTATCACTTACTAAATCCTTAGCGGCTAAAATAGCTTGAGCAGTACCTAATGGTTTTACTCTATCCTTAGGTAAATCAACACCTGCAGGTACATCCTCTAATCTTTGGAATGCATATTCTACATTAATATATTTTTCTACTCTCTTACCAACAGTTTCCTTAAAAATCTCTAGATTTTCTTCCTTAATAATGAAGATTACCTTATCAAATCCTGCCTTTTTAGCATCATAAATTGAGTAATCAATAATAAAATTACCATATTCATCAATTGGTTCAATTTGCTTTAAACCACCAAATCTTGAGCCCATACCGGCAGCTAATATAACTAAATCCATAAAAAACCTCCAACGTTATAATTCTTTCATATTATATCATTTTTAAAAAATTATTCCACATTAAATAATTTAATAAAAATCCGATATCATACTTTATTTATCATTATTACTATTATTAGTAATATTATTTAGTGGAAAAAGCATTGTACAATTCTTATCCTTATAAAAATTGCCATTTAAAAAGAATAAATTCATACTTCTACCAGCAACACTCATCATTACCATAGTAGCAAGCATAGGATTTACATCAGTAATTGTTACAAATGATTTATTAATTCTTGTTCCACATTCAGGACAATAATTATAGCTATCCTCTAATTTAAATCCACAATTTACACAATACATAGTTCCACCACCTTTAATTTATTATAAGATATTACTTAATAAAGTTACAAGCGGAATTGTAATAATACATAATAATGTAGATACTAATACACAATTAGCAGCTATTTCTTCTTCACTATGATGTATTTCAGCTAGGTTTAATATAACTGATGCACAAGGTGCGGCAGATAAAACTAAAATTGATATTTTAAATGTATCATCAAAAAATGGTAGGAAGCATATAACAAAGAATGAAAAAATAGGGAATACTAGCATTTTTAATGCAGATATTATATATACAAATTTTCTAGTAAATATATCCTTTAAGTTTACTACTGCAAGTCTAATACCTAATATTAGCATACATAGAGGTGTAGTCATCTTACCTAATAAATTTATTGAATCCCACATTACATCAGTAAATTTATTTCCAGGTATTTTATCAATAAAGATATAAATTGGAATAGAAATCATTATTGCAATTCCTGTAGGATTAATAATTGCCTTCTTTAATGAAATATATTTTTTATCCTTAGTTAAACAAAATACTCCAACAGTAAAAGCTAATATATTCATACTCATTACAAATACACTTGAATAACAAGCAACATAGGGATTATTAGGAAATAAGGCTTCAACTAGTGGAAGTCCAAAGAAGCCTACATTTCCTAGTACACTCGCACCTGTTAATAATCTATATTTAGCATCATCATATTTATTTCTAAATATTAAAAATAAGATAAGAGTAAATATCATCTGTAAAAATAATGTTACAAGACCAAAATAAAGCATATTTAGGCCTAATGTAAGCTTATCTATACCTAGTTCATCTACATTCATAGAAGCCTTATAAAAGGAATATATAATCATACATGGACCACATACAAATACTAAGATAGTAGATAATGTAGATAAATGATCTGCAGATGCCTTTTTTACCTTACATAAGATGTATCCTGGTATTATAAAGCATAATGATATAGCAACTCTAATTAAACAATTAATAAATACTTCCACTTTAATCACCTCTAAAAATGAAAAAACAGAAAGTATTATAATACTATAATATTTATATTTCAAGAAAAAAAGGGGATTGCTCCCCTTCATAAAATCTTACTTAACATCCTGAGTCTTAACAACTAGATCAGCAACTAAAGCTTCATTACCGAAATTATTATCGATACCTACTGTAGTAAAGCCTCTCTTCTTACCTTCTTGTAACCACTTATTAACATCCTCAAATAGGATAATTTCTTCTGGCTTAGCATTTTTAACTACATTCTTAAAGAAATAATCATAGTAGAATGCTTTATTTCTTCCCTTGTCGCAATAATAAATATTTCTTTCATTGAAGTTTCCTGAATAATTCCACTTCTTAAGCATCTTCTTTACTAGATCCTTATTTTGAGCTGTTACTAAACAGAATCTAATACCTAAGCCTGTATTAGCTAATACCTCATTTACATATCTGAATGGCTCAGCTTCCTTTAATACTAGCTTAGCTGCAGTTTTCATTCTTGCCTTAGCGTATTTTTCATATCCCTTTTCTCCACCCATAGAGAAATTGAAATCTTTTTCAAAAGCCATAAATAAATCTGGCTCTGGTAAACCTAAATATGTATAAATATGTTCATTGTCTAAATCAACATTAAACATTTTCTTTAGGGTTAATTTATGTGCCTCCCACTGTAATTTTTCTGAATCGGCTAAAGTACCGTCCAAGTCAAAAATATAAGCTCTTTTGTTCTTTAAAATTTGTTCTAGTTTTGCATCCATACCTTATACCCTCACTTTACTGCTAAATTTAAAAAAACCAAAAACAGTTTTTCTTATTATTTTTTATTGAATTTCGAACTTCTAATCTATTTATTATATTTTAAAATAAAAATGTACGATTGTCAACAACACTTATTCTAGTATTGATAAATAAGTCAATTATTACTAAAAACTTGATAATATGTGCGAAAAAATATATAATGTATTTAATAATATCGATTTAAGGAGTAATTAATATGTACACAAAGGATGACTTAAAAAAATATAAATATTTTGATGGAGCTGATATTAACTTTGTATTAGATTCTTTAACTGGTGTAATATCAAGACAATACATATTAGATTTTGCTAGATTTTTAGTAGAGCATAATACACCTTTTGCAATGTGTATGATGGATTTAGATAACTTCAAATATGTAAATGACTCATATGGACATAATGCTGGAGATAAATGCTTACAAATAGTCGCAGAAAACCTACAAAGATGTACAGGTGATGAAGGATTAGTTGGTAGATTTGGTGGAGATGAATTTATCATCATCTACTTAAAATCTAACAAATATGATGATGTTCATGACTTCTTTGCTAGACTTTATGATACTAATGGTGCTGTAAGACGTTCTATTTATCTAGATAAGATTAGAGTATTTATAACCGCAACTATCGGTTCTGCTTCTTATCCATTAGATGCCGAATCATATGATGATTTATTCATGAAAATGGATAAAGCTTTATATAGAGGTAAATCTAAGGGTAGAAACTGCTATATCGTATATGTACATGAAAAGCATAAGGATATTGTAGTAAGTGATAGAGGTACTAATTCATTATTAAATAAAACATTAGATTTAAAGCAGCTAGCACAAAAATCTAATAAGGATGATTTAATAAAAGCTACTATTAATTATCTATATAGATCACTACATCCAAAGGATATAGTATTCGTATATAAGAATAATGATGTTATTTCAGCAGCGTTAAATACAAATATAAATGTAGGAAATAATATGTATTTTATTTTAGATAGAATTATGGGAACAAAACAAATCTTCCCTTCTTCTAATCCTAATGATATTAAATCAAGATTCCCAGAAACTGATTTAATTATCACAAATAACAAAATACATGCCTTTGTTTCTGCAAGAGTTAAGGATGTAGGATTTATTATTCTATATGAAAATGCAGTAACAAGAATGTGGCAGGATTATGATTTAGTATTAATTAATTATGCCGCCACATTGTTAGAGTATGAATTTAATAAGTAGAAAAATACCGTGGTTTCACTTGATATGATACCACGGTATTATTTTTTATTGTTTTTTATCCAAATATTTATTAAATACCAACATAAAATTACTTCTATATCTAATTAATTCATTCGAAGATAACGAATCTATTGTTGCTTTGCCAAGGTTGGAAGTATTACTGAATTTAGCTGCTTCCTTCGTTTTTGAATTATTTGGTACTGAATGATGTAGAAATACCTCTTCTATATCTCTATAAAACCACACATACTCAAAATTATTAGAATTACAATACTTTATTATTTCTTCATTCAAGGTTTGATGTTTTACATCGATATCTATTGAATCAGTATCGAATAAATAAACTACTATAGAATCTTTAATTTTAGTTTTAGCATCATTTATTTCTTTTAGTTTAGACGCATATTTAGGTTTTCCTTCGCAATAAACATATGTTAGTTTAACACTATTATCAATTCTATATAATGATTTTAGTGCTTTACTTATATATAATCCGTCGGTATTTGCTTTCTTCGAGGTTTCAACACAAAGAATTACTTGTTTCACTCATTATCACTTCCAAACTTACCAAGGAAGTCAAATGCTTCAATATTAAATGGAGATGATTCAATAAAACCACCTCTATAAAGTGATGATGCTTTATAATTACCATTTTTCTTCCAAGAAACTAGTTTTGAATCTGACGATAAAAAATCAATTCCATGTTTTTTTTGTTGTAGCATATCCATTGGAGCCATATTATGAGTTGTAAAAATGAATTGTCCTTTTGAATAATCCATTATATATTCGACAAGTTTAACCAACAAAACATCATGAAGGTTTGCATCAAATTCATCGTAAAACACAATGCCACCATTTTCAACATCAGCAATTGCATCATAAGTGTCTATAATTTTTTTGATACCTGTGCTTTCAAATTTCTTATTTATTCTTCTTCCATCTGAATATACCATTATATTTTCACACTCATAATTATCACCATTTTCATATGGTTTTATTTCAATTTCAACCAAATCATCTTTAAATACTTTTACAAATTCAGTTACCTTTTTTATATGTTCTTGATATTTAGGATATTCTATTTTTGGAACTAAATCATATGCATTATCAACAATCTTATTTGTTGTAAATACTTGTGAAAATAATTCTTCATTATTCATAACTGCTTGTATTTTTCTTATTTTTTCTAAACTAGATTTAATTTTATTTATATCAATATAATTTGGTCTATCAGAATCCTGTAACACAACTCTAACAGAAACAACAAAAGAAATTAGTGTATATGAGATATTATTAAAGAATTCATCACTAAAATCATTGAATTTTCCTTCTGCAATAGACGCTAAAAATGATTTCATTCTTAAATTATTTTTTGTAACTTCGATGATTTTATCTCTAGATTTAATTTTTTTACTAAGAGCTTTAATTTCTCCATTTTGTACTTCAAATATAGTATTATATTTATCTACTAGATTTATTTTATTTCCGACCAGTTTACCAAAATACTCATTTTCCAATTCATATCTTTCTCCAGTTATTGACCCCAAAACGATTCTATGCTTATAAATAGATTCACATTTGTCATTATCATCAATAACAGCAAATATATTTTCAATTGATAATCTTTTGTTATTTTGGTTAATTAAACTTTTTAATACACCACTTGCATTTTCTATTGTTAAGTATGATGATCCTAAAAAGAAATTTTTATATATTTGCATTCCATATACAATTCCAGTTTTACCAGCACCATTTGGTCCATAAATAGCTTTAACATGATTATCCATTATATCGATATCATCAGATATAGTATTATTGTAATATTCAATTGTAATTTCCTTATCAATACTTTTTATTCCATTAAGTTTTGTTTGTAACAAATAAAATCTCATAATTGATCACCTCTAAAATCTACAATTAGATTATATAACATTTTTGTGATTTTGAAAACAGAAATATACAAAATGTATTTATTTGTTACTTAAATGACGTAATTATACCGTTTTTTTATATTATTTTGATATTTTGTTATCT
>Ga0247610_10008304_pt1 | contig 10577 bp, 5 predicted proteins | sample 174DNAGHGhighgp2_FD_193483 | JGI IMG/M metagenome (GOLD analysis project Ga0247610, IMG submission 193483) | Sheep rumen microbial communities from Palmerston North, Manawatu-Wanganui, New Zealand - 1742 DNA GHGhigh gp2 | ecosystem: Host-associated > Mammals > Digestive system > Stomach > Rumen ... | reverse complement strand
AAGCCCTTATCGACGATGCTGTTGAGAAGGCAAAGACAGCCGATTATGTCATCATCTTTGGCGGTTTGAACAAGAGCGACTATCAGGATTGCGAGGGTCACGACCGCAAGTCGATGGAACTGCCATACGGTCAGGACAAGCTCATCACGGCTGTTGCTGCCGTCAACAAGAACACAATCTACGTCAACATCAGCGGCAATGCGGTATGTATGCCTTGGAGGAAACAGGTTCCCGCCATCGTGCAGGGCTGGTTCCTCGGCAGTGAGGCTGGCATAAGCCTGGCAGACGTGCTGCTCGGCAACACCGTTCCAAGCGGTCATCTGCCCTTCACATGGTACGAGAACCTCAACCAGGTCGGTGCCCATTCCTTTGGCGAGGCAGCCTTCCCGGGCATTTGGCGGGCAGGTCACGATGTTATCGACGAGGAGTACAAGGAAGGCATATATGTCGGCTATCGCTGGATAGACAAGCAGAAGCTAAAGCCCGCCTTCGCCTTTGGTCACGGATTGAGTTACACAACGTTCAAGGTCAGCAACCTGAAGGCTCTGAACCCTGTTACAACTGATGGCAACATGACCTTCACCGTTGATGTCACGAACACGGGTTCCGTAGAAGGGAGCGACGTTGTTCAGCTCTATATCACGGATGCCAAGTGCAGTGTTGACCGTCCTGCCAAGGAACTGAAGGCCTTCCAAAAGGTCAGCCTGAGGCCAGGTGAGACGAAAACCGTAACGCTAAAGACCGACAAGCGGGCCCTCTCCTTCTGGGATGAGACCACCAACGACTGGAAGGCAGAGCCGGGCGACTTCCTTGCCCAAGCCGGCGACGCAAGCGACCGACTCACCTGCAAAGTGAAGTTCACCCTCACGGACTGATTCATACGCTCCAATACGCGTATAAATGTGCAACGACACACGTTAAGTTGGCCAACTTAGCGTGTGTCGTTGGTATTTTAAGCATGTGTAGTTTTAACTATATTTCCACAAATCCTTCGGACGGTAACAGGCTGGAATACATTCTTCCCCGACAAAACATAATTCATCTTGTTTTTCATAAAAATCTATACATCCCTACATCTTTTGCTATAATCAACTTAAAAACAACAATCTACAGAATGTATAGAGCCTTTCAGCTATACATTGTCTATACATTCTTTTTACGGATTTTCTGATTATCCAAGTGTTATCCTATATGGTCTTCTGTTTGTCTTGCACAACCTATACACCATGAATTGATTTGTTTCGCACGGAGAAACAAGTTGTTTCACGCGTTGAAACACTTTGTTTCACATGTTGAAACAAAGTGAAACACGTTGAATTACAGAACGAAAGCATTGGATTCATCATCAGACAATCATTTCGTAGCTCATATAATGTATAGCTGAATACATCCTTACATCGTCTATACATTGTATAAGCCGCTCAATATCATAGTAATACGATAAGAATGTAGGAATGTATAGAGAAAATGAAAATTCTTTGTGAACATTACACACAACATTGACACCACCAACCGCCAGACGCCCCTCGCCCTCGGCTGGACACAGGATCCCGCCTTGAATGACTACGTCGAAGAGTATCTGTGGTGAGAAATGAGTTATTCTAAACTACACAGGTCTTTTATAAATTCGGATAAATGCAACTCACAAAATAGGGATAGTATTTTCTTTTTTCGTTTTATTTTTCATTTTTCGCGATAATTCTTAACTCTTAATTCCTAACTCTTAATTAAATTTTGTATCTTTGTAGCGCATTGTGGCTGCTGCCTATATCGTAGCGACGAATTGGTGGCGAAAAGGTCACTTTGCACAATCTTATCGGTAAATAATAACAGCATTAGCAGTTATTCGGTGTGTCTTAAATGTTCCAAGCTTTATAAGATAGTTTCACCAAAGAATGACCAGTTGATGTCTACGTTTCGGCGTGGACTCAACTCTTCTGGTGAAACGGGTCCTGGAACAACCTAAGACACAGATGAGCGTTCACGCTTTCTCTGTGTCTTGTTGTTTGGATCCGTTTTATGCGCCAATAATTACTGGTGCATAAAACTATAGATATGAGTAGCTTTACAAACACGTTGATTGACAACAGTGATGAACTGCATCTTGTGGCCTATTTGAAGGATATGATTAACTCTGGCGAGTTTAATCATATCAGGATTGCTACGTGTTATTGGGACCTTCCTGGAATGAATTTAGTGTATGATGAACTTAAGGCATTTTTAGATGGAGGTGGCAAACTTGATATTATAATCGGTGAGGAGCCGCAAATCCGTTCTTATCAGCTACGTGATGAGTTTAAAGGTCAGCGCTTCCCGGATTTCAGTATCAAACAAGATGTTGATAAGTTGTCAGATGACTATATACCTGTAGCAAAACTTCTACTTGATTATTGCAAGATTGGCGAACAAGAGCCCGATTCTCAAATACAAATAAGAATCTATGGTCAAGATAAGGACGAAAAACAATTCCTGCATGCCAAGTGTTATATATTTCTGAGAGCTCAAGAAGGTACAAGAAAAGGAGATGCGAATGCGATATTAGGAAGTAGTAACTTTACCAAAATGGGATTGGAAGGAAATGCCGAGCTAAATTATCTAGAAACGACTTCTTCTATAGTTACTGCAGTACCTAACGAAAACAGCAGTACCAAAGGACATAAAATTTGGTTCCAAGAAAAATGGGATGAGGCTGCCGCCTGGAATGGCAAGTTTATTCAAGAGATCTTATTGAAATCGCCTATAGGAAAGAAGGCTGCGGAAGCAAATGATGGAGATGTTGGATTGGATATAGAAAACGTGCCATTCACTCCATACGAATTATACATTAAACTGCTTCAGACAAAGTTTGGCGACCTTGTCGATAAAAATCTTGACAAGGTCATCGAGAGCTATTTACCTGATGGTTTCGATAAATACAACTACCAGATAGATGCCGTGAAGCAGTGCTTCTCTACGATGAAAGAACATGGCGGTTTCCTTCTTGCCGATGTCGTAGGTCTTGGCAAAACTATTGTTGGTTCGCTTGTTATCAAGCATTTTCTTCAGTTCCCTGATGATGACGGACGCGAGCGTAAGGTACTTATCATCACTCCCCCAGCAATAAGATCCGCATGGGTTGACACCATCAAGGTGTTCGACAAGGATGTAACAGACAAAATGGAGGATTACGTCGACTACATCACAACTGGTAGCATTGGGAAACTGGTTGATGATGTAGAGGGTAATAGTGACGGAGATGACGATAACTATGATTCTGGTGATTTCGAAGGTGAACTCCTACACGAGAACTACGGCCTTATTATTATTGACGAGAGCCATAAGTTCCGCAATAGTGGTACAAACATGTATGAGGCTCTTGATAATCTCATCGGTCAGATTGGTGCCGACACAGGGGCTTACCCTTACATAGGCTTGCTTAGCGCAACTCCTCAGAATAATCGCCCTGATGACTTGAAGAATCAAATTTACCTCTTCGAGCGAAATCATGCCGATACCACGCTGACCAAGGCAAACAGTGGTAATCTGGAAAATTTCTTCTCAGAAATCAATACGGAATATTCAAGTATCATCCATCCCGATGCTGACGATCCCTCGACTCCAGAGGAACGTAGAGAGCGTTTAAAACAACTCTCTCGTCGTATCCGCGATTGTGTACTGACAGATGTTATGGTTCGACGTACCCGTACAGATGTTCAGATGTATTATGCTGATGACATGGAACGTCAGCACCTTAAGTTCCCAAAGATTGAAGGACCTATTGAACTGGAGTATCAGATGGACTTTCAGCTCTCGCACCTCTTTGCCGATACGATGGATATTATTGCACCTACCGAGGAATACAAACTGAATAGCAACCGTTATCTCAGTTACTATCGTTATCGTGCCATCCAGTTCCTTGCAGACGAAACGAACAAGAGAAAGTATGATGCACGCGGTTCGCGCGATGCCGACCAACTGGCAGATCAGCTTGCCAACATCATGCAGATCAATCTCGTGAAACGCTTGGAGAGTAGTTTTTCTGCATTCTATCAATCGCTCCTTAATCTACGTCAGTACACTCGCAATATGATTGATATGTGGGAGTCGGGCAATATCTTCATCTGTCCACAGATTAATGTTAATGCAGAACTCGACCGTAAAGCAAAGGAACAGAAGCGCAAGCGCCCTGTTAGCTACAAGGATTGTCTGGATGATATTCGCGCCAAGATTACTAAACTTAACGAAGACGGACGCAACGAAAACGAGCGCAACATGGAGTACACCATCAGTGACATGAGACCGGAATATATCGACTTGCTCCGTGCAGACTTCGACCTTATCTCCGAACTTTGCGACCGTTGGGCAAAGAATACAGAGGATCCTAAACTCGATGTTTTCAAGGATAATTTGAAGTATGTACTCTTTGATAAAGACAAGAACATACCTCAGAAGTTGGTTGTATTCTCTGAGGCTATCGACACCGTTGACACCATCAAGCGTGTGGCAGAAGCCAAGGGCTATCGTGTGCTGAAGATCACAGCTGGCAATCGCGACGAAATGGAGCAAACCATCCGTGAGAACTTTGATGCAAACTATGGTAAGAAGCCCGGTGAGGTACAGAAGAATGATTACGAGATCATCGTCACCACGGAAGTACTTGCCGAAGGTATTAACTTGCATCGTGCGAATGTCATCCTCAACTACGATACGCCTTGGAACTCAACCCGTCTGATGCAACGTATCGGTCGTGTCAATCGAATCGGTTCTATTCAGGATAAGGTTTATGTTTATAACTTCAAACCAAGTGCCGAGGGCGATGCCGAAATCAAATTGGTAGAGAAGGCATACACCAAGCTTCAGTCATTCCATACTCTCTTTGGGGAAGACAGTAAGATATATACCATTGACGAAGAGGTAAGCCATTACGACCTCAATACTGTAGTCAATGGCGAGGAATCACCGCTTGAGAAATATATCTATGAGCTGAAGCAATACAAAGAGTCGCATCCTGAGCGTTATGATTACATTCTTAATCGTAATGAAAACTTTGAATGTGCTACTCGAACTGTTGACGGCAACTGCTATTTCCTTGTTCGCACGCCTCGTATGTCAGGACTCTTTGTTAAAGTGAGTCCTATTGATTCCAAGGGACGCATCATCTCTGCCAGCGAGATGTATGAGAATTTCTCTGTACCACAGGACGCACCCCTTTCCAATCTTCCGGAACATTGGGAGGAGGACAAGAAGAAGGCAGAGAAGGCTGTTAATCAGCATCTACACAAGATGAATGTGCGCATGGGCAGCAGCAGCAAGGCTACCAAGGCAAAGCAGATTCTGCGACGTATGCAGCAGAACATTTCTATGTCGAAGGAATCTAAAGCTCTCTTGGCTGATGCCTTTACGCTAGTAAACAAGGGTAACTCCGACATTATTAAAAAGGTGCTTGCTTTCGAGGAACAACTTAAGAACTCTCAGGGCGACCTCTTCGGAGGTCTTACCCAGAAAGACTTCGATTTAATGATAGAGCGGAAAATTAGCAATATCGTAGCCAACCTTCAGCAGCGTTATGGTAAGGCAGAAGTATTCATTGGACTTTCAAAATAATCATTCAGTATTATGATAGATCTCAAATCATATTTTCACGATAAATATCAGGGTAGCAGAAGCTTCATTGAGAATGTCATCCTGCCCATCTTTGGCGAAGATAAGTATGAAGATGCGTACGAAGAGGATGTACTGGAGAATAATCCGGAGTTGATAACTATGGCTCAAAATACAGGCGTAGCTCAAATCTTACGCTTGGGTACTATTAACATTCCGATGAATCCCACTGACGTATTTGATATTACTGTCAATGACCACGTACTGATGAAACGAAATAGAGTTGCCGTTCAACAACTGGTTCGACGTATCATGTCCACCTACAGTAGTGCATTCATGGTTTTTCACTACAATGATGACGATAAGTGGGATTGGCGTTTTACATTCTGTAGTAAGCAAGGAAATAATCACGAATCAACAGATTCCAAGCGATACACATTCCTTCTTGGGCCTAATCAGTCGTGCCGAACAGCAGCAGATAACTTTAAAAAATTAGCGTCAAAGGGTGGTAATATTGAGTTGAATGATATTATCAAAGCATTTGATGTCGAAGCCCTCTCAGATGAGTTCTTTGATAAATATAAGGAGCAATACGAGAAGTTTGTGATGTTCATTACGGGTAAGAAGTTTGTCAAGAAGGATGGTGGCTGGAAAGAAAAGGTGTTCCATGAACCACATCCACAGATGTATGCAGACTTTGGACGTGATGACAAGCGTGTTCGTGATTATATTAAGAAGATGCTTGGTCGCATTGTTTTCTTGCACTATCTTCAGAAAAAAGGCTGGCTTGGTGTAGAACCTGGTAATAATTGGAATAGCGGCAACAAAGATTTTATGTATGATTTGTTCTTCAAATCTTCAGAAGAACAACAGGAAAATTTCCTTGATGAAGTTCTCGAACCTCTCTTCAATGATGCTTTCGACACAGATAGAAGTGTCAATGGTGATTTATATGACACAAAAGTCATTGGCTTACCAAACAATGGCGTGCTTCGATTCCCTTACCTTAATGGTGGACTTTTCGGCAGAGACGAAGATGACGGGATTACTACAGTATTTCCTGCGGAATACTTCAGTTCGCTCTTTACGATGTTCCATCAATACAACTTCACAATAGATGAGAATGACCCAAGTGATGCAGAGGTTGGTATTGATCCAGAAATGCTAGGACAGATTTTTGAGAATCTACTTGAGGACAACAAAGACAAGGGCGCATACTATACTCCAAAGGAGATAGTACGTTATATGTGTAAAGAGTCTTTGATTTCTTATCTACAAAATGACTTCCCTCGTCAACATCGTGAAGCTATAAGGCAATTTGTTACAACATACGATTTGTCAGTTCTTCCTATTGAAATTGTAGAAGAGGTTGATCGCCGTCTGATTAATATTAAGATTTGCGATCCTGCCATAGGTTCTGGTGCCTTTCCAATGGGCTTGCTCAAAGAACTATTCTTATGTCGTGGAGCAATCGAGAACTTTGATAATTCAGTTGAAATTAAGCGTCATATCATTCAGGAAAACATATATGGTGTTGACTTAGAAAAAGGTGCTGTTGACATTGCCAGACTTCGTTTCTGGTTGACCTTGGTTGTCGATGAAGCTTCGCCTGAGGTATTGCCAAATCTTGACTATAAGATTATGCAAGGTAACTCGTTATTTACGACATTCAACGGCAAGTATCTTAATATAAGCGATAGTCAACAGCATAAACACATTCATCGAATTCGTCAGAAGAAAGCCGAGCTAAGCACACTTCAGAAGTCTTTTTTTGAGCAAACAGGTGAAGAAAAACTTCGTACGGGAATTACTATTAAAAAGACTATCCTTGACATTATTTCTCTCCAATTGGGGCATGAACTTGAAGCATGGGCTCAAGCGTCAGCTACACAAGGTACATTCTTCGCAGAAATGCAGGATGAAGTTATTTCTATGCAACAAATCAAGAGTGCTATTACAGGTGAGAAGAAAGCCATCATCCAATTAGGAGAAGAATTACGCAGAACGCTTACCAATGAGTCTCTTCCTTTAGAGGAGCGTGCTAAAACAGATTTACATTTCTTTGATTGGAAGGTTATGTATTCTGATGTCTTTGAACAGGGTGGGTTTGATATTGTTATTGGCAACCCTCCTTATGGTGCAAAATTAAGCGATGACGATAAGGAAGTAGTAAAGAAGTTCTATAAGACTACAGAATCGAAAAAGATGGACAGAGAAAAAGATGCCGTTTATCTACGATTCTTGGGGAGAGAAAATGAAGTTCCATGCCCAAAGATAAAGGGCTCAAAAGATACATATACTCTTTTTATAGAACTTGCATACTGGCTTCTCCGCAAAGACGCTTTTATGGCTTATATTGTTCCAATATCACTGACTTCAAGCGACTCCCTTTCCGGTGTACATAAACTGTTGTTGGAAAAGTGTCGTGGGATTAAGATCTCATCTTATTCTGTTCGTCCTCAACCTGTATTCAAGAATGCTGTTGTCAATACTTCTATCTTAATGTTCCAAAAGACATTGACCCCTTGTCAGCAGCTTCTGTCAACAAAGATGTATCGTAAAGGAAGTGATTTTGATTTGCAACAACTGATAGATAGTTTACAGTTTACAGATGTTTTGAAACATTTGAAGATGATTGGTAGAATACCAAAGATTGGTTTAGATACCGAAAAGGTAATACTCGATAAGATATGGGCATTAAGCCCATTGTCTTCAAAAGTATGTGAAGATGGTAAGCCTATCTATTATCGCACTACTGGCGGCAGGTATTTTAAGATAGTAACAAATTACAGTACAGGCTCAACTAAAGAGAAATCCATCTTGTTTGAAAAGAAACTTTCTGATGCGATAGGATGTATACTTAGTAGTAATTTATCCTTTTGGTATTACCAAATAATCTCGAATAATTTGGATTGGAAGAGTGAAGAATTACTTTCGTTTACGATACCTGAATTGACAGACGAAAATATAAGTGACCTCTTATCTCTTTATCAGGAATATCTAACGGACGTTGAAGCCAAGGCTAATGTACGTCAGTCAAGTGGAGAGTCACGCTATAATGTTTCCCAATTTAAAGAATACAAAATAGTGAGGTCAAAGTCCATTATTGACAGAATTGACGATTACATTTGTCCTCTTTATGGTTTGACTGACGAGGAACGTGACTTTGTTAAGAACTATGAACTTGAGTTTAGAATGGCAGGAGACGATTAAATTTGAATACTATGACTAAACTCGAAAAACTATACAGCATTATTGAGCGCTCGACCTTGGTCGCTTTGTCCTGCAAAGAACTCTCGCGAAGTGGGAGTGAAGCTGAACTAGGATGTGCTTCAGCAAGTGGAAGAGCTGGCGGAAGCGAAGCGTTTTGCAGTAAGATGTGGCGGTTCAAGCCCGCTCTGTTTGTCAGCCGATCTGTTCAAGTTGGCACGGTTAGTCGGTTGCTTCTTCAGGTACAAGCAAAACAAGCACCATCGCGATACGGGGGTACAGAAGCACATGGTGCCGACCGCAAGGAAAAAGAACGACAACTACAACTACAACTACAACTACAACGACCCTTCTCCTTCTGTGTAGTTCTCCATGTATAGCTGTTCGCCATTATAGACGGCGTAGGTGAACTGGCTGACCCAGTCGCCAAGGATGATGACGCGCGTCTGTCGGCTGAGGGCGAGGTCGAGTTCGATGTGACGATGTCCGAAGATGAAGAAATCTACATCGGGATGCTCCTTCAGGTATTGCTTGGCAAAGATGACAAGCGGCTCCTTGTCCTCGCCCTGATAAGGCGGGTCGCCACCTCCGCCGTCCTGAATCGAAGGCTCATGCTTCAGGCGGCTGTGCTTCGCCCAGTTCTGTCCGAAGGTAATGCCAATGGTGGGATGCAGCCAGCGGAATGCCCATTGGCAGAACTTGTTATGGAAGATGCTACGGATAAACTTGAACTTCCAGTCCCTGTCTCCAAGTCCGTCACCGTGAGCAAGATAAAATGTCTGGTCGCCTATCTCAATGGTGAGGGCATTGCGGTGGAGTATCATGCCGCACTCCTTCTCCAGATAGTCGAGGCACCAGATGTCGTGATTGCCCGTAAAGTAGTGTACCTCGATGCCCATATCGGTCAGCTCGCTTATCTTCCCGAGAAAACGTGTAAAGCCCTTCGGAACAACGGTCTTATACTCGAACCAGAAGTCGAACATGTCGCCAAGCATATAGATGGCTCCGGCCTTGTCTTTTATGTCATCAAGAAAACGCACCAGTCGCCGCTCCTGTTGTCGGCGGTGCTTGATTGCGAGGCAACCCAGGTGTGCGTCGCTTATAAAATAGACGTTCTTCATCTTTCCTTTTCTATTGGGGAGTTAAAGACTTCCATATTTACTTCCCATACTTACAGAAATCCCAGTTCCATTTTCGCCTCTTCGCTCATCATGTTCTTGTCCCATTCCGGCTCAAAAACGAGATTGACCTCTACCTTTTCAAGGCCGGTTATCGTCTCGAGCTTCTGCCGCACATCCTCTACGATGAAGTCCGCCGCAGGACAACTGGGTGCGGTGAGCGTCATATCGACGTTGAGCACGGTATTGTCGTCGTTGAGCTCAATGCGATAGATAAGCCCGAGGTCGTATATGTTGACAGGTATCTCGGGGTCATAGACGGTCTTAAGCAATTCGATGACCCGTTCCTGCATCTCCAATTCACAATTCATAATTCACAATTCATAATTATTCGGGCAGTAGCAAATTCTTCATTCTTCACTCTTCATTCTTCACTTTACAGTTTCCCATTTTCCATATAACTATAGTAATCGTTGCCTGCAAAGATGACGTGGTCGGTTAGGCGGATGCCCACTGCCTGACAGGCTTCTTTGGCTTTCTTGGTGAGGTTGTCGTCCTCGCGGCTCGGGTTTGTGCGGCCGCTTGGATGGTTGTGGCAAAGGACGACAGCGACGGCCTGCCCCAGGATGGCGTGACGCAAGAGGCAGCGCACATCGACCGATGCGCCTG
>Ga0247610_10008303_pt1 | contig 10577 bp, 14 predicted proteins | sample 174DNAGHGhighgp2_FD_193483 | JGI IMG/M metagenome (GOLD analysis project Ga0247610, IMG submission 193483) | Sheep rumen microbial communities from Palmerston North, Manawatu-Wanganui, New Zealand - 1742 DNA GHGhigh gp2 | ecosystem: Host-associated > Mammals > Digestive system > Stomach > Rumen... | reverse complement strand
AGTGTCCCCAAAAGTCTACTTTGTTTAGCTCACATTTTTGCTAGCCTTTGCATAGATAAGATTACGTAAAACTAAATATAATTTACCGTTTAAATCTGGATCTATTAATTTTGCATCTGTCAAAAAAATACATCTTTTTTCAAAATCAACCTCAGCAGGAATAATGTTTATTCGAATGTTGTAATCACTATAAAGTTGTATTCCAGCAGTTCGATAGAGATTGGACAATAGCCATTCATATGCATTCATGTATTTGCCATTGTTCTTTCCAACCCGTGTAATATCACAAGACTCCTTTAAAAATTTGTAGATTATTACTTGAAATTTCTTTTTTTCAACATCAATTTGAGAACAACCATGAAATAATGTAACACAAGTATTTTCGTCTTTTTGTATCCAACCTTGGCTAGCATCACTTACCATGATTTCTCTTTTCTCCTTTCCTATTCAAGAATAGCGGATATTTCTATAAATAATATTAACTTTGTCACTATATCATAATTATATAGATAGTGCAACAATTCCTTTAAAAAAAGTGCTAGAACCCAATAATTCTAACACTTTTTCATTCATTCTTTTTCGCTTTACTAGAGAAAGACAAAAATTTATGAAATATTTTTCCTAAAATCAAGCTGCCGATAATACATAAAAACGCATAAGCGGAGTCATTTTTTATATATATAATATTGCTTCGAAGTCCTAAGATAAACAAGCCATGAACTAAATATAATTCTAATGAAATCTCTCCTATTTTAGCAAGTGTTTTGTTATTAAATTTTATTTTTAGATTAATTAGCAAAACAATTACTGAAAATAAAATTGCAGAAATCATTGTAAGAATTATATCTTTATAATTTAATGGGTCTAATGCTATACTCTTATCTCTTACAAAGAAACATATTAAAAACATTTCGATTACTAAAAATAATACTATCTTATAATACTTTTTTACAAATGGTAAAATTGACTTTTCTTTATATGCCCATAACATTCCAAAAACAAATACTATTGAAGCATCATACCACCAAACACCATAAATCATACCAAAACAAAATAGTACATAAACTACATTCCAAATAAATACACCAACTATCATTCGTCCATGGTGCTTATTAAATAATAGCATTAATAGCCAAAATATAAAATAAAACGCCATTATACTTATGATAAACCATGAATGTGTGGCTATAGGATCTCCTTTAATGGCAAAAACAAAAACATCTTTTACTGAAAAAAAGAATCCATTTGCTAAATAAAGAATCCAAAATAAAAATGTCACTATAACATATGGTATTAAAATCTTAATAACCCTTTTTATTAAAAATCCATTTTTATAATCTTCCGTATTCATATGCGATTTTTGCAATCCATATCCAGACAGAAAGAAAAATATAGAAACTGGCAAAAAACCAATATAGTTTAAATTACTAAATAACAGTCCATCTGTTGTCACTTGAGAAATGTGATGCATTAAAACTAATAATGCAAAAAAGCCACGCATGCATTTTCCAGATTCAATAGATAAATAATCATTATTAAAATCGCTTATTGGTTTAACTGCTTTAGCATTATAAAAAAGAAGAATTAATAATAAAAATGGTAAAATGTCAATAAGAGCTAACTGCATTTTTTTCTCCTTTGTTATTTGTGTTAAAACAACTGATACTATAAACAACAATATCATATTAATGTATAAAAATCAAATAACAACGCTCTCTTACAATTAAACTACTGTGTGAACCCATAGAAAATAATAATTGGAATAATTGTGAAAAAAACCGCTAGATAATTCACAATTATCTAGCGGTTTTTCTTAGGATTAAAGTATATTTAAGTAATTATATCGCAATTTCTTCTTTTACAAGCTTTTGAATGTCTTTTAATCGAAGCTGATTTTCCATTTCTTTGGTATTGTTTCTATTGTTTCTTGAGAAAGTGTTATTTTCTCCTTTCTCTAGTAATTTTTCTACCATTGCCTCTTTTTTGCTATTTCTATTTGCTTCGTAATACATGGTTTTCAACTTGTTTGTAGTCAATAATTCTTCAAGTGACATAGAATCATCTGAGAATACATCACTTAGGCTAGTATATATTCCAGTATCGAAAATCACCTTTTGGGAGTCTTGTTCTTCCATATATAGCATAGAAATCTGCTTAGAAACCACATAGCTTAGAGGTACTTGATCCATATTAGATAGTATTTTAACTTTTGCTAGTTCACCCATCCATTTTTGCATCTTACGACCATGTTTGTCATCTTTTAAATCACTTGCGAAGATTCCAACTGGTTTTTGATTTAAGTTATCAAATTCTCCATTCTCTAGGCATTCAACAAAGATTTTTTTGAATAATTTCTTTTTTCTTTCTTCTAGTACTTTCAAGTACTGTCTATAAATCTTACCCATGTAATAAAACTCCTTTCAACATGTTTTCCTCATGTCCAAGTCTTATGTTAACATAATTATTACATTAAGTAAAATTATTAATCTTAATATCAAACATTAGTTGTATTTATGAATAGATTTTATCAAATTTCATTCATTAAACGATTCAACTATAATTCCATTGTCTATTAGTAACTGTGCTGTAATTCCGTTACCATCGATAAGTACTCCATCAAAGTTTCCACTATATATCTTACCTACTCCACAAGATGGACTTCTAGGTTGAAGAATAACTTTTTCTATATCAAGCTTTTTGCAAAGTTCTAATACCTCATTTGCTCCTTTTTCAAATGCTTGAGTTACATCTTCTCCATTTTTATTAAATGCTTTTCTTTTTCCATCTATAATTTTTATTTCAGCAGGTATTCTTGGAGTGATCAAACCTCCAAGTTGTTCAGGACATATAGGAATTGCTTTTCCACTTTTGACTAATTCAAGTGCCTTTCCATTATAATTATTTTTACCATTGTATTTACAATTTATTCCAGCCAAACAAGCGCTTATTAAATACATACATTACTCCAATCTTTTTCAACAAAAAGGACATTCTTTCTTGTAGAATTCAACTTATTTATTAAATTCACTTTTAACAATATCATTTATTCTTTTAATTTCTTCATAATTATTATCATTTCTAAAGTTGTTTTTTGCATATTCGCAAACCGTTCCTATACTATCAATAATATCATCGACAATTTCATTCATCCAACTATGTCTTGGTACTATCCACACATGAAAGTGTCTATTTTCTTTTTCCTCAAAAATATAATCAAACCTATCGCATATCTTATTATCTCTTAAAATATTTACGGTTTTATTTACAATAAAAAACATTTCATTTCGTTCATCATCAGTTAGCTCGCATAGTTTTTCAATATGTCTTTTAGGTGAAACAATAAAGAATCCTTGAATTGGTAATTCCCAATCTTGAGATAATGTAAATCTTTCATTCTCGTATGCCATTCCACAATCTAATTCAAATTCATGTTTGCTATAAGCACATCCAGGGCATCCATTAAATACTATTTCTTTATTATTATAACTAATCATATATAATTCTCCCGTTTTTTAATCTAATGACTTTAAATAAGTCACAACAAGTCCATAGAAAAGAATATCGTCTGAAATACCTATAATAGAAGGATGAACATAATTTATCAATTTAGCTGTTTTACCTTTTGAATCCTTCCACTGATATATTCTTCCACCTTTTTCTTCTATTTTGTCACCATACATTTTATCATCTTTAATAATATCTAGAACACCTTTTCCACAGCAAACAATAATATCAGGATCGAGCTGTTCAATTTGATTAAGCAAGTTATCTCTATAATTTTTTCTAATTAAATCATCATCACCTTGTGGAATCATATAATTCCATAAATAATCATAATCTGTAGAAGATAGTCCATTTGATTTTTTTAAATTTACAATTGCAACTTTTTGCATATTTTTATATAATTCGCTATTAACATTTATTTCCCAATTATTCTTTTCATTTTCTATGATTCGTTCATCACTATTAAAATCAGCTATTCCTTCTTCTTTAGATGTATTTAATAAACCATAAGCCCATTGATGTAGTCTTCTCCAAAAATGTGTATTTATATTTGGATCATAATAATCCCTTGTAATATCAATTATATGGTTATTTAAATCAGTTTCACTCGTATAGGCTTCTTTAGTAATAAATACGATTTTTTTATTAGAATCTCTATATTCAGTTTCGTTCATACATCCATCTTTAATAAAGAATTCTCCAAAAGTATCTACATTTATGCCAGCTTTTTTATAAGCTTCTTTTTCTTCATCACTTAATGTTCTATGCCACGAATTTCCCCAGCCTTCAACGTAATATTTATCCATTTTAATTCTCCTCAGATTTTATATTTCTATATATATCATTATTCTCTATTTTTATAATAATTCTCTTTAGCAAGTTCTAATATTTGTTGCCAATTCTGTTTAACATCATCCATACTATGAACTATTTTAATATATTTAGTAGCATTTCCTTTAGGTACTACTTTTAGCTTTCCTATTAGTACTATAGTTTCGGTTGTCTGATTACATTCATTAAGATAGTTCTCAATTACACTATAACAATCTTCATCATCATTTTCTTGATTAATTAATCCAAGAAAATAATACTCACCAATAAAAGCACTTATATCGTTCACTACTTCCATTTTCATCCCTGGTAATAAATTGTTTCTTACAAATTCAATATCTTCTTCACCAAATCTGTATAAAAATACATTAAAATCGTTCATACATACACCCTCCATTTTATAGATATGTAAGAAATTTATACATAATTACTTACAACTCTAAATATTTATTTAAATCCTATCATAAGAACGGTTGTTTGTAAACATATTTTAAAAAAAGATGCTAAAAGTAGCATCTTTCCTATATATTATTTAAACATTTAGACTTTCCATAAATCTATCAATTATTTTTTTTTAGTTTTCGTCATTCAAACATTCTGGATGCCATTGAACACCTAAAATAAATCTCTTTTGTGGATATTCAACTCCTTCAATAACACCATCTTCTGACACCGCATTAATAACCAAAGTATTCATTTCAAAATCAACTATATCATGATGAATGCTATTAACCATAATGCGTTTTTTATTAATAATATTATATAATAAAGAATTTTCGGGTATTATAACACTATGTTTTTATTCATTAGGATTTCCCATATGATTTTCTAGATTTACTGTTTTTTCCATGCAAAAATTCACTCTATTTTTTGCAAATTTACTACATAAATGCTGAAAACCAAGACATATTCCTAATAAAGGTTTATCATTTTCTATTGCATAATTTATTACATATTCATCATAATTATAATAATAAGTTCCTCCTGGAATAATAAATCCATCACATTTATCTAAAATATAATCTAATTTTTCTTTATTTATACCATCCGTTCCTTGACTACAATTTAAATAATCTATTGATTCAGTAGGTAATATCGCTATACATGTTACATCATCATATTTCATTACCATTTTCCTAACATTTTCATTAATTTGGATTATATTTTGATTATCAACATTTTTATATACACGTCCTACAATTCCAATTAGTCTCATTTCTCCCCTTCTTTCTTAAAATTTTAAAAATTTCCGGTTAGGCTCACAACGACTTCGCAATGGGTCGTACTGGGTACTGTAGGTGAAATTCCATACCTTGTATATAGTAGCGTAGGTGATTTATAATAAATTATTATATAAAATAAAGTCTTTTTTCAAGCCAATTTTTATGAATATCTTTTTAAAAGCATTTCTCTAAAACATTTTGCTGGATAAATGTATTCCTTCTTTCCATTTATTGTATTAGTAGTTATCCACTCCCAATTAAATTTTTTATTAATATCCTTGGTTTTCAAAACGCCATTTTCAATATAATCATAAAAAGCATCTCCATCACCAGCAAATTCTAGTTGATTATGATTTAATGATGAAATAATACTTCTATTTGAAATCTTGGAAAAAGTGCAAAAAGGATAGTCTTCAAAAAATTTTTTTAAAGTTTTTTCCATTTCTTTATCATTTTCAAAAATATTCAATAAATACTGAGCTATCGCATTAGAAATATATGCAATTTCATCATTTTTGAGATCAAACAAGAAAATAGCCATTTTACTAGCATAGTTAACTGCTTGAACACATTTTCTTCTATCAAAGTAAAATATTTTTATTCCCCATTCAAGTAGAGGGTCTCCCGTCTGTTCTTCAATTACCTTTTTGGCCAATACCTGATTAAAATCAGATAATTCATCTATCATTGGAATACCAAATCTTTGAATGGTTTCTTTTGTGGCATATAATATCATTTTCATTACTTCCTATTAAATATTATTTTATTCTAATTTTAATCTACTACTATTTTCTAGTTCTTCCAATTTCTTTACTCGCTTATCTGCTGTTAGTAATATCATCTGATGTATTGCAATACTATTCAATTTTAATAATCTATCACTTTGAGATATGCCCTCATTTATATACACGGAATTAAGATTTTCCAAATTTACTAGACACACCAGCTCTGCAACATTAGCATAATCACGAATATTCCCATTTTTATCTGGATTCTTTTCCTTCCACTCTTTGGCTGTCATCCCAAACAAAGCAACGTTTATAATATCTGCTTCGTCAGCATAAATCACATTTATTTGATTTTGTGTTAATTCTTTTGGAATAAGATTATTCTTTATCGCATCTGTATGAATATTGTAATTAATTTTTGACAATGTTCTCTTTAAATTCCATCCTAATCCCTTCTGCTCTTGTTCTTTCATTCTTTTAAATTCAGTTACTATATAAAGCTTAAATTCGGGACTTATCCAGCTTGCAAATTCCATGGCAATATCAAAATGAGCATATGTTCCACTACCATATTTCCCGGCTTTTGTTGTTATTCCAATAGAATTTACAGCTTTTATCCATTTTGTTGGAGACATCGTAAATCTGTTACGCCCAGCCTCTTTTTTAACCGCCTCGAATCCAACACGGTTAAAATTTTGGTTGTATATTTTCTCCCATAATCCCAAATAATCTATAGTATCCTGATTTCTCATCCAGTTTTGAATGACAAATCTAGGTTCATCACTATTAACTCTTTTAGCAATGTCTGTTAATGAAACGTAGTCCTCTGAATTTATTGTTTTTGTAGTTATTTCATAATCCAAAACTTGTATTTTATTCATAACTCTCTCCTTTTTATCAATTACTATATAATAAATATCATAAGAACAATAGTTTGTAAATAATTGTTTAAAATTTTTTAAAATAGTTACTTTCACTATATAAAGAATAAAAGTATTAATTATATTATTATATCAAGCTTTTCTATTGGCACTCCTCTCTGTTTACAAAACAGAGCACATTTAATCAAGTAAGCTTCTATTTCTCTAGGTGTAATTACACTTCTTGGTAAATAATTCTTAAGACTTTCATATGAAATATTAATTTTAGGTATTTGAATTGGTTTTTCTTCACTAAGCATATCTTTTATTATTTCTACTTCTAATTGATAGCTTTTACTAAGTCGATGTAATTCTTGTGCTTGAGATAATGATGGCGTATGTTCATATTTCTCTATTGCTTTTAACAAGTAATATTGCTCATAATCATCTAAGTATGAAATTTCAACAGCTGGATTAATGGCAATCCTCTTTCTATCAACCAATTCTAATAGTTCTGATATTAGCTTTGTTAACCTAATGTACCTTTGAACTTGATTTCTGCTTTCATTATTATCCGAGGCAATTATTTCATCTAACCTCATTTTTGTCCCAACTTGGGACAAATTTTCTTCATTTCTTTTTCTCTGTCTTTTTAAAGAATCATACTTCATTTTGTAAGCAAATGCCTTTTCACTTGGCAACACCTCCTCTCTATGTAGATTGCTATCTACCATCATTATAATCGCCTCATCTTTTGTTAATTTTCTTACAATACATGGCACCTCCTCTATTCCTAATAATTCACATGCTCTTTTTCTTATGTGTCCTGAGATAACTTCAAAAAAATTGCCTTTTATTTTTCGAACAATTAATGGTGAGCTCACTCCAATTTGTTTAATACTTTTCATAAGTTCATTTAAATCACTATCTTTAACTTTGAATGGATGATTTTCAAATTCTTTTAGCTGTCCTATATTGATTTCAACTATTTCATCCAAATTTTGGTTTGATTTCTTTGTCTTTTGTTCTTCTTCCATTTTTCCTCCATCCTTTCCTTTTTTAATTAACCATAATCCTATTTCCCACCACCTTTTCTATTTTTTTATATCATAAAAAAACAAGCTATGTACCCCAATACATAACTTGCTTATTTTTCGCATATTACAAGGATTTTTCATCCTCTTTTTGACCTATTCACCACAGACTAGGTTGAAAATATTTTATATTTAATTTGTTAAAAACATGTCCATTTTTTCAAAAATAATACTTTTTCTTATTTAAAGAGCCTTGATTTCAAGCCTTTTTCAAGTTCAGCAGTGCAACTGTTTCACAATGGGTGGACACCTATTCAGAAATAGGTCATCTAACCATGTTTCATATTTAAAAATATATTCCTATACATTAGTCTGCCTAAGTTGTTTGCGTATTAGTACTAACTCATTTTATTAATCTTTTATTTAAACAATATGGTACAACCTCATTCTTTAAAGTATTCGATAGTATTTCTTGTCCATCTTTTGATTCATACCATTTAAATGATTCTATTTCATCAGATGTTTTAATATTACCTTTTAATTCTCCGTTGTACTTAAAAACATAAAAATGAATAGGTGTTTTTCCATCACTTGTAGCAATTTCATCAAATTCCATTACTAAATCAATTAATGAACTATCAAATATTGCTTCATCTCCCAATTCTTCACGACATTCTCTGATAGCTGCTTCTAATGGTGTTTCTCCTTCTTCAACTCTTCCTCCTATCATTTGATATGTTGGTCTTTTTCTCGGTTTATCGATTAGTAATTTTTGATTTTTAAAAAACATTGTTCCTACTACTTTCATAATTATCTCCTTTCTAATAAACAGACACTCTCGCAATGTGCTGTTTGTGGAAACTGGTCAACTGGCTGAACTTCTTTTAGTTCAAATCCATAATCTATTAGATATTTTAGGTCTCTTCCTAGCGTTGCTACATTACAGCTTACATATACCATTTTCTTTGGTTTCATTTTAATAATTGTATCTAAAAGTGCTGAATCACATCCCTTTCTTGGTGGATCTACAAATACTGCATCAGCACTTATTTTTTCGTCTTGGTACATTTTTGGAATTAATTTTTCTGCAGCTCCACATCTAAAATCTATATTTGTTATTCCGTTTAGCTTTGCATTTTCTTTTGCATCTTCTATCGCTTCAGGAACAATTTCTACTCCATGCACTTTTTTACATTTTGAAGATAAAAAGCTTGATATTGTTCCAATTCCACAATATAAGTCAAATGCTGTTTCGTCTCCTTTTAAATCAGCCATTTCAACTGCTGTATAATATAAAGCTTCTGTTTGTACTGGATTAACTTGATAGAATGAAAGTGGTGAAATTTTAAATTGATAATCGCCTAAAATATCAACAATATAGTCTTCTCCATAAAGTGTTATACACTTTTTACCCATTATGATGTTAGTATTTTTATCATTTATATTTTGAACAACTGATTTTAAATTCTTAAACTCGTTTTTTAATTTATCTATTAAAACGTCTTTTCCAAGTAATTCTTCGTTTTTTGTGATAACAACAAGCATTAATTCGCCTGTATTTTTGCCTATTCTAACCATTATATGACGTAAATTACCACTTTCATCTTTTTCATCATAGCATGTATTATTATTTTGCATTAAAATATCAAACGCTCTTTTAGCAAGTTTATCTGACTCTTCATCTTGAATAAAACAGTATTCATTTTCAATTACTTCGTGTGTTCTTGGAGAGTAAAAACCTATTTTACCATTTTGACAAGGATATTGAGCTTTATTTCTATAGTTGTATGGAATTCCCATTCCAATAATTGAATTTACTTTTATTGGTCCTAAAAATTTTTCTAGTGTCTTTTTTACTTTTTCTTCTTTATATCTCATTTGAGCTTCATAAGACATATGTTGTAATACGCAACCACCACATCTTTTATATTGTGGACAAATTGGTTCAACTCTATCTGGACTTTTTTCAATTATTTCTATAATTTTACCATAGCCATATGTTTTATTTGCTTTAACAATTAATACTTTTATTTTTTCACCTTTAATTGCTCCATCGACAAATAAGGTATATCCATCTACTCTGGCTATACCTTCTCCATCAATTCCATTATCTACAATTTTAACTATGTATTCTTCATTTTTGTTAATCATAAATACTCCCTACAAAATTATAAATCTTTTTAGTTTTTTATTAATAACTTTTCCAAGTCCATAATAATTGTTATTAATATATAAATTATAAATACCATCATCATTTGAAACGTCTATAGACATTCCATTTAATAATTTGTTTTCATTTCTTTCATCTATTTCTATTCTATCATTAAATAGTTCTTCTATGGGAATAATAAACTCTTTAGATACATCTTCTATATCTGTTGCATTTTCAAGGCAAAA
>Ga0247610_10008301_pt1 | contig 10579 bp, 12 predicted proteins | sample 174DNAGHGhighgp2_FD_193483 | JGI IMG/M metagenome (GOLD analysis project Ga0247610, IMG submission 193483) | Sheep rumen microbial communities from Palmerston North, Manawatu-Wanganui, New Zealand - 1742 DNA GHGhigh gp2 | ecosystem: Host-associated > Mammals > Digestive system > Stomach > Rumen... | reverse complement strand
AAAAAGAAAATAAACCTAAAAAGAATATTAATATTAAAAAAATAGTTCTTATTGTGGTGATAGTTATTATTTTGGTAACGGCCGTTATCACCAGTTTCTTTCTAGGAATGTGGAACAAGAAACATCCGGAAGTTTTAAGATATGGATATCAGTATGATGATAAAACCTTAATAGTAACTTCTTTTGAAGTCCCATATAAAAATTATTCTTTGTTTGTTGCTTTTAAAGATAAAGATTTATCTTTAGATGATTTTATAAAAAAGTTAGATGTGAAGGACAAAGATAATAATAATACTTTGTATTCTTATGATAAGACCAAAAAGGTAATGGGGAAAAAAAGTTTTTTCGCAATGTCTTGTAATTCTAATGAAACTATTTATATAAGTAGATATGAAGAAAATTTAAAAGATGTTTGCAATGTCAAATATGATGATCTAGATGGATTATCAATGAATATAAAAGATAATAGTGTTACTGCTGATGGATGTACACTAGTAATAGAGAACACTAAGAATTATGAAATACCAGATGATTATTATATTCAATATAAAAATGGATTAGTATGGTTGGATTTAGATACAATTAATAGTAAAGTATCATCAAATAAAGTTTATAAAGATTCTAGTTTAGAACTCAATCTTAATTGGAAAAATGAATATGGATCATTAATTAAAGGAAATTATCGAATTGTAAAGATTATTAAAGTAAATGACAAATTAATTCATAATATTACAGCTAGTTTTGAAATAAAATAAAAAGAGCAAATTACTTTTTGCTCTTTTTTAATTTATATACTATTATTTCATCAAGTGTTTGCTTATTTAATAAATAATATATTGCTAAACATACTATTCCAATTATGGCTAAATAAACCATTGTTAATAACTTTCCAAATGAATGTGGAACAAATCTTTCATATGAATATGCAATACATACTAGTATAACAATGCTTAATAGTAGCTTAGGTATTTTCTTAAATGTATCTTTGTAATTAAATTGATAATTTTTATGTAAGTATATTAGTGTTAATGCAATTGAAATTGAATAACCTATTAGTGTAGCAAATAAAGCACCATAATAAGGGTATATACCAACTTTATTACATAAATGAATAAGTGGTATGTCTAGTAAGGCATTAAGTCCTAGACCCACTAAAACAATGAAATATACGAATTTAAATTTATTCATAGCATTTAGTGTAGAACACATAACTGTAAATGAGCCATCGAAGAAAGCTATTACAAAATATAATTTCATGATAATTGGGCCAAATGTTTTTTCAGCATAGAATATGCTCCATATTTCTCTAGCAAAGATGCTAGTGAATAGTGATAATGGTAGTACAACAAATAATAATAGTTGTAGTGCTTTATTAAAGTTTTTGTTTACATCGTCAACTTTATTTAAAGTATAGCTTGATACTACTGCAGGAATTAAGCTCATTACTAATCCTGTAGATATTGCAGTAACAATACTTGTTAATTTACTTCCCCAAGTGGTAAATACACTACTGATAGTTTCAATATCTACACCATTTAAGCCTATTGAATCTAAACCTCTTATTAAGAGGATCATATCTGTTGTGTTATATAAATTATTAGCAGCACTTATTATAATGAACGGAAGAGAATACATTAGTATTTTTTTAAGGACCTCGTTCTTTTCGCTTTTACTAATATCTTTTGTTTGTTCTTTTTCAATGTATTTTTTCTTTTTATATGTTAGATATATATATGTTACAATTGCTCCTGCAGTTGCTCCTGATACTGCAATACCTACTGCTGTTTTTATATCAGTTTTAAACACATGTATTGCTACGTATACACCAACAATAATAATGAATATTCTAACAAGTTGTTCTATAACTTGGCTAAATGATGAATCTTTAATATATTTGTGTCCTTGTAAATATCCTCTTGTAATACTTAAGTTTGGTACTATTAGTATTGCAAATGACACACATCTAATTACAAAAGCTATATCGCTTATGCTGTTTTTACCTGTTACATCTCCGATTATTAAGTGTGCAATATCTTTTGCAAATATGAAACATATTAAGAAACATACTACTGATGTGGCAAAAATAATCTTTTGCGCTATTTTGAACATGTATTCTTTTTGTTTTGGTTTTTTTAGTGCAATTAATTCGCTGGTAACTTTACTTATTGCTAATGGAATGCCTGCTGAGGATATTATTAGAAATAGGTTATATATGTTATATGCATAGCCATATAAGGCACCACCATCATTACCAATCATCTTATAAAAAGGTATTACATATAATACTCCAAGAACTTTTGTTAAAACAATTGCAATTGAAGCAAATAATGCACCTTCTAAAAATGTATTTTTCTTCATTTATATCACGTTTATATTCTATCTAATTTATTGAATTATGTCAAAAAATTAAAAAATTTTTTTGAATGCTTTAATTTCATATAAAAACATATTGAAAATAAAAAATCGTATGTTATAATGTTCTAGAAAAAACGAGGTGAGTCCAATTGCAGAGTATTGTTGACTATAGTCTATTCACTGACGATGTTATTGAATTAGATAAGCATGATATTAAGGCTAATTACCTTGTTGACGAAAAGCTTGAATTTGATAATAATGTTATAGATTTAGTCAATAAAACACTGTTTCGGACAGGTGATGATTATACTATGACTATTGACTTTGATAGGCAAACCTGTGAATTAGTATTTGATGAAGGAAGTACACTCATTGATATAGAATCAAGTTTGGTTTTCGAAGACAATGTTGTAACTATTAATTATTCATTTGGTGAAGAAAAGAAAAAAATAGTTATTTCTTTGAAGGAGACATTATGAAAGAAAAGTTAATTGAAAAAATAAATGTTGTTTTAAAAGAAATGGGAGTTGAAAACGCTGACTTTTTGGTGGAAATTCCTAAAGATGTAAAAAATGGTGATTATTCTTCAAATGTTGCAATGAAACTCGCTAAAGTTTTACATAAAAGTCCTAATGAAATAGGTCAAGAAATTGTTGATAAAATCGATAGAGATGGAATAAATAAAGTTGAATTGGTTGGACCTGGTTTTATTAACTTTTACATGGAAAAAGATTACTTAATTAAAAATATAGATCATATTAATGAAGTAAAGCTTGATTATGGTAGAAACGAAAATGGTAAAGGCAAAAAGGTAAATATTGAATTTGTTAGTGCTAATCCAACAGGTATACTTCATATGGGTAATGCTAGAGGTGGAGCATATGGTGATTCACTTGCTAGAATATTTAAGTTTAACGGTTATGATGTTACAAAAGAGTATTATGTAAATGATGCTGGTGTACAAATAGATAATCTAGGTAAGTCAATTAGAGTTAGATATTTAAATCTATTGGGTATAAAGGAAGAGCTACCTGAAAATGGATATCATGGTAACGAGATCGTAGATATTGCGAAAGAATTATATGATAAAAATGGTGATTCTTTAAAGGATGCAGACTTAGAATACTTTAAGAAATATGGTATTGATTATTTACTTGGTAAAATTAAAGAAGATTTAAAGAGATATCGTATTGAATATGATGTATTCTCATCTGAAAAAGATATTAGAACTAATTATTCTCTTGAAGAGTTTATTGATAAACTTGATAAGAATGGTTATATATATGATCAAGATGGTGCAAAATGGTTTAAATGTTCATTGTTATTTGATGATAAAGACCACGTTCTTCAAAAAGAAGATGGAACATATACTTATTTAATGCCTGATATTATTTATCATTTTGATAAATATAAAAGAGGTTATGATAAAATGATTGATGTTCTAGGAACTGACCATCATGGTTATGTTGCTAGATTAAAGAGTAGTGTTAAAGCATTAGGAAATGATCCTGATAAATTAGAAGTAAAATTACTTCAACTTGTTAGATTAATGGAAAACGGTGAAGTAGTTAAGATGAGTAAGAGATCTGGTAAGTCTATAACATTAAGTGATTTAATGGATGATGTAGGAGTTAATGCTGCTAGATATTACTTTTCTAAAGTTAGTTTAGATACTCAAATGGATTTTAATTTAAATTTGGCTAAGGAAAAATCAAATGAAAATCCTGTATTCTATATAAATTATGCTTATGCAAGAATTTGTAGTATTTTGAGTAATTATGAAAATGAATTTAAATTAGATGAATATAAAACATTAAATAATGAAGTTGCATATAGTTTATTAAAAGTATTATATGAATGGCCTGAAGTAGTTAAAAGTGCTTCTGATAAAGAGTTGCCACATTTAATTGCTAATTACGCTTATGATTTGGCTAGTGCATTCCATTCATACTATGATAAGGTTAGAATTATCAGTGATGATGATGTAAGCACTAAAGAGAATATTAATTTGTTATTTGCAATTAAATATACGTTAAAGATTTCATTAGAGTTAATAGGTGTTGAGCCAATCGAAAGGATGTAAAAATATAAACATGAAATTAAAAGATTATACAACAGAAGAATTAGAAACAATGGGATATGACGAGATTGCTAAACTTGTACTAAGCGAATCTAATAAAAAGATGAAACTTATTGACCTATTTGGAAAAGTAAATGTAGTATTAGGCCGTGAAGCTGACAGTGATTTAGATCATATTACAGATTTCTTTGAATTATTATCTACTAACAAAAAATTTGTTATGTTGGATAATGGTTATTGGGATTTACAAACTAGACATAAATCTCAAGTTGTTATTGAAGATGATGATGACGACTTTGCTGATATGGATGAAGTTGAAGATTCAGCAAATGATGAACCTGTAGATGAAGAAGAAAATGCTTCTAACGAAGATATTTTCTATGATGGCGACGATCAAGATACTATTTCTGATGATGACGATGATTTAGCAGATTTAATGGTTGTTGGCGAAGACGAGGAAGAAGTTAACTAAAAAGATTGCATTGCAGTCTTTTTTTGTTGCTAATTATTGAGTTTTTTTCAATGTTTGGTATAATTATTTAGCAAAGGGAGGACTTTTTATGTTTAAAAGACTTGATAATATTGTTGAAAAATATGAAGAATTAACTAGAATGTTATCTGATCCAGAAGTATTAAATGATTTTAATAAGGTAAAGGAATTGTCTAAAGAACAAAGTGATTTAGAAGAAATAGTTAATGTTTATAGAGAGTATAAGAAAACTAATAATGATATAAATGAAGCTAAAGAGATGCTAAATGATCCTGAGTTAAAAGAGATGGCAGAAATGGAACTTCAAGATTTGGAAGAAAAATTGCCTAGACTATATAGTGAATTAGAAAAATTATTAGTTCCTAAAGATGAATTTGATGATAAGAATATTGTTATGGAAATTCGTGGAGCTGCTGGTGGAGATGAAGCAAATATATTCGCTGGTGATTTATTTAGGATGTATTCTTATTATGCAGAACATAATGGATGGAGTATAGAAGTAACTCATCAACTAGATGGTACTAGTGGGGGATTTTCGCAAATCGAATGTATGATTAAAGGTAAAGGAGTTTATTCTAAATTGAAATATGAGAGTGGCTCTCATAGAGTACAAAGAATTCCTGTTACTGAAACTCAAGGAAGAGTACATACATCAACTGCAACGGTATTAGTTATGCCAGAAGTAGATGATGTTAATATCGAAATTAAAGAATCAGATTTAAAAATTGACGTTTATCATTCAAGTGGAGCTGGTGGACAATCAGTTAATACATCAAATTCAGCTGTTAGAATTACACATGTTCCAACTGGTATTATAGTTACTTGTCAAACAGAACGTAGTCAGTTAAAGAATAAAGATAGAGCAATGAAGATGTTAAGAATTAAGATGTATGATGAACAATTAAGAAAGCAAGAAGCTGAGACAGCAACAAGAAGATCTAAAGTTGGTACTGGTGATAGATCAGAAAAAATTAGAACATATAATTATCCACAAAATAGAGTTACAGATCATAGAATCAATTTCTCTATTATGGAATTAGATAGAGTCATGAATGGCTATTTAGAACCAATTATTGATGCTTTAATTAACGAGGATATGAGATTAAAGCTTGCTGGTGAAAATTTAAATGACTAATGAGGAATTGATTAGAAAATATGTTCCTTTAAATAAACAGGAAGATGCTTTTAAAAAGTTGGAAAATGGATATCCTGTTCAATATATTATAGGAAATGTTGATTTTAATGGTATTAATATAGAAGTTAATGAAGATGTTTTAATACCGAGATTTGAAACGGAATTACTTGTTGATAAAGTAAAGAAATATGTTGATAAAGTATTTGGTGATACTAGAATATCTATAATGGATTTATGCACTGGAAGTGGAGCAATTGCAATATATTTGAAAAAGAATTGCAATGCTATTGTTTCTGGATGTGATATATCTCTAAAAGCATTAGATGTAGCTAAAAAAAATGCTTTAAATAATAAAGTGTTGGTTAATTTTGTTGAACATGATGTATTGAATCCAATTGATGGTAAATATGATGTAATTGTGTCTAATCCTCCGTATGTTGGATTTGATGAAGAAGTAGATGAATTAACAAAGTATGAACCTCAAATGGCTATATTCGCTGATGATAATGGTTTGTTGTTTTATAAGAGTATACTAGATTATATAGATAATAATCTTAATAGAAAATACATTATTGCATTTGAAATTGGTTATGAACAAGGAAATTATTTAAAAGAATTGGCCTTAACTAAATTCCCAGATGCTAGTGTTAGTGTAGAAAAAGATTTAACTGGAAAAGATAGATATTTGTTTATTATTAAAGAATAAGACTATTACTTAATTGGTAGTAGTTTTTTTATTCTAATTGACAAAATTTTTTAAAAAATATAAAATTTATTTAGAGGAGAATGGTATGAAACAAATAATCATAAAGGGGAACAAAAGACTTACAGGTACTATTCGAATTGGTGGAGCAAAGAATAGTGTTGTTGCATTAATGCCGGCTGCTTTGCTTACTGATGGTGTTGTTAAAATTAGTAATGTACCTAATATATCTGATAAGGATGCTTTATTGCAAATTATGGAGTTATTAGGATCGAAAGTAACGTGTTTTAGAGGATCTATTGTAGTAGATTCTAAGAATTCTATTAACACGTTGATAACAGAAAATTTAAGTAGAAAGTTAAGAGCGTCTTATTATTTTATGGGCGTTTTATTAGGAAAATATAAACACGCTGAAGTTTTTTTACCTGGTGGATGTAATATTGGTACTAGACCAATTGATCAACATTTAAAAGGTTTTAGAGCTTTAGGTGCCGAAGTAACAAGAGATGGAGATAAATATATTCTTGATGCGCCAGATCTACATGGAGCAGATATTTTGTTAGATTTTGCTTCAGTTGGTGCTACTATTAATATTATGTTTGCAGCTGTTTTAGCAAAAGGTACTACAAGAATACGTAACGCTGCGTGTGAAACTGAAATAGTTAATATCGCTGATTTACTTGTTAAAATGGGTGCTAAAATTGATGGTGCAGGAACAAGTGTAATAACTATTAAAGGTGTAAAGAAATTGCATGGAGCTCAAATTAGAGTCATTCCTGACAGAATTGAAGCTGGTACATATATTATTGTTGGAGCTTTAACAGGCGATAATCTAGTTGTTAGTGGTGTTGTACCAAGTCATTTATTAGCTTTATTTAACAAATTAGATGATATGAATGTTAAATATAGAATTGAAAAGGATAAAGTATATATTAGTAAAGCCACTCGTGTTAGAGCATCTAATATAACTACTTTAGTATATCCTGGTTTTCCAACTGATTTAGGACAGCCAATTCAGGTATTGCTTACACAGGCAAAGGGTAAATCTAAATTTAAGGAAACTATTTGGGAAAATAGAATGGGACATGTACCATATTTGGTAAAAATGGGTGCTAAGATATCCGCTCATGGTACTACAGCAATCTATAGTGGACCTTCTGAATTACATGGAGCAGAAATTACTGCGACTGATTTACGTGGTGGAGCAGCACTTGTTTTAGCTGGTTTACTTGCAGACGGAGAAACCGTAATTAATGATGCTGATTATATACTTAGAGGTTATGAAAGAATTATTCAAAAACTATCTAAAGTTGGTGCAAATATAGAAATAAAGGATATTTCGTAAATTATTGATTTATATTCTTGCGTATTCAGTAAAAATATGTTATATTACTATGGCAAAGGAAGGACTATGTCATGAATTTGACATGGAAAAGGTGAATTATAAATGAAAAAGAATATTCATCCAGAAGTTAAAGATGCTACAGTAACATGTGTATGTGGTGCATCATTCAAAACTAAATCAACAAAAGAAAATATCCAAGTTGAAGTTTGTAGTGAATGTCATCCATTCTATACTGGAAGCCAAGGAAAAGCTAAGAAAACTGGAAATATCGAAAAATTTAATAAAAGATATGGTTTTAACAAATAACAGGAAAATTATCCTGTTTTTTTGTTTTTGTAAAAAGATTGTAAATTATTTGTTTGTTATATATTATTTGGTGATAAAATATGTTATTTTTTAGATAGGTACAAGTTTATTGTATTTTAAAGGAGGATTATTTTGAAAATAATTATTGCTTGTGATCATGCTGCGGTTGAAAGACAGGATGAGATTATCAAATATTTAACTGAAAATGCTGTTGAAGTTGAGACTGTTGAATTGAATCATTATGATACTGATGATTATCCAGATTTTGCTTTTGCTTTATGTAAGAAAGTTGTGGATGAAGATGTTAATGGTATTTTACTATGTGGAAATGGAATTGGTATGTCTATTGCTGCAAATAAAGTTAAGGGTATAAGATGTGCTAGGGTAACTAATGTTGATGATGCATTTAAATGTAAGAATCATAATGGTGCTAACGTAATTGCATTGGGTGCTAATTTAGAATTAGAAGAAACAAAAAAAATAATAGATACTTTTATAGTTACTAAGCCAGCATCTGAAGAGAGACATTTAAGAAGAATTAATAAAATTATTCAATTCGAATCAGGTGAATAAAATATGCTTTATCATAAAATTGTTTATATAGCTAGTGTTATGGCAAGCATATTTGCCTTATCTGGTATTAATTATGAAAAATTTATAAAGAAAAACAAAATATATGAAACTAGATTTCTTGTAATATTGCTCAGTTTAGCTTTAGGTTATCTTGTAGGTTCATTTATTATTTCATTTATTGAAGCATAGTTTGTCGATTTTTGACGAACTATTTTGCTGTTAAATTATGATTAACAATGATACTATCTTTTTAGAAAAGAGGTGTGTTATGGTTGGTCGTGTTAAATGGTTTAATGATGAAAAAGGATATGGTTTTATCGAATATGAAGATTTAGATGATATTTTTGTTCATTATTCTGTAATTCGAATGAATGGATTTAAAACCTTAACCAGTGGTCAAAAAGTTCAATTTAAATTAACTAGCACTGAAAAAGGATTACAAGCTTTTGACGTTTTAAGAGCATAAAAAAAGAACTTATTGTTCTTTTTTCTTTTTCTTCTTTTTCCTTGTGGTAACAGACGTTTCTTTTTCTACATTTGCTATTCCGTCTATGACTGTTTCTTTAGGTGTTGGCAGTAAATATATTATTGCTAGTATTGGCCATCCAAATATAAATAAAAAATTAATTAGTAATATCCATTTACTTAATTTTAATGAATTAAGTCTTCTTGTTTGCTGTGCCAGTTTTGGAATCATACATGCCAAGAAATATAATTCTTCGCCATATTGGAAGAATTTTATAGCGTTATGTATAATTTTGCCAGCAATTAGATACATTGATAGAAGAAATATGCAATAAAATATTATTAAATGACATAGTTCTGTAAGCCAGTAGTTTTTTCTGGTTTCTTCACCGTTGAAATCTAATCCTTTTTTCCAAAACTCTATATATACATCTAGTAGTTTTTTTAATATTTTTTTCATTTTTAAAGCACCTTTAATATAAGAATACCATTTTTTCACATATTTTCAACAAAATGTTCTTGCATTCTTTGGGGTTAAGTGTTATTTTCATTTTATATTCTTTGTGGTGGTGGTTTTGTATGACTCTAGAGGATTTAATAAATTTATTGAAAAAATATAATTATAGTACAGAAGAGATTGATTATATTAAAAATGCATATAAATATGCTGATTTAAAGCATGGAAATCAGGTTAGACAAAGTGGTGAACCTTATATAACACACCCTTTGCATGTTTCTTATACACTTGCTGAACTTCATGCTGATGTTGAAACAATTGTTGCTGGACTGTTACATGATGTTCTGGAGGATACAAAAACTACAAAAGAAGAATTAATTAATGAATTTAATAATGAAATAGCAAATTTAGTTGATGGGGTTACTAATCTATCTGATGAAGAATATTCTTCTAGAGAAATGGCAAAAAATGCAAGCATGAGAAAGTTATTAGTTGGTGCAACTAATGATGTTAGAATTATTTTAATTAAGTTAGCTGATAGATTGCATAATATGCAAACATTGCAGTTTAAAAGCCCCGAAAAGCAAAAAGAAAAAGCAGATGAAACTTTGGATATATTTGTTCCTGTTGCGTCTCATATTGGTGCATACGAACTACAAAGAGATCTTGA
>Ga0247610_10008300_pt1 | contig 10579 bp, 5 predicted proteins | sample 174DNAGHGhighgp2_FD_193483 | JGI IMG/M metagenome (GOLD analysis project Ga0247610, IMG submission 193483) | Sheep rumen microbial communities from Palmerston North, Manawatu-Wanganui, New Zealand - 1742 DNA GHGhigh gp2 | ecosystem: Host-associated > Mammals > Digestive system > Stomach > Rumen ... | reverse complement strand
ATTGTGAAAATTATCTTCATATTCGGGTTTGGAGTATTCAGCTTTTTGCAAATCAAGAATATATGGTGCACCATCATTTAACGGTTGTAATTCAGGTCTTTTTCTTAATCCAAATTGATAATCAATATTGTCTTTATGTTCTTTTACAAAACTCATATAATTTGGACTGGTTATATCAGCCCAATCTTCACGTATTATATTTCTATTTTGAAGAAATATATTTTTTGTTGTTGTTTCAAATCCTGTAGAACCATATTCATCACCGGCAAACAAAGTAGGATTGCCTGATAGTGCAACTAAAAATTTTACCTGACCTAAATATTTTGACATTGCTGGTTTTAAAATCATTTCAAGTGTGCATTTCTTTAATTTGATTTTTTCATCTTTAGTTAACCTTAAATCTGAGCTTGGTTCTACATAATCCATTTCATTAAGTACGATATCTATTGCAGTATCAAAATCTTTTGTACCAAAACCATCTGCTTCAAATACTTTGCCTCTATATTTATTATTTGAAATATTTGCCAAAGCCTTAAGCATTCTGTCGTATATATATACAGCTCTTTCATTTGAAAATCCTGATTCATTTGCAGCTTTTCCCATGCCGCTGGAAATAGATTCGCATTTTGCAATTGCAAGATTGCTTACTCTGCTATAGTCATATTCATGAACGGCTTTATCAGTTGGTTCTTTGCCATAAGCCATTCCATGAAGGATTTTATATGCACGTTTACGATAATTGTAATTTTTGATATCGGTTAAATCATTATAGACCATATCCATATCAACTGCATAACCTTCCAGAGTTCTGCACTTGTCGTGATTGCCAGCGAATGTATAAGAATATATCAGCGATTCAAACGGTTCATTTGAATAAAATCCGTTTAATTGACTATAATCTGTATTACCTTGATAAAGCCCTTTATCAGGAGAATTTTCCCCGTCATAATCAAATAATTTCCCGAATATTTGAGTAATATTTGATGAAAGGTAATCGTAGTTGGCAATTGTTGTAAAGCCTGCTTCATTTATAAGTTTTTTCACGGCTTCCTTTTCATTTGAATATCTGGAACTATATCCTCTGCCTTTGTTGAAAATATCTCCTGCATCTGTAATTTCTGCTGCTATGTATGCATCAGGATGGTATTCTCTAACCCCTGTTGTAAACTTTGTCCAAAACTTTATTATTTGATCCCATGTATATCTGAAATTTGTTTTTCCGCTTCTTAGAGAGTCAATGTCACATATATCCTTAGTAGCATCAATTCTCCAATCAAGACCTGATTCCGTTCTGCTGATTATCATATCTGCTAATGCAAAACTTTCATAACTTGTACCCTGAATAGATTTAGCAAGAGCATCTTTAAGACCTTCTCTATCTTTTTTACTTATTTTTTCTATGCGATGTCTTAATCTGCGTATAAGCATATCAGCTTCATCTTTAGGACTATCGGCGAAAATACCCATTCCTAAAAGTGAAGTTGACTTTGTTTTATTGTAGTCGTATACAATTTCACCTGTATCTTTGTTATATTTAAATTCAATTTTAGGTTCAACAGCTTTCATTATTGCAAATCTTGCAATTTCTGCTGTTAATAGCGGAATTACATATTTACCGTATGGTGTAACATTTCCTGATTCATCGTGTAATTTTTGATTATCAGGTAAATCTTTTTCTATATCTTTCAGTACATCTTCTGCAAAATGCATCATTTCTTTTTTGTACATTCTGTCTGTTTTGTTATACGTATCTGCGTATTCGCTTGTTAAATGTTTGTTGCCGTTTTTATACATATCGTATCGGGGTATTCCTATTTGTTCTTCTTTTACGGCTCTTTTGGTAATGTAAGGTGATGCAAGTACAGAGACTATATCATCTCCAACCTCTATTGAATCAAGAGGAATATTCATCAATCCTTGTAATATAGCTTTGTCGTATTGCGATTCGGTATCATTCCCTTTTAGGTTATAGTTTCCGTTTAGCACATTATCTATGATATTTTGATTTACATCTAAATTATTTGGGAAAATTTTGCCATTAGAAAGTTTTTGTATTTTATCGTAAATTTCATTGTTTGATTTTCCGTTTATATTAGTTAAATGTTGTGCAGCATTTAATAAAAGAATTTGTCTTGTCTTTTTAGTCCAATATTGTGCTGATGTAACGGCATAATCTTGAACTTCATTATTCTTTTGTTTTATAAGTCTCTTAAGTGCAATTTTGTCATCATGCGATTCTATATTTTTTGAATTTAGGGTTTCGTTGTGCGATGGTATATAGTTTAATTTTGCAATATCCGGATTTGCATCCCAAGTTTCAAATCCGCTTTCATGTTTTTTATCAAGTTCAAAGTGCTTAAATTTTGTTACAGCTCTTGTTCCTTCACCGCTATAAAGATTTATTTTTTGTGATTTATCTTTAACTGTTTTGTTGTATGTGTTAAGTAATTCTACATTTTTTTTGTACGTTTCAGAATCAATTTTAAAACTGTATGGTACTACGGTATCGTTATGATTATTTATTTCGAGACTTTCAACAAGCTTATTGTAAGCCTTTATTAGTTCTTCATCGTTTAAATTTTCGGTATCAACCAATCTGTTATCAAAAATCTGAATATAGGTTGGCTGGTTTGGTTTGTAATTTCTGTTTGATGATATTTTTATACTACCGTCATTTTTTACATCAAATTTATATTTAGAGTTTATAAGCCTGTGAGTTGTATGTTCCATTTTCTTGCCAAAAACTCCCATGCTTAATGGACTGTCTTCTAAACCGGAAATTCTAAACCAGTAAAAATAAGGTGATTTTTTACCCCATTGAAGTACATGTTTGAAGTGAACACCTTCTAAACCTTCATTAACATATGCTCCGTCAGATACAAGATTTATACCTTTGGCAAATAACTTTTTCTGTAAAGAGGTGTAGTTATTTATGTTGCCTAAGTTGTGGCACATCTGCATACAGTTTTTATTCCAATAACCGTGAGATGAAAGGCTATCATCGGTGAATAAAGGTGTAGTAATAATTCTTGTGAAATTATCTAATTTACCGCTATCTAAATCTTTTTCTATGCCCGCAAGTGAACCGCCAATTTTATTTGCCAGATTTTTGTTAGTTTTTCTTGCCTGTTCAATATTTGGATTTTTAATTATATTATTTTCATTATCGTAAACCCATAAAACATTATTAGAATCAGGCATAATAAGTTTCATAGCACCACCCTTTGAAACTGTAGCTGCCCTGTCTGAAACTATGTTATAAATCTCATGATAATTATTTGTACTAGCAAAATCATTTATTACATTACCGTAATCAATTTTGTATTCAGGAATACCATCGGGATTATTTTTTGGCTTTAATACGTAGTGATATGCAAAAGCCTGATTAGGTGCTATTCCATAAACTCCCGCCAAATCAATTTTTGTGGCTTGCCCGCTTTTCAATTTAAAACCGTATTCATTTCCACCGTCAATCATAGAATTATAATTGATTAACGGTTTTATAAATCCTCTGCTGTCTTTTTCTCCGGTAATATAATAATTCCCATTTGCGTCTTTATCTACAGAAAAAAACTCTACGTAACAATCTTTTTTGCTATCGTCATATACGTAATTAAACTCGTATTCTTTGTCTCCGTACTCAGACTTGGAAGGTTTATATCCCTCAAAATTTACACTTTTAGAGATCTTATTAAGATTAATTGCTTCTAATTTCACGTGACACCTTCTTCTGTTGTAACACAACTAAAGAAATTTTTTTGATATTATGTATAATATTATTAACAATTTTTTACATAAGTGATTGCGAACTTTTGTTTCTGTTATAATCCTGCTTGTAAAGCCCCAATTTATATGAAGGAGAATTTAATGTTGATGACCGAAATAAATTATGATATTAAAGATATTTCCCTTGCTGATCAAGGTAAAAATCAAATTGAATGGGCATTCAAGGATATGCCTGTATTAAAACAGATTCAAAAAAGATTTATTGAAGAACAGCCATTTAAAGGCTTAAAATTGTCTGCTTGTGTTCATGTTACAAAAGAGACTGCTGCACTTTGTATAGTTATGAAGTCTGGTGGGGCTGATGCTGTTCTGGTTGCTTCTAATCCTTTATCTACTCAAGACGATGTAGCGGCAGCATTAGTAAAACATTATGGCATTCCGACATATGCAGTTGCCGGTGAATCAGTAGAACAGTATAAATCTCATATAAAAGTGGCTTTAGAACATAATCCTGATATAATAATTGATGATGGCTGCGATATGGTATCTATGATTCATGAAGAAAGACCTGAATTGGCTTCTAAAATAATAGGTTCTACTGAAGAAACAACTACAGGTATAATTAGACTACAAGCCCTTGAAGCTCAAGGAGAATTGAAATTCCCGGCAGTAGGTGTAAATACAAGTTTAACAAAGCATTTGTATGATAACAGGTACGGTACAGGACAAAGTTCATTAGACGGAATTATCAGAGGTGCAAATATTCTTATTGCAGGAAAGACAGTTGTTATTTCAGGATATGGTTGGTGTGGAAAAGGTTGTGCTCTTAGGGCAAAAGCTCTTGGCGCAAATGTGATTGTGTGTGAAGTTGATCCTCTAAAAGCTCTTGAAGCAGCAATGGAGGGATATAGGGTTATGCCAATTGCAAAAGCGGCACTTGAAGGTGATATTTTCTTAACAGTAACCGGTGATAAACATGTTGTTGATGTTAAACATTTATTAACTATGAAAGATGGTGCGTTTGTTGCTAATGCAGGACATTTTGATTGGGAAGTTAATGTCGGAGGTTTGAGAGAACATACTATCGAAATTAGAAGAATTAGACCAAATTTGGAAGAATATGTTTTGGATAACGGAAAATCAATATATGTATTTGCAGAAGGCAGATTAGTAAACCTTGTCGCTGCAGAAGGACATCCGGCAAGTGTAATGGATATGAGTTTCGCAAATCAAGCGCTTGGTATCGAATTTTTGGTTAAAAATTATGGTAAGTTGGAAAACAAACTCTATACTTTGCCTCAAGAAGTCGATGTCAAAATAGCTGAGTTAAAACTAAAATCTATGGGTATTGAAATTGATACTTTGACGCCGGAGCAGGAGAAGTATTTAAATAGTTGGAAGTTTTAATTAAAAATTAACGAAAATTAACAAAAAGCGAAAAAAATTAAAGATTCAAATAAATATTGCCGTATACCAAAAAAGAAAGGTATACCGCAATGGGAATGTCAGCATCACAAGCAAGATTGTTGAGTATAACAGCGAGATTAACCAATAATGAATTTCGTTCTCAAACAATCACAAATTCAAAATTAAGGCTTGCATCTGAATCTGAAGTTGCAAGCACAAAATACATGGATGCTTTGAGTACAAAACAATTAATGTTTATGTCCTACGATGATAACGGAGATGCAAATAAAATAGCATTAACCGCAAATACTTTATTAATGTATGGGGATTTAAAAAATCAATATGCTTTAGTTAACAATTCCGGGAAAATACTTTTAAATAATTTGGATATAAAAAATTATGAATCTTCTGAAACGATGAATGATTTTATGTATAAATACGGAATTGAAGAAGTTGAGAATCCTGAATATACAAATACTTTACAAGAAATTTTTGGCAATAAATATGCTGATATTTTTGAATTAAAAGATAATCTATATAATTGGGTAATGGATAATGCTGGCGATTTCTTACCATATGTTTATAATTTGGATGAATTTAAAAATCTTGATATATTAAATTTATCGAAAAGTGATTATAATACATTACGTGATACTTTTGTAGGTAATTTATCTGATGCCGGCATAGATAACTCATTAGAAGATAAATTGTATGGGAATAATATATTCACAAACATGATTGTTAATCTGTTAAATTGTCCTGAATATGTAGAAAAACCGAATTTATTTGAATATGCACAACAATTATTAAGCCCGCAATGTTGGAATGAAACCGGTATAAACAACTCAATTGCACAAGGGTATGGTAAAGCATTAAATAATAACGAGATATGGCATGTAGAACATGTTCTTGCGCAATATTTGTGGTCAAGTAAAACGGGTTCAATGACAGTTAATGTAAATGGTACGGATGAAACAATAACTAACGGTTCATCTTCCATGTGGGGTATGACAAGCGGGGGTGGTAATGGTGATGATCCTTGTAAAGTTAGGGACGTTTTGGCAAAACCCGAAAATCAAGATTTAAAAACCAAATTGCAACAATTATATTATGAAGTTTGTTTACATATAGAAACAAATAGAACACAAAATGGATTCAATTCTGGAGACAGCATAACAAATAATGGTGGAAATAGTCCAAAATCAGGCTTAGATATTGGAACTAAATATTATGATTTGATTAAAGAATTGCTTGAAGCTGTAGCTGAAGATATAATACAGGCTAAAGATGAAAGGTATAATAATAATTCCGGTTTGCAAGAATATGATACAAAATTTAATGAATTTGTAAAATTTTATCAAAATTATAATGTTTGGATTGATAATACAAAAACTTTAATAAATGGATTTATAGAAGCATTAAACAATATTCCGGAAAAACTTATACCTGATGAAAAAGATTCAAAATATCAATGGTATAAAAATTTATGGTACAGAATGGGAAGCACTGATGAAAAAAATAAAGGTAGTTGTGATAACTATTTAGCTATTGATGATAATCTTTTAAACAGTGACGAATGGTTGCAATTTGCATTTGAGCACGGAATATTAACATTAGAACGTGCTGAATTTGTTGAGCAGGGTTCTGATATCTACACAAAAATGGGTACTTATGACTGGATAGCAATGCCTTATCAAAATGCTGGAGATTTTGTGGAAGTAGATAACGAAAAGGCAATTGCCATTGCAGAAGCAAAATACAAAAAAACAATGCGTGAAATCGAAAATAAAGATAATAAGTACGATCAGGATTTAAAGAAACTTGATACTGAACATACAGCATTGCAAACAGAATATGATTCTATTAAAGAAGTTATAAGTAAAAATGTTGACAGGTCTTTTAAAGCATTTAGCTAGGAATAAAATTTTTAAAGCGGAGATATTCTCCGCTTTAAATAAAAAGTAACTCATAAGCCGTGTTCTGTTTCTAAGCAATCATCTGTCTGGTATTGAAATTACTTTCAATCTCTAGCGATTTTTTCTGAAGTTGGCGGACAGCCTTTGTAACCTTCAACTTAATCTTGCATTCGACTGGGGGTTGCCTGGCCGATACTTCCCAGTATCGCCGGTGATGCTCTTACCTCACCGTTGCACCATCGCCTGTGACATATTGTCCATCGGCAGTCATCATTTCTGTGGTCCTAATCCACCGGTTCACACCGTCCGGACTTTCTCCGGCAGTCTGTCCTTGAATGCACGGACTTTCCTCACACTCTCGTGCGCGATTGCTCGATTACTTTACAAGTATTATAGCATAAATTATTTGTATTTAAATTATGTTTCTTATACAATTAATTTAATTGGTAAAAGGAGAGGATAATGGAACATTTACACACGCTTGTGCAATCGAATGCAGTTATAATTTCTGCAAGCATTTTATTGATTGCATATATTTTTATTGCTTTAGAAAAAATACCAAAAGTCACAATTGCACTAATCGGAGCTGCAATTACGATTTTACTGGGTTTAGTAAGTCAAACAAAATTAATTGACGGCAATATTAATGCTAATTATTTTATTAATTTTGTTGATTTTAATGTAATATTTTTACTTGTATCAATGATGATAATTGTAAGTATTGCGACACGAAGCGGTATGTTTAATTGGGTTGCAAATCAACTTTTAAGATTAACTAAAGGACACCCAAAAGCTGTTTTATTTACTTTGGGAGTATTTACTGCAGTTGCATCAGCATTTCTTGACAATGTTACTACGGTAATTTTAATCATGCCGGTTACATTTTTTATTTCAAAACAGTTAGATATAAATCCTTTGCCATTTTTGATAACTGAAATATTTGCATCAAATATTGGTGGAACTTCAACCTTAATTGGAGATCCCCCGAATATTATTATCGGAAGTGCTGCAGGACTGTCTTTTATGGATTTTTTAAACGAATTAACGGGTGTTGTTCTTGTTATTTTATTTGTAATTATCGGTATAATGACTTTTATTTTCAGAAAATCACTAAAAGCAACTCCCGAAAGAATGCAAGCTGTTGCAAACCTTGATAATTCCAAAACTATAACGGATTATCCTTTAATGATTAGAAGTGCCGTTGTTTTAGGGCTTGTTATTTTAGGGTTTGTATTGCACGATGTTACACATATTGAAACATGCGTAACTGCTATGTTTGGTGCAAGTTTTTTACTTTTATTTGAAAAGCCAAAAGATATATTGGGTGACGTTGAATGGAACACAATATTTTTCTTTATCGGTTTGTTTATAATTATTGGTGGTGTTGAAGCATCAGGCGGTATTGCAATAATGGCAAAATGGATTCTTGATGTAACACATGGTTCTCAAGAAGCCGCAGCAATGATAATTCTTTGGGCATCAGGTTTTATTTCAGGCATTATAGACAATATCCCATATACTGCGACAATGACTCCTATGCTTTTAGAAATACAAAAAACAATGGGCGGTGATTATACATTCCCGCTATGGTGGTGTTTATCTTTAGGTGCATGTCTTGGGGGAAATATGACAATCATAGGTGCTGCCGCAAATGTTATTGTCTCAGAGACATCAGCACATGAAGGACATCCTATTCAATTTATGAAATTCTTAAAATACGGACTTATGACAATGATAATATCACTTGCTATAAGTTCGGTTTATGTTTATATAAGATTTTTACATTAAAAAGCTCCCAAATCGGGAGCTTTTTTAATAGCTAAAATTATCGTGGATCTCGAATCAGACTTTGATTATTATCGTTATCATTGCGTAAAATTGCTCTCGGGAAGCGTCCGCCTTTTTCGATTATCGATGATAAATTATCTGTTAATATTATACCGTCTTTTGTAGGAGTAAGATTCATCTGAAAAACATCATAACCCCATTTATTTGGACCTTTTTTACCGTTTATATCAAATATAATTTCAGGTAATATAAAATTTATCAACATACCATCTTTTTGCATATACCACGTAGATGCATTCGGATCTTTTGTATAATTTCCATTGATTGCTTTGCCTCCTTGATTTAATACATCTCTTGCTTTTTTATAGTCTGGCACTGATTGAACTTTTACTAAATTTAATTGATTTATTAAACTATTTTTTAAAGTATTGCAATCTGTAGTTACATGGCTATATGATATTGAACCGATAGGAAAGCTAAGATAACAAACCTTTATGTTTTCTTCTAAACTCAAATAACTTATTGCATTTGAAATAGCAGAATATTCTTTCTTAAAACCGGTTTCATAAACAACTTTTTGATATTGACCAATCAGCATTGGCATAGTAATTGCAGCAACAACACCTATTATTCCCAAAGTAATTAAAACTTCAGCAAGTGTAAATGCATTATTATTACATTTAAACATTTTTACCATTATATTTTTTATGAAACTGCCCATATCATAACCCCCTATATACTTTAATAAGTATATATATTTTTTTTACTATGTGTCAAGTATATTTAGTAACTTTTGTTCTGCAGGTTCTAATGCAACATAAAGTGATTTTGTTTTAAGCTCTGTATAAATTTCATTTATATTATCAACATTAAAGGCGCTATAACCTGAAATTTTCTTTATTGTCTTTAAAAATATATTCTCAAGTTTTTGGAACCTAAATGCAAGTATAAAAGGATGTGTTCCGTGAATTGCTTCGTGAGATTCAACATGTTCTACAGCATCACTTGAATTCCAGTTTTTAAAACCACATTGTTTTTCCCAAGCTTTTACTAATTTTTGTTCTTGTTTAAAATGTCTGCTGTTTTCAGCTTTTATATATGCGTATAAATCATTATTTTTATTTGAAGACAATAAGACAGTTGATTTTTGTTTATCAGGTAATCTTAAAAATCTAGCACCTAATAGAAAATCACTAACTATATATTCGTCAGGTATTGGAATATTATTTTCTTTTAGTTTTTTTACAGATTTTAAAATATTTTTTGCTCGTATTACATCATCATTTAATAGTGCTGTTTCAACTCCATATTTATTTTTTAATATATTTTCTATTTTCACAACTATAGGATTTGTTGAAGGCTTTGTGGTCATTACAAATAATCGTGCTATTAAATCTTCCAAAAGACATTTTTTTTATGAAAGATTCCTTCGCACATACAAAGGAATCTCAAGATTTAAAATTGTTATTAAAAAAAAATATTTCTATTTTTTAACACTTTTATCGGCAAGTTCACTGTCTAACCTTAAAAATACAGGTTTTATATCTTCTTTTGAAATTAATTTGCCGGCTTTTACGTTGTCTGCCTTCAAATCATCCAGCTTTGTATTCAAATCAAATGACAATTGTGAAGCCATAGCTTTTGCAATATTAGGACAATACGGATAAATTAGTGATGAAATTATACACATTATATCCAAAACATTTGTCAAAACCTGACCGCATTCAGTCCATTTTTCTTCT
>Ga0247610_10008299_pt1 | contig 10579 bp, 8 predicted proteins | sample 174DNAGHGhighgp2_FD_193483 | JGI IMG/M metagenome (GOLD analysis project Ga0247610, IMG submission 193483) | Sheep rumen microbial communities from Palmerston North, Manawatu-Wanganui, New Zealand - 1742 DNA GHGhigh gp2 | ecosystem: Host-associated > Mammals > Digestive system > Stomach > Rumen ... | reverse complement strand
AAAATAGTTTGTAACTAAAAACATTTCAATTATGGCAACAACAGAAAATGCGAATTTGTGTGGTCTGAAGAGAGAAAACTTCCAGACCACTATCAATGGAAAAAAAACAGATCTGTACATTCTTAGGAATCGTAAGGGTTATGAAGTGGCTATCTCCAATTATGGCGGTGCCATTTGTGCTATAATGGTGCCTGATAAGGATGGTAAAGTAGCTAACGTGATTCAGGGTCATGACAGCATCCAGCAGCTCATGAGCGGCAACGAGCCTTATCTCTCGACACTGATTGGACGCTGGGGTAACCGTATCTGCAAGGGACAGTTCACGCTGAACGGCAAGGACTACCAGTTGGCACTCAACGATGGTCCAAACCACCTGCATGGAGGTACTGTAGGCTTTAATGCAAAAGTATGGGATGCCCGTCAGATGGGTCCTCGTGCATTGGCTCTTCACCGCATTTCGTCTTACGGCGAAGAAGGTTACACGGGTGAGTTGGACATCACAGTAGAATTCACTTTCACCGACCTTAATGAACTTATCATCGAGTATCTGGCTACCACCAACAAGAAGACGATCGTGAACCTGACACATCACGCTTTCTTCAGCCTGCCAGGTACCGCTGATCCCACACCCACGATTGAGGATCAGATCTGCGAAATCAATGCAGACTTCTATCTGCCTACCGACAATACCGCTATTCCAACCGGTGAGATCCTGAAGGTAGAAGGTACCCCATTTGATTTCCGCAAGCCCAAGATCTTCGGACAGGATATTGACGCTGATAATGAGCAGATTATATTCGGTCATGGTTACGACCATAACTACGTGCTGAACAAGCACGAGGAAGGCGAGTTGAGCTTTGCTGCCAGAGTAACAGATCCGAAGAGTGGTCGTACGCTGGAGTGCTACACCACAGAGCCCGGTATGCAGCTCTATACCGCCAACTATGCCAGCGGTTACAAAGGTGCCAATGGTTGCACATTCCCCTATCGCTCAGCCTTCTGTCTGGAGACGCAGCACTTCCCCGACACGCCTAACCGCCCGTACTTCCCCAGCGTAGTACTGAAACCCGGCGAGCGTTATAAGCAGAAGACGATCTATCGTTTCGGTATCGCTGAATAACAAAACGACACTTTAAACCAAACAATATGACTGAAACAAAGAACAATGGCAAATTGATTGCCATCATCACGATGTGTTTCATCTTTGCGATGATCAGTTTCGTGACAAATATGGGAGCACCCTTCGGAAATATCTGGGGATTCGAATATCCCTTTGCCAAAGCATGGGGTAATCTGATGAACTTTGCTGCCTACCTCTTCATGGGTATTCCAGCAGGTAAGATGCTTATTAAATATGGTTACAAGAAGACAGCACTGACTGCACTGATTGTCGGTATCATCGGACTTGTATTCCAGTATCTTTCGAGTCTTGTAGGTGCAGGCACCTATGTCTTCACTTATGATAACATTCCTGTAGCTCTCAACCTGCTTATTTATTTGCTTGGAGCTTTCATCTGCGGTTTCTGCGTATGTATGCTGAATACCGTCGTAAACCCGATGCTGAACCTTCTCGGAGGTGGTGGTAACAAGGGTAATCAGCTGATTCAGATTGGTGGCACGATGAACTCACTAACGGGTACGCTGACCCCATTGCTGGCAGGTATCCTTGTTGGTACCGTTACCAAGGACACGAGTATGAGCGATGTGGCTCCTCTCCTGTTCATCGGCATGGCCGTATTCGCCATCTCGTTTGTGATCATCAGTCGTGTAACCATCCCTGAGCCGACACTCGGAAAGGTACAGCCTAAGTACGAGCATAGCCCGATTGCTTTCCGTCATTGTCTGCTTGGCGTCATCGCCATTTTCTTCTACGTAGGTATCGAGATCGGTATTCCTATGGAGCTGAATTTCTATGTCACAGACCTCGGCTTCGAAGGTGCTGCTGCAGTGGGCGGTACACTTGCTGCTGCCTATTGGCTTCTGATGATGATTGGACGTGCCTGTTCGAGCGCCATCTCTGGTAAGGTATCCACTAAGTTGCAGCTCACCATCGTCAGCACGGTGGCTATTATCCTGCTGCTCATCGCCATCTTCATGCCTGAGAGTGTTACCATCAGCTTCAGCGGTCACGATGTTCCTGCCAAGAGTTTCATCATCCCCGTTTGCGGTCTCTGCACCTCGATCATGTGGGGAGGTATCTTCAACCTCTCTGTAGAGGGTCTCGGCAAGTACACCGAGGCAGCCTCAGGCATTTTCATGACGATGGTTGTCGGCGGTGGCATCATGCCGTTGATTCAGGAGGCTATGGCCAAGTCGGCTGGCCCTATCTTCAGCTACTGGCTTGTCATTGCCATGCTGGCCTACATTCTGTTCTATGCCCTCGTTGGTTGCAAGAATGTCAATACTGATATCCCCGTAGATTAATAAATATAATTATCAAACTGTCCAATAGAATAATAATATGATGGATATTGAATTTGTAAGAAGCCGTTTCATCAAGCACTTTGATGGAAAGACCGGCAACGTATATACCTCTCCAGGTCGTATCAATCTCATTGGTGAGCACACCGACTATAATGGTGGTTTCGTTTTTCCTGGTGCCGTCGACAAAGGCATCATGGCAGAGATGCGTGCCAATGGTACAGAAGACACCGTAATGGCCTACGCCATCGATTTGAAGGATCGTGTAGATTTCAAGTTGAGCGACCCCAACGGGCCGCGTGCAAGTTGGGCTCGTTATATCTATGGTATCTCTCTTGAAATGAAGAAGTTGGGCGTACCCGTTAAAGGATTTAATATTGCTTTTGCAGGTGACGTTCCCCTTGGTGCGGGTATGTCTTCTTCTGCTGCCATGGAGAGTTGCTTTGCCTTCGGTCTCAACGACATATTCGGCGACAACAAGGTGTCACAATGGGATATGGCATTGGCAGGTCAGGCGACAGAGCACAACTATTGCGGTGTCAACTGTGGCATCATGGACCAGTTTGCCTCTGTCTTCGGAAAGGCAGGTTGTCTGATGCGCCTCGATTGTCGCTCTCGTGAGTTCGAGTATTTCCCATTCAAACCTGATGGATATCGACTCGTGCTTCTAGATTCTGTAGTAAAGCACCAGTTGGCTGGTTCTCCTTACAACGACCGTCGAAACTCTTGCGAGAATGTGGTGAAGCACATTCAGGCTAAGCATCCGGAGGGCAAGTATGAGACCCTACGCGACTGCACTTGGGAGCAATTAGAGGAAGTGAAGGAAGAGGTAGGTGCTGAGGACTACAAGCGCGCCAAGTTCGTACTCGGTGAAAAAGACCGTGTGCTCGGCGTCTGCGATGCCCTCAACGAAGGCGACTACGAGAAAGTAGGCGAACTGATGTACAAAACCCACGAAGGTCTGTCGAAGGACTACGAGGTATCCTGCGAGGAACTCGATTTCCTGAACGATGTGGCTAAGGAGAACGGTGTCACCGGTTCTCGTATCATGGGTGGCGGTTTTGGTGGCTGTACCATCAACCTCGTCCGCAACGACCTCTACAAAAAGTTTATCGAGGATGCCAAAAAGAAGTTCAACGAAAAGTATGGTCACGAGCCGAAGGTCTATGATGTTGTCATCAGCGACGGCTCTCGCAAACTCTGCTAAAAGACACTTGTAATCACACAAAATGTGTTTATAAAGGTTAAATATTGGCGGTAAGGTGTAAATTTTACACTTTACCGCTTATTTTTATGAGCTTTTTCATTGTTATATCAAAAATAAGTTGTAAATTTACACCCAAAATCAACATTGATTGAAAACAACTTAAAACTTAGTAACAATGAAAGTACTGAAAAGTAGTATTCTGAGTTTTAGTGCAGCAGCGCTAATGCTCGCAGCATGTGCAGGAGGCCAGCAGGCACCTGTATTAACGGTTTCGGGTCTCGACCCTGCCAAGTTTGACACCACACTTCAGAACAAGCCCGTAAAGCTCTACACCCTGAAGAATGCTAATGGTATGGAGGTCTGCATCACCAATTATGGCGGACGTGTAGTATCACTCGTCGTTCCAGACAAGGACGGTAAGCCCACAGACGTTGTTCTCGGTTTCGACAACATCGCCCAGTATACAGATACCCTCAACTCCCCTACCGACTACGGTTCCAGCGTAGGTCGCTATGCCAATCGTATCCAGAACGGAAAATTCACCCTCGACGGTGTTGATTATCAGTTGAAGCAGAACGACGGTCCTAACTGCCTGCACGGTGGTGGCACCACAGGCTGGATGAATCAGGTATATGATGCAGAACAGATTGGTGACTCTGTTCTGAAATTGACAATTGTAGCTGCTGACGGTGAGAACGGCTTCCCCGGTAAGGTAATGGCAGTGACCACCTATACGGTAACCTCTGACAACATCCTCGACATCACTTGGGAGGCCGAGACCGATAAGCCGACAATCATCAACCAGACCAATCATAACTATTACAATCTGAGTGGTGACTTCACACAGCCCGGCTATGATATGGTGCTCTACGTGAATGCCGACAACTTCACCCCCAGCGATACGCTTTACATCCCTACGGGCGAAATCAAGTCGGTTGAGGGTACCCCGATGGATTTCCGTACACCTCATGCCATCGGCGACAGCATCAAGTCAGATTTCGACCAGATTCAGAATGCCGGTGGTTACGACCACAACTGGTGTCTGAACACCTATAAGGACGGCCAGGGCGACGACACACAGGTATGCGCCAGCCTCTACAGCCCCAAGACAGGCATTTTCATGGAGATGTTTACCAACGAACCTGGAGTACAGGTCTACAGCGGTAACTTCCAGGGGGTTGGTAACGAGCTGAACATCCAGCACAAGCATGGTCCTTATCCTCAGCACGTGAGCGTATGTCTCGAAAGCCAGAAGTATCCTGATTCTCCCAACAAGCCACAGTGGGTACAGCCCGTTGTAAAGCCTGGTGAGAAGTACTTCAGCCACGCTGCCTACAAATTCTCAATAAAATAAACAATCACAAACAAATCAAAAACGAAATTATGAACTGGAATTCAAATGAGTTTCTATTGGTCGACTGGATAGTGCTTGCTATCGGAGTCCTGGCCATTGTGTGGGCGGTTTATCACGCCATTAAGAAAGACAAGGAAAAGATGAAGGGTGCTGACTCTCAGGACTATCTGTTCGGTAAGGGTGAGCCTTGGTATGTCATCGGTGCTGCTATCTTTGCTGCCAATATCGGCTCTGAGCACCTTGTTGGTCTCGCAGGTACTGGTGCCAAGGATGGTGTCGGTATGGCACACTGGGAGATGCAGGGTTGGATGATCCTGATTCTCGGCTGGCTGTTCGTACCCTTCTATCAGTTGCTTAACAACAAAATGGGCAAGATTATCACCATGCCTGATTTCCTGAAGTTCCGTTACACCCAGCGTACAGGTTCGTGGCTGTCAATCATCACATTGATTGCTTATGTGCTGACAAAGGTTTCTGTAACAGCCTTCACAGGTGGTATCTTCTTCGAGTACCTGCTCGGCCTGCCATTCTGGTATGGTGCCATCGGTCTGATTGCTATCACAGCTGTCTTCACAGTCTTCGGTGGTATGAAGGGTGTCATGACCCTGTCAGCCATTCAGACACCTATTCTTATTATAGGTTCATTCCTTGTTCTGTTCCTCGGACTGAATATGCTCGGCGACGGCAGCATCTCTGCCGGATGGGGTGAGATGATGAAGGTTTGTAACGCAGCCCATGACGGCTTTGGAACCACACACATGTTCCATACGAATTCTGCCGACCCCATGTATCCGCAGTTCCCTGGCTATGTGGTATTCTTTGGAGCCTCTATCATCGGTTTCTGGTACTGGTGTACTGACCAGCATATCGTTCAGCGTGTACTTGGCCAGACCAAAGGCGAGGATAATACAGAGGTGATGAAACGCGCTCGTCGCGGTACCATTGCTGCTGGTTACTTCAAGCTTCTGCCCGTGTTCATGTTCCTCATTCCTGGTATGGTGGCTTATGCTTTGTCACTCAAGACTGGTAGCGGTATTGAGATGGACATCACCAATACCCACGACACTGACGGCGCCTTTGCCATGATGGTGAAGAATATCCTGCCTGCTGGTGTCAAAGGTATCGTAACCATCGGCTTCATCTGCGCCCTCGTCGCTTCTCTGGCAGCTTTCTTCAACAGCTGTGCCACCCTCTTTACAGAGGATTTCTACAAGCCCATGAAGAAAGGTATGAGCGAGGCACACTACGTGCTCGTAGGCCGTATTGCTACGGTAGTGGTAGTGATCCTTGGTCTGTTATGGATGCCTGTCATGATGTCAATGGGTAACCTTTATTCTTATCTGCAGGATATCCAGTCGCTGATTGCGCCTGCCATGGTGGCTGTGTTCACGCTCGGTATCTTCTCTAAGAAGATTACCCCGAAGGCAGGCGAGTGGGGCCTTATCGGTGGATTCCTCATCGGAATGGTCCGTCTGCTTACCAATGTGCTCACAGAATCAGGTAAGGCTGCGATGGATGGTGCCTTCTGGAATGCTACCACATGGTTCTGGCAGACCAACTGGCTCGTTTTCGAATGCTGGCTGCTCGTCTTCATCGTGTTGCTGATGGTGGTTGTGTCGTTCTTCACGCCAGCTCCTTCTAAGGCACAGGTAGAGGCCATCACCTTTACAGGCGACTACCGCAAGCAGATCCGTGAAAGCTGGGGCATTTGGGATATCGTGGCCACTCTCGGTGTTATCGTCTGCTGCGCCTGCTTCTATGCATACTTCTGGTAATCCATCACAAATAGGATATGACCTCTTTCTATAGTGAACATTCTAAAGTCTGGCTGTCCGTCGACTGCATCATCTTCGGTTTTGATGAAGGGAAACTGAAGATTCTGATCGGCCGTCGTCAGATGGATCCAGGTCGTGGTGAATGGAGCCTTTACGGAGGCTTCGTTCACAACGATGAGGGCATCGATGATGCTGCCAATCGTGTGCTGTACGACCTGACCGGACTTCGGAACCTTTATATGCGGCAGGTGGGTGCCTTTGGAAATGTAGACCGCGACCCAGGTGAGCGTGTCGTTTCCATCGCCTATTATGCCCTTATCAACGTCAAAGACTACGATGACCATCTTCGTGAGGAGCATGGTGTGGAATGGGTGAACTTCGAAGAGTTACCCCTACTCTATTCCGACCACAACAAGATGGTTCTCAAAGCGAGGGAGTTGATGAAGCAGAAGATTGCCAGCGAGCCTGTAGGCTTCCGTCTGCTACCAAGTCTCTTTACACTCACTCAGCTCCAGCGACTCTATGAGGCCGTCAACGGCGAGCCCATTGATAAGCGCAATTTCCGCAAGCGTATCAAGGATATGGACTTCATTGAGAAGACCGAGCTAATTGATAAAACAGGATCCAAACGTGGGGCGTTCCTCTATCGTTTCAACAAGAGGGCCTACAACGAGGATCAGAACTTTAAACTTTAGTAGAAATGTTAGAAGAATTAAAAGAAAAAGTATTCCAGGCCAACCTCGACCTCGTGAAGCACAACCTTGTGATCTTCACATGGGGCAATGTGTCTGGCATAGACCGTGAAAACGGACTTGTAGTCATCAAGCCCTCGGGCGTAGACTACGACGTGATGAAAGCCTCCGATATGGTAGTGGTGGATCTTCAGACGGGCGAGGTCGTCGATGGCGACCTGAACCCCTCCAGCGATACCCCCACCCATCTGGTGCTCTATCGTGAGTTCCCCGAACTGGGCGGTATCGTCCACACCCACAGCACCTATGCTACCGCGTGGGCGCAGGCTGGCAAGGACATCCCCAACATCGGCACTACCCATGCCGACTATTTCCACGACTGCATCCCCTGCACCGACAGTATGGTGGAGGCACAGATGCCCGAGTACGAGAAGGAGACAGGTGTGGTGATCGTCGACCGTTTCCGTCGCGACAACATCAACCCCGTCCACACACCGGCAGTATTGGTCAAGAATCACGGACCCTTCTCATGGGGTAAGGATCCTGCACAAGCCGTCTATCATGCAGTGGTGGCTGAGCAAGTGGCGAAGATGGCATTCATCGCCTACTCCGTGAATCCTGACCTCACAATGAATCCGCTCCTCATCGAGAAGCATTTTTCCCGCAAGCACGGCCCCAATGCCTACTACGGACAAAAGAAGAAATAATTATTAACACAAAAAACAATAACAACAATGAAAGCATTTGAAAATTACGAGATTTGGTGGGTAACTGGCGCACAGCTCCTTTACGGAGGCGACGCAGTAGTTGCAGTTGATGGACATTCTAAGGAGATGGTCGAGGGCCTGAACGCCAGCGGCAACATCCCTGTGAAGATTGTATATAAGGGAACTGCCAATAGCAGTAAGGAAGTGGAAGCCATCATGCTGGCTGCCAACAACGACGAGAAGTGCGTAGGTATCATCACCTGGATGCACACCTTCTCACCCGCAAAGATGTGGATCAAGGGCCTGCAGCAGCTGCAGAAGCCTCTCCTCCATTTCCACACACAATATAATGCTGAAATCCCCTGGAGTGAGATTGACATGGACTTCATGAACCTGAACCAGAGTGCTCACGGCGACATCGAATTCGGACATATCTGTACTCGCATGCGCATCGCTCGCAAGGTGGTTTGCGGCTACTGGAAGGATGAGAAGGCTCAGAAACAGATTGCCGTTTGGGCTCGCGTAGCCGCTGGTGTGGCTGATGCTCACAACGTACGCTGTCTTATGTTCGGTATGAACATGAACAACGTGGCCGTTACCGACGGTGACCGCGTAGAGTTCGAGCAGCGTCTGGGCTACCATGTTGACTACTACCCCGTCAGTTCTCTGATGGACTATTTCAAGAAGGTCACAGACGCAGAGGCCGACGAGCTAGTAGAGGAATACAAGAAGCTCTACACCATCAAGATTGATGAGAGTGGCGAAGCCGTTTACTGGGAGAAGGTGAAGAACAGCGCCAAGGCTGAGATTGCCCTGCGCCGCGTATTGAAGGATGAGGGTGCTACCGCCTTCACCACCAACTTCGATGACCTCGGCGATGCTGACATCGACGCTCCCGACTTCTGCGGATTCGACCAGATTCCAGGTCTCGCCTCGCAGCGTCTGATGGAAGAGGGTTACGGTTTCGGTGCCGAAGGCGACTGGAAGACCGCCTGCCTGTATCGCACACTCTGGGTGATCCAGCAAGGTATGCCTACCGGCTGCTCGTTCCTCGAGGACTACACACTGAACTTCGCCGGCGACCGCTCATCTTGCCTGCAGAGCCATATGCTCGAGATCTGTCCGCTCATCGCTACCGACAAGCCCAAACTTGAGGTGCATTTCCTCGGCATCGGTATCCGTAAGCAGCAGACCGCCCGTCTCGTGTTCACCTCTAAGACCGGTCGTGGTATCAAGGCCACCGTTGTTGACCTCGGCAACCGCTTCCGTCTGATTTCTCAGGAGGTAGAGTGCATCGAGCCGAAGCCCATGCCTAAGCTGCCCGTTGCTTCTGCCCTGTGGATCCCCCAGCCCACCTTTGAGATCGGTGCTGCTGCCTGGATCCTCGCCGGTGGTACCCATCACAGTGCCTTCTCTTACGACATCAACGAGGAGTACTGGGCAGACTTCGCTGAGATGCTCGGCATTGAGTATGTCAAGATCGACAAGGACACGAACATCGCCGATTTCAAGCAGACCCTCCGCAACAACGAAGTATACTACATGTTGAACAAAGCACTGAAGTAAGATATGACCGCAAAACAGACAATCGAAGCAGGTAAAGCCATTCTCGGTATCGAGTTTGGCTCTACTCGCATCAAGGCCGTCCTCATCGACGAGGATAATAAGCCCATCGCACAGGGCTCACACGAGTGGGAGAATCAATTGGTCGACGGTCTCTGGACCTATAGCACCGAAGCCATATGGTATGGCCTGCAGGACTGCTATGCCGACCTCCGCAAGGACGTCCAGAAGCAGTACGACTGCGAAATCGAAAGCCTCGCTGCCATCGGCTTCTCCGCCATGATGCACGGCTATATGGCCTTCAATGAGAAGCAGGAGATCCTCGTGCCCTTCCGCACCTGGCGTAACACCAATACCGGTAAGGCCGCTGCTGAGCTCTCCAAGCTCTTCAACTACAACATCCCTCTCCGGTGGAGCATCAGCCACCTCTATGAGTGCATCCTCGAGGACAATGAACACGTGAAGGATATCAAATACCTCACCACCCTTGCTGGCTATGTACACTGGCAGGTAACCGGTCAGTTCGTCCTCGGTGTCGGCGACGCATCTGGCATGATTCCCGTCGATCCTGCCACGAAGACCTACGATGCCACAATGGTGAAAAAGTTTAACGAACTCATCGCTCCTAAAGGTTACTCTTGGAAACTCCTCGACATCCTGCCCAAGTCGCTCAACGCTGGCGAGAACGCAGGTTTCCTCACTGCCGAAGGTGCTAAGAAGCTCGATGTCTCCGGCCATCTGAAGCCCGGCTGTGCCGTTTGTCCTCCTGAGGGCGACGCAGGCACTGGCATGGTTGCCACCAACGCTGTTAAGCAGCGCACGGGTAATGTCTCTGCAGGCACATCTTCCTTCTCGATGAT
>Ga0247610_10008297_pt1 | contig 10581 bp, 6 predicted proteins | sample 174DNAGHGhighgp2_FD_193483 | JGI IMG/M metagenome (GOLD analysis project Ga0247610, IMG submission 193483) | Sheep rumen microbial communities from Palmerston North, Manawatu-Wanganui, New Zealand - 1742 DNA GHGhigh gp2 | ecosystem: Host-associated > Mammals > Digestive system > Stomach > Rumen ... | reverse complement strand
TGCACGTAATAATCATCACCTGCTGACGATTATTCATGATAAGCTGCAGCCGCTCGGCCTGTCTAGCAGTCAAACGCTGATATCTTTCCATACAGCGATTGACCGCCAGTTGCCGATTGCAGATATACTGACTAACGAGGAAGAGACTGAATAACCAGGTTTCCAGTCTTCAGTCCGTCGCTCATCGATGGTAATGACTATTTATTATTTGTTCTTTTTCAGCAAGTTGAGCTTGTGCTGTGGAGCAAGAGCATTGGTTGTCTTCTCTGTATATTCGGCAATCTTCAATGTTGCTGTAGCAGCTATGTCACGGCTGCTATTGCCGATACGGAAGGTATAATTGCCAGCCTCTGTAATCCACTGACTATTTGCTTCGTCGAAACTTGCGAGATTTCTAACGGGGATAGTCATTGTCAGAGTCTCACTCTCACCAGGCTGCAGCTCTTTGGTCTTAGCAAATGCTTTCAGCTCCTGTGCGGGCTTCTCAATGTTGCCGTTGGGAGCCTGAACATAAACCTGAGCCACCTCTTTACCACTCACACTACCAGTATTCTTTACTACGATGCTAACCTCTACAGCATCCTTGCCCTTTGCCTTAACTACAGGCTTAGCAAAACTGAAGGTGGTATAGCTCAGTCCATAGCCGAATGGATATGCTACATCGCGTCCAAATGTGTCGAAGTAGCGATAGCCTACGTAGATGTCTTCCTCGTGATTGGTATAAGCATGTCCAGGAATAGGAGTCTTATTGCTAATCATCATCTGGAGCGAGTAGTCGTCTATCTGTCCAGGGAAGTTCTTTGTCGAAGCATGGTCTGTAGCAGCTATAGGCCAGGTCATAGTGAGCTTTCCTGATGGATTAACCTTACCAGTTAGCAGGTCGGCGATAGAGTTACCTCCCTCCATACCAGGCTGCCAAGCGCAGAGTATTGCATCGGGATATCCGCTCCATGATGCTGTCTCGATTACACTACCTGAGTTGATGATAATTATAACAGGCTTGCCTGCAGCGTGGAATGCGTTGCATACGTCAGTGATGAGAGCACGCTCCTCAGGTATCAGGTTGAACTCTGTGTTCAGATCGCGGTCTACGCCCTCACCAGCCTGACGGCCAATGGTGATGATGGCTGCATCGGCTGCGTTAACTTCTTTGTTAATACAGATTGGGTCGATGGCGATTTCAGGGTATTTCTGCTGTCCAAAGTATTCCATCTGATACCACTTATCAGGATGACGCTCGGCCTGGAACTTAACTTTTGCATACTCTATATACTTGCGGTATATATCTGTGAGTGTTGCACTCGACTTGATGCCAGCGTTCTCCAGTCCCTGTAGCATGTCGACAACGTATGGTGGGTGAACGCAACCAGAACCAGTACCACCACTCAAGAAGTCGTATGAGTTCTCGCCAAACAGAGCAACTGTCTTAATGGCACCATTCTTCCAAGGTAATGATCCGTTGTTTTTAAGCATAACAATACCCTCGTTAGCACTCTGACGTGTGATGGCTGCGTGAGCCTTGAAGTCAGGGGCGTTTGATGCGGGATACTTATGGAAACTAGGTGTCTTGACGATATACTCGAGCATGCGGCGAACATTGCGGTCAACATCTGCAATGTCGAGCTTGCCGCTCTTAACGCCTTCGATAATCTCGTTTACCTGTGCTGGCTGACCAGGCTCCATCAGGTCGTTTCCTGCCTGTACTTCGCTTATTGTTGTCAATCCCTCACGGATACCAATCCAGTCAGTCATCACAATTCCTTTATATCCCCAGTCCTCGCGCAGGATCTTGGTCAGCAAGTCGTGGTTACCCATCGAGTATTTGCCGTTAACCTGATTGTACGATGACATGATGGTCCAAGGATTACTCTCACGTACAGCAATCTCGAATCCGCGTAGATACAGTTCGCGAGCTGCGCGCTGTGATACGCGCTCATCTACTGCAGTACGGTCTGTCTCCTGCGAGTTGATGGCAAAGTGCTTTGCACTTACTCCAGCACCCTGACTCTGCACACCTTTGATATATGCTGCTGCAATCTTTCCTGTAAGCAGTGGGTCTTCTGAGTAGTATTCAAAGTTACGTCCGCAAAGTGGGTTGCGGTGCAGGTTCATACCAGGACCAAGAATTACGTCGCAGCGATACTCCTTGGTCTCGTTTCCGATAGCCTCACCAACCTTGCTCACCAAGTCGGTATTCCATGTTGAGGCCAGGCACGAGCCGATGGGGAATGCTGTTGCATAATATGTCTTTGTGGTACCCTTACGAGTTGGGTCGATACGTACTCCGGCAGGGCCGTCGGTAAGTACAGTTGCAGGGATTCCCAGTCGTGGGATTGCAGGCGATGTTCCTGCTGCTCCTGCCACCAGGTCGGCCTCGCCACCTACAACTGCGTCGGCACTGAAGAAATTGTTAGCACCGCCAACAAGTAGTTTGGCTTTCTCTTCTAGGGTCATTGCCTTGAGCACCTCGTCGATATTCTTCTCAGAGAGAAGCGGCGTAGCCGAGCGATCGGCGCGGAGCTGTGGTTGTGCATTTGTTGTCATAACGAATGTTGCTGTTAGTAAGCATGTTGTTAGTAATCTTTTCATTATTGAAAATTTTAGGGGTTCCTAGCATTTCAAATTTGACTATGGGAATATCCTGAAGCTATAGCCTTGGTCTTTAAGCCATTGCAGACTCTCTGGCAAGGCAGTCTTAAGTTTGTCGATACTCTTAAGCGAATCATGGAACGTAATGATAGATCCGTTACGCGTGTACCTCTTTATATTATTAACTACGTCCTCGGCAGTCATCCATTTAGAGTAGTCACGCGTCACCAGGTCCCACATCACTATTTTGTATTTTCTGCTCAGCCATGCATATTGTGCCATACGCATCCATCCATGTGGTGGACGCACGTAGTGGCTCTTGATATATGCGTTAGCTTTTTCCACGTTATAGCTGTATTCCTTTATAGAGTGTCGCAGGCCTCCTATATGGTTATGGGTATGATTGCCCACTTGATGACCTTCTGCAAGAATACGTTTGTACAGATCAGGATATTTGCGCACGTTATCGCCTACCATAAAGAATGTAGCGCGTGCACCAAACTGCTTTAGTGTGTCTAGGATAAATGGTGTAGCTTCCGGGATGGGGCCGTCGTCGAAAGTCAGGTAGACTGATCTTTCGCGACGGTCCATTCGCCAGTATGCTCTAGGATAGAGCCAGCGTAGATATATTGCCGGTTGCTCTATAAACATATCTTAATTGCCGTAATTTCCTCCCTTGGCTTCGTAAATCTTGTTCATTGTCTGGAACTGCTTCTCCTTCTCCTGAGCCTTCTTCTCATCAACTGCTGATTGCAGGTTGAGTATCTGGTTCAGAATGTAGAGGTGCATCAGGCAGTCTTGCTGTGAACTCTCGAATCGCTGTCCGTCCAGTGAACAGTACCAAAGCATATATTCTGTCGACTTCTTCCAAAGCTGGTCTATCAGGTCTTGTGCCTTCTTGGTCTGACCAGTCAGGGCATAAGCCTTGGCCAGATCCATCGAACCACTCTGGTAGTCGTGAGGTATGTTATAGCTGGGCAGTTCCTTCTCGCACTTGTCCAGCACTTCCTTTGCCTGCTTGTCTTTGCCCTCCTGAACTAGATTCATGGCAAGCATCGACAACAGTCGGCGATGAGTATAACACATACGCATCACAGTCTCGTCAAGATAGATACCAGGCTTGTCTACACCACCAAACTTAAACTTCTTCATTACGTTGTTGTAAGTCTTCTCCGTATCGAAGTTCTTTGCTCCAGGAGCGTTGGTGGTAAACGGAGTGATACGGTTTGCAAGTCCCTCCTGTACAAAGTTGTCGCCCAGGTTCATGTAGTTCTCCGAACCTACGGTGGTTGCTACGTAGATAGGACGTGTCCAGTTGCACTGATCAATCATCTCCAGCATCATCAGGTCTTGCTTGTATAGGGCGTTCTTGCCCTTAAGCGAGATAACCATCTGATCGGGGATACTGTCGGCAGCCATCATCATGCCACTCTTACGCACAGCTTCCTTATCGATAGTAACGTAGACTGTATCTGTAGGAATCACATGCAGATCCTTGTTGGTGTTGCGAACCCAGTTTTTCAGAATGTTCTTAAGCTCGAATGGGTTCTCGCCAAACTGCTTTTTGGCTTCCTCTGGATTCTGACGATACAGTTCCTCTACCTGCTTCTTAAGCGATGCATCAATCTGCACATATTCGTTGGTGCCAGCGCAGTACTCCAGACGGCTCCAACTGATGGGCACTGAAGGCGAATCGTATGCAGGACGGCGCATCTGGTCGATATACCAGTCGGTCTGCAGGTATGAAAGGTTGCACACGCGTGCATCTGTGCGGAATCCTTCTGTGTCCTGGTTGTACCACAGTGGGAATGTATCGTTATCTCCATTGGTGAAGATGATAGGATTACCCTCCTCTTGCAGTGTCATCAGGTAGTTCTGGCCGAAGTCGCGGCAGCAGTAGCGTCCTGAACGATCATGATCGTCCCAGGTCTGACTGGCCATCTGGATGGGAACCAGCAGACAGGCTACGCCTACTACAACGGCTACTACCAGGTTCTCCTTCTTAATCTTGCGGTTCAACCAGTCGATTATTGCTGCTACACCCATACCGCACCAGATGGCGAAGGCGTAGAACGAACCTGCATATGCATAGTCGCGCTCACGTGGCTGCATTGGCGTCTGGTTCAGATATATCACGATGGCCAGACCTGTCATGAAGAACAGGAAGAATACCACCCAGAACTGCTGTATGCCGATAGGCTCGTCAACCAGTTTTTCCTGGCCATTAACCATAGCCTTGCGCTTGCGGGTATACCAGGCCTGCCAGAACAGTCCGAGCAATCCCAGAATGAGTGGCATGCAGTAGAATACGTTGTGACCCTTATTCTGCTTCAGATCCTCGGGCAGCATGCTTTGGTCGCCCAGTCGTGCATCATCGATAAATGAGAAACCTGTTATCCAGTTACCATGCTCCAGTTCGCCGTTACCTTGTATATCGTTCTGACGTCCGGCAAAGTTCCACATGAAGTAGCGCCAGTACATGAAGTTGCACTGATAGCTCAGGAAGAATCTCAGGTTCTCCAGCTGTGTTGGTACCTTTACAGTCATCTGTTCGCCACAGCGATCGTATGGCACCTCATTTCCATCTACTCCACCCATCCATGACTCGTATGCTGCTGCATGACCAGCATCATACATACGTGGGAAAAGCATATTCTGGGCATACTTGTATTCGTCCTTGGTTCGAACTACAAAGTATGAGTCCTTCTCATCGGCCGAAGCCTTCTCCTTGCGCTGGTATACGGGCTTACCCTTACTCATTACAGGCTTGCAATAGTTGCCTTCCTGCTCCAGTGCCACCTGCGATGTGTATGCAGGACCATAGAACAGAGGACGCTGTCCATACTGCTCACGTCCCAGATAGTCACCCAGAGTAAAGATGTCCTCGGGCGAGTTCTGGTCCATTGGTGGATTGGCCGATGAACGGATTACGATTACTGCATAGCTAGAGTAACCTATCATGAGCATCAGCATGCAGAGCAGCATGGTGTTCTTCATGCGTGCTGTTATCAGTTGCTGCTTGTTTACAGTATACTTCAGCAGGAACCAGAGTGCTACCAGCACTACCACTCCAATTAGGAATGCTGACCATCCCCATCCGTAGAATGGGATACCAAGCATACCTACCGAAGCAAGGAATGCTACGTTCTGGATAGTAAGCGAGTGCTTCTGAGTCTGTGTCTCGTAAACAGCCCAGATTACGCACGAAACCAACAGGATGATATAAATGATCTCACCAGTATTGAATGGCATACCAAGAGTGTTCACAAAGAGCAACTCAAACCATCCGCCCACAGTGACGATACCAGGAACTACACCATAGAGCACTGCTGCCAGGATTACTCCCGATACAACCAGAGCGATGAGCGAACCCTTAAGGTTTGCATCAGGATAGCGGCGATAGTAATATACCAGTACGATGGCAGGCACACAGAGCAGGTTCAGCAGGTGCACACCTATTGACAGACCTGTCAAATACATTATCAGTATCAGCCAGCGGTCGCTATGTGGTTCGTCGGCTTGATCCTCCCATTTCAGTATCAACCAGAATACTACAGCGGTGAAAGCCGATGAGTAGGCATATACTTCACCCTCAACAGCTGAGAACCAGAATGTGTCGCTGAATGTGTAGATCAGCGCACCAACAAGTCCTGAGGCCTCGATTGCAATCATCTTTGGCGTTGTCAACTCTTCCCAGTTGCTGATAAGCAGTCGGCGGGTAAGGTGGGTGATAGTCCAGAACAAGAATAGTATACAAGTAGCCGATAGCAGTGCACTCATGGTGTTAACCATACGTGCTACCTGTGTAGGATCGCTTGTAAACTGTGAGAAAAGATTGGCTGTAAGCATGAAGAATGGTGCCCCAGGTGGGTGACCTATCTCCAATTTGTAACCAGTGGTAATAAACTCAGGACAGTCCCAGAAACTGGCTGTCGGTTCGATGGTAGAACAATAGACAAAGGCTGCTATAAAGAATGCGAGCCAGCCCAAGGCGTTGTCTACTAGTCTGAATTGTTTCATTACAATATAATATTCTTTAACGTTAAAAATCCAAATAGTGGTGCAAAGTTACACAAAAACTTTCTATATAAACAAGCCAGCTCCGTAAATTAAGATTAAATAACGGAATAGCTTACCCAGCGTGATTGCGATAAAGGTTATTACAATGTTCGATCGCATAAGTCCCAGGGCTATAGTGATTGCACTTCCCAGAACAGGCAGGAAAGCAAAGAATCCCATCCACGCTCCGTGTCCGGCCAGGAAGCGGTGGGCCTTGTCAAGGTCTTCTTTCTTCACGTGCAGGTATTTCTCTATCCACTCCAACTTGCCCATTCTGCCCACGCAGTAGTTAAATACACTTCCCATCACGTTTCCTATGGTACCGTATATCATCAGTAACCAAGGGTCTAATCCCGTGGCCATCAGTGCCACCATCACAGCCTCGCTTGAGAAAGGGAAGAAACTTCCTGCCAGAAATGCTGCAAGCAACATTCCCCAGTAGCCGTATTGTGATAGCAGGTTGATTATGAAATCCATAGGTTCATGCCGGTTAGAATCAGAATGGCAGTCAACAGCGTAATAAAGAAGATGTTTGACATCCTGGTGTATGTAAGCGATACGAAATGGGCTGCTATCGGGCTCACAGCGATTGTCATTACATATATAAGAATATCGAACCTCTGTGGATAAAATGCAAGTAGTATTATGGTGTATACTGCAATTATCATCAGACTTGTGTATATCTGTCGCACGCGCACCTTATCCATATAGCTGGTAAGCCAGAAGTGAATAGAACCTATAATAAACAGTACCACCAGCAGCACGAAGTATATCAGCTGTGCCCTTGTCACCACCTGATAGTCAACATCCAATCGCAATTGTGTGAAATGGTTTGTAAACTCCAAAGCTTGCCATGGGTTCATAGGATTCTTGAACAACATCCATCCTGCATATAGCCAGTATGGCGTGATAAGTCCGATAAGTGATGCCAATAACGAGCGGAAACTCATCGAATAAATAGTGGTGCTCATCAGTAGCCATAACAATGGCGCAAATAGCAGATAATGCGGTTCAAACAGACTCATAAGACTTGTCAACGCAAAGATGTAGAATGTGCGCCCTCTTGAGTCTGTTTCCTGATAGCAGGAGAAGAGTAGCAACAGTATGAGTACGGTACATAGTTGTATAATACCTCCCGCTATTGACGGGAACAGCCATACTGCTATACACGACAGCAGTATATATGCCGCTGATACCGAACGACTGTAGATACGTATCATCAGATTGATGTTGTTCAGATGTATCATTGCATATACTGATGCAAAGAAACATGCAAACTGTATCCACCAGTTGTGTTGCAAAGCTCCAGCCAACAGCCATACTCCGACACCATATAGTATGGTTATCGGTAGTGTCTTACGACTCTCTGCTATTTTGTTCTGAATGCGTTTCTTGCTCACTTCTTATAGATCTGCGCCTATGTCGCGACGGAAATACTTGTCGGTAAACTGTATCTTCTGTGCTTCTTCGAATGATTTCTGCAGTGCTTCGGCTTTGTCCTTGCCGTATGATGATACTGCGATGACGCGTCCTCCTGCAGTTACTACCTGACCATCCTTTAGTGCTGTACCACTGTGGAATACTATCGATCCCTCAACGTTCTCTATGCCTGTGATGGGATAGCCCTTCTTGTATTCCTGTGGATAACCACCGCTTACCAGCATTACGCATACTGCAGCTCGCTCGTCGAACTCTATGCTGCGCTGGTCCAGATTACCTTCGGCCACACCCTCAAACAGGTCTACTATGTCGCTCTTCAGTCGCAGCATTACGCTCTCTGTCTCTGGGTCGCCCATACGACAATTATACTCTATTACGTATGGCTCTGGCTCCTTGCTGGGAGTGTTGGTGCGGTTGATAAGTCCGAAGAATATGAATCCCTTGTAGTCGATACCATCGGCAGCCAGTCCTTCAACTGTAGGACGGATGATGCGGTCCTCAACCTTCTGCATCCACTCTTTTGTAGCAAATGGCACTGGGGTAACGCTACCCATACCACCTGTGTTCAGACCAGTGTCATGCTCGCCTATACGCTTGTAGTCCTTAGCCTCGGGCAGAATCTTATAGTGGGTACCATCAGTCAGTACGAATACCGAGCACTCGATACCGCTCATAAACTCCTCGATAACTACGCGGCTTGAAGCATTACCAAACATACCGCCCAGCATCTCTTTCAGCTCCTTCTTTGCCTCGTCGAGTGTTGGCAGTATCAGTACTCCCTTACCGGCACACAGTCCGTCGGCTTTAAGCACATAGGGGGCTTCAAGTGTCTCAAGGAACTTCAATCCCTCTTCCAGATGCTCACCGTCAAAGGTCTGATAGCGGGCTGTGGGGATATTGTGTCGCTGCATAAAGGCTTTGGCAAAGTCCTTTGAGCCTTCGAGTACGGCACCTGCCTTTGATGGTCCGATTACTGGCACATTCTTAGTGTGCTCATCAGCTTTCAGTTCATCGTAGATACCTTTTACCAGTGGATCTTCAGGACCAACTACTACCATATCGATTCCCTTTTCAACAATGAATGCCTTGATTGCCTCAAAGTCGTCGGCTTTCATTGCTACATTCTCACCGCAGTTGCCTGTGCCGGCATTACCTGGGGCGATATAGAGTTTATCACATTTGCTGCTCTGAGCAATTTTCCAAGCGAGGGCGTGCTCGCGTCCGCCGCTACCTAAAAGTAGTATTTTCATATTGTCAATGGTTGTTGTTAATTTCTTCAAACTTATTAACGAATGCATCAAATTGTTGCATGATGCTTTCTTCTGGCTGAATGCTGGCATTATTGCGTATCTCGGGAACTTTGAGATAGTCCTCAAAATACTGAGTGATGCGCTCGTGCAGGTGTACACTGGCATGCCCCATCATATTGTGCTCCTCGCCAGGGTAGGCAAAGAAGTCTGGCTGTGTGCCAGCTTTTACGCAGGCATCCAGGAAACTCAGGCAGTGCTGTGGTACTACGGTGTTATCGTTGTAACCTGTAATAATCTGCAACTTGCCCTTCAGGTTCTTGGCTTTGTCGATGAGGCTGCTCTTGGCATATCCCTCAGGGTTATCCTGTGGTGTACCCATATAGCGCTCGCCATACATCACCTCGTACCACTTCCAGTCGATTACCGGACCACCGGCTACAGCGACTTTGAACACATCGGGATAGTTGGTCATCAGCGAGATAGTCATAAATCCTCCGAAACTCCAACCATGTACACCCAGTCGGTTCATGTCTATATAGGGCAGTGTGCGCAGATAGTCCACGCCTTTCATCTGGTCTTGCATCTCTACCTGTCCCAGCTGGTGCCATGTGGCTTGCTCAAAGTCGCGTCCACGGTTTTCCGAACCACGGTTGTCGAGTATGAACACAATATAGCCTTTCTGTGCCATATATGTCTCCCATGAACGACTGGCCCAGTGCCACGATGCATCTACATTGTGGGCGTGTGGTCCACCATACACATACACTACTGTGGGATATTTCTTTGTTGCATCAAAGTCGTGTGGCTTCACCATTCTGTAATATAGGTCGGTTGTGCCGTCAGCAGCCTTGATGCTTCCGTTTTCGTAGATGGGCTGTTGATACTCTTTCCATGGGTCAGATGCTTTCAGCAGGGTGATGGGAGATGGCTTGTGGGTGTTGTTCAACTCTATCACGTTAGGAACGGTAGGCTCCTGGCGCTGGTCAGTCATCAGTGCACCCGTTGCCGATAATGAAGCGCGGTGCACACCCTTGCCATTGTCAAGCAGTGTGCGTTTGCCTGTAGCAATGCTCACTGCCCAGATGTTGCGCTGCAGCGGATTCAGTTCGTTTGATGCGATAATAACAGTCTTATCCTTCTGGTTGAATCCCAGTACTTCCATTACTACCCACTCACCTTTTGTCAACTGTTTCAGCTGTTTGCCGCTCTTGTCCATCAGATACAGATGGTTATAACCATCCTT
>Ga0247610_10008296_pt1 | contig 10583 bp, 4 predicted proteins | sample 174DNAGHGhighgp2_FD_193483 | JGI IMG/M metagenome (GOLD analysis project Ga0247610, IMG submission 193483) | Sheep rumen microbial communities from Palmerston North, Manawatu-Wanganui, New Zealand - 1742 DNA GHGhigh gp2 | ecosystem: Host-associated > Mammals > Digestive system > Stomach > Rumen ... | reverse complement strand
TTTTCGGTCCGCGACTTCATACTTCGATACGAGCCGTCTTCGAGGGTCATTATTTGCATAATCTGTTCTTTGGTCTTGCCGAGGTGGACGAGGATTAGAAAAATTTTCTGACGGTCGGTGAGGCTTGTGTAGTCGGTCTCAAAACTGTAAACATACAGAAAATCAAGGCTTTGGTAATAGTCAATGAAATTTTTGTAATCATCTCTGCTCCAACGTCCGATTTTTTGGTCGTTAAGTATCTGACTATAAAGTTCTTTGCCGCGCACATAGATGTCGGAAAACTTCATCTCCAACGCCTTGACCTTTTGCTGCAAAAATTGGATTTCTGTGTCGTTTTTTTCGGTATTGGAATGTTGTAACTCGCTAATTTTTTGGTTGTAATTGTTGATGGTGCGTTGCGCCTCGGAGATTTTGCGCGAGCGTTCTGCCAATTTGTATTTCTGAAAAACAACCACCAACACTAAAACAGCCAAAATAACTGCCGAAATCATAATTGTCAGAAAAATTTTCTTATCGAAGGAGGATTTTAGTTTGAGGTTTTCTATTTCGGCTTCAAAGCGGGCTTGGACGGGCTTTACATTGTCTTCCTGAATACTTCCAATTAAAGAATCCTTCGCCGCTGCCATCAAAAGAGCGTGTTCGTATGCTTGTTTATAGTCTTTTTGCATGGCGTAATATTCGCCAAGAAGGCGGTTTATTTGCTCCTCATTTTCAACCCAATAAACATGATTAGGTCTTGATTTTTCAAAAAATAATTTTGCCTTGTTTTCGTCTCCGCGTTTGATATATATTCTTCCCAACAGTGATGTGGCTTGACACAAAGTATCAGTCTCAAAAGTTTTCATCACCATTTTTTCCGCCAAGGAATCATTCTCGTCGTATATAAGTTCTGCACATTCAAGATATACAAACATATTAGAATAATAATTGGGTACTTTGTTGATATATTCAACGGCTTTTTGGGCGCAAAATTTTGCACTATCTATCCCAAATCTACCGAGGTCGTATCCGAAACTTTTTTGAGACCAATACTCAGCCGTGTCATAGTTAGAAACAGCATATTTATGTAATTTTTCTAAAAAAATGTCGTAAAAATCGAAGTTATAAGCATTTATGTTTGATATTGATAATTTTAAATATATATGAAATTTTAGTTCATCGCAGTCTGTATTTTGGGCATATTTTTCCGCCGTTCTATACTCTACTGCGGCATTGGCTCTTAATGATTCGTCATCATGTTCATAATACAAATAATACCCTTTTATCAGATGCGCCCACGCGAGTTTTTCTTCATCTCTTTCGTCATCGTATAGATGTATGCTTTTTTCGATTTCAAGACTATCAATAGAAACGGTGTCCATTGTTATTACGGCAAACGCTCCGCGCACAATCCAAAACATTGCGCTGTCGGCTGCGGTAAGGCGTTCTGCTTTGTCGGCGATGACTTTTGCCGTGTCAATTTCGCCTTTTTTGAGAAATTCGTATGCCGATAAAAGGTCTTGGTTTGGCAACGGACGCTCGCCGCACGCCACCAAAAACACCGTCATAATTATGATTAGTTTTAATAATTTCATTGCTAAAAAAATATTTTCCGTTGCAAAGATACGGCATTTTTTTGAGTGTTGCAACATTGCAACATCGTTTATTTTGTTGCAAAATTAAATGTTGTAGTATTGCAACATGATTATTATCAAAAAGTTAGTAGTTCGGTGATTGCAACACCTATTGTGCGGTAATAAAAAGCGGAATAATTTTGCAGCGTAAAACATTAGCGAAAAATTTTAAGTGAAATGAAAAACTTTTTGATTGCAATTTATTCGGTTGTGATGTTTAATGCCACTGCTGTTGCTCAAACGATTTCAGGCAACGTGAAGAACGCTGGCGGCGAGGGAGTACCATTTGCCAACGTTGTACTTTTACAAAACGATACCATATTTTTGTCGGGAACGATTACCGACGAGAATGGTAAATTTGTATTTGCAGATACCCAAAACGCTAATTTAATCAAGATTTCGTGTATAGGGTACACAGACTTTTCTAAAAAAATTTCCGAAAACGAAACCGTCATAAACGCCGTTTTGGAAGAAAGCGACGTGAACCTTGACGAAATAGAAATTACCGCCCGCCGTCAACTTACCCAAATAAAGAATGGCGCGATGGTTACGAAAGTTGAAAATTCGCTTTTGTCGAAGGAGGGGACGGCGAGCGACGTATTGGCAAAACTCCCTGGCGTGATAAAAAAAGGCGAAGGCATTGAGGTTTTCGGACGTGGTGCGCCCGAAATATACATCAACAATAGAAAAGTGCAGGACGAAAACGAACTATCACAACTTAATTCCGAAAACATTAAGAATGTGCAGGTAATCCGCAATCCTGGCGCAAAATACTCCGCAGAAACAAATGCGGTGATAATCATAACGACAATCGACAGTGTGGGCGAAGGTATTTCGTTTGATGTAAAAAACAACAATACTATCGGGAAATATTATTCGTCAGGAAACACGCTGAACCTGAATTTCAGGAAACGCAAACTTGATGTTTTTGCAAATTTATCGTTTGATTACAGCAAGCAAATGTCTGGCTCTGAATGTAAGCAGACAACATTCGCCGATACAATCTGGACCTTCAATGACACAGAGACTGGCAACAACTTGTTGAAGGCTCACAACTTTATGGCAAAGGGTGGCTTTAATTATCAGATTAATGAAAACAACTCTTTGGGTATATTTTATCAGCGCGACTTGAGTGATTCTAAACTGTATTCCCGTTCAGGTTTGGATGTTTTTGCAAACGATGTTTTATTTGATTTTACCAAAATGAACAGCACAAGTAGAAACAAAACGAATCCAAAAAATTCAGTTAATTTTTACTATACCGGTCAGGCGAGCGACCTCGGTATTGACTTCAACTTCGACTTTATGTCCTCCCAAAAAAGAAACGACTACTCAGGCTTGGAAACAGAAAAAAAATTCAGTAATAGGAACGTAACCTCGCAGTCGAATAGCGATAGGCGTCTGATTGCAGAAAAACTTGTTTTAAGTTATCCCATTTTGCAAGGCACTTTTGAATTTGGGAACGAATATACAAATTCCTATTCCAAAGAAACCTATTGCAATGTAGAGGGATATATTTCGGACAGCGACATCAAGGTCAGAGAAAACAACAATGCTTTTTTCACGGAATATTCCATGGAAATAGGTGATGACGTGGAGGTTGCTGCTGGCTTGCGCTACGAGCATATCGACTTCGACTATTATGTATTTGGCGACAAAAACGCCGCAAAAACATACGACGAGTTTTTCCCGTCGGTTTCAATCTCTGCGGCTTTGGGCGACGTGGATCTGGCGCTTAGTTACAGCGGTAGAACGCAAAGACCTGCTTATTACCAACTTAGCAGCAATGTCAATTATGTTGACAGATATACATATCATGGGGGCAATCCTCTGTTGAAGCCTTCTAAATCACAAGACTTTGAATTTCAAACGGTTTACAACTGTGTCTATTTTCAAGGCACTTACACGGTTGTAAAGAATCCTGTTTTGAATTATTCAAAAGTCTATGGCAACGACCCGAAGGTAAAGTTGACTACATTTGAAAATTTTGATAAAATCAGCCAATATCAGTTGATTTTAGGTTGTCAGCCGTCAGTCGGATTTTGGTCGGCAACGTTCAACGCAGGTGTCTTGGGTCAGGATTTCAAAGTTAATTACCAAAACGAAACCAAAAAAATGAATTCGCCGATGCCGTTAGTTGAGTGGTATAACAAATTTTCACTGCCAAAAGATTTCGTAATCAGTTTGGATTGCGATTACATGGGCAAGGGCGATTATGAAAACGTAAAAATGAAGCCTACTTTTGAGATGGATTTTAGTGTTCAAAAAACGTTTTTCGACAATGCCCTAAGTATAAAATTGTCCGTTGACGACATTTTCAACACATTGGCACAGAAACTCACTTTCTACAACGAGGACATTTCCATCTATCAGAAAGACCTTTCAGAAACCCGTTTTGTATCGCTGACAATAAAATATCGCTTCAACCCGGCGAAGTCTAAATACAAAGGCACTGGCGCAGGCAACGAGGAAAAAGAAAGGATGTAACAATGAAATAAAAAGGAATCGGCTCAAATTTTCCGAAAATCGGCTCAAAATTCTTGCATATTTGAGCCGATTTCTGTATCTTTGTGAGCCGATAATAAAAAAAGCAACGTCATGGAAAAAGAAGTTTTAGGTAGCAATTTTTTCCACAAATCTGCCATATTTTTCAAAAATGGGGTAATTTTGTCGATAAATCAGGTGGTTTTTGGGTAATTTTTTCCATAAATCGAGTGGTTTTGGGGTAATTTTGTCGATAAATTAAAACTGGAGGATGCTGTCGTCGTCGGTTTCAAAGGCGTTGCACCGGGTAAGGAACGCCTTGACTTCCTGAAAACTTTCGCCCGCAATAAGGCTGCTGAACTGTCTGACGCGGAGCATTGCATTGATGATTTTTTCGGGGTTGTCGCGGCGTGTCAGTTGGCGGAGCGATGCCAAATAATCCGACCTGAAAACCGTAGGAATTATGATTTTGGATTGATTGGCGGCTGTAAGTTCGGCATTCATCATTATGCGCGAAATACGTCCGTTGCCGTCCGAAAATGGATGCACTTCGCTTGTCATAAACAGCATAAAAATCGCTCTTGCAAAAGGATTGTTGAGACTGCGGTACATTTCGTAACCTTTTTTCAACGTGCCTTTCACCTGTTGAAAATCCACAAAATACGTTTCGCCAGCCTTGTTGTTTTTGGTCTTGAATATTCCGGGATTTGTATCGGGACGTGCCGACATCATCATACGGTGGCGACGCTGCAAAATGTCGATGAAATCCTGCGCTGACGACGGTGTTATGGACATTTCCCTACGGTTTGAGACGATATAATATGTCCCCAAAACATCGTGGCTGTCGGCATTGCGGGCTGGCATTGGTGTAAGAGTGTCAATTATTTGACGTGCGTCCTCAATTTCAAACTCCGTTCCTTCGATGTAATTTGAAAAATAACTTTCAAAAAACGCAAAATTGCAATACGCCGAATCAGTAGAGTTTTTTTCGGGCATGGATTCAAAATTGCGGCTGTTGAGAGCCGTCAATAATATTTCAAATAGCCTTAGTCTGTTGCTGTCGTAAGGCTCGCCCAACGCCCTTGACATGGCTATTGGGGACGAAAGTATTTTTGACGGTTTGGTAGCCAGTAATGCACCAATTACAGAATCAAGTTTTTTAAACTCCTCTACCATATTGAGAGAACGCGACAGTTGCCGTGCAGAGTCGCGAAGGATGTTCAATTCTTCCTCGCCACCCGACTGGATGATTTTTTCAAGTTTTTCCTCCAAAACGTTTTGAGGAAGGCTTTTGGAGACGCCGTCTTTGCTGTATTTTTGCGAAAAATTTTCGAGGAACGCCCTTGCGCCGCCCGCAATGTACAGCCCGCCCATAAAAGGATAATCGCCTTCCATGGCTCCTGCACCTTCTATCAAATGGACAGTAACACCTGGCAGCGACACTTTTTTTGCATAGCCGTATGTGAGATACAGGTGCCCATCAACGGAGGGACGGCACTCAAACGCGCTACGGTAACTCAAAACGGCATCGGGATACAATGTCCCCAAAATTACAAAAAGATTCCGGCGGATAATGTTTTCGGGCTTGTCGTTGAGGTTGGAGGTATATATTTTAGCCGCGATTTTCACTATCCGCTTTTCCTTTTTTAGGACGGTAATCATTTTCGAAACAGTCTTGTCGGACGTGGCAAAAATGATTTCGTGATTGAGGATTGATTCTTTCGATGTCATCTTTGTCTTTTAATATGACGCAAAGGTAAGAATTTTTGTCGGGAAAGAGAAAATTTTTTTAGGAGCGTGCGCGGATGTAATTATTTCCCCCTCGGCTCTATCACCATCACGCTGCCTGAATTGGGCGGAAGCGAGATTTTGAGAACGTCTGACGGAGTGGCAGGGAACGAAGTTTTTTTGATGCTTTGGTTGCCGCTGTCTTCGTAGTGCGTAACGGTGCAGGGGTGCGAAGTAATTTTTGACAACGGAAACTCTATCTCTGTCTGCAATAATCCGGCAATGGACGCCACGTACCAAGTGTCGCCCTTGCGCCGTGCAATGGAAAAATACCGCCTCGGAAAACCGCCTATTATCTTGAAGTCGTCCCAGACCGTTGGGATGATTTTGAAAAGTTCGATTTCCATTTCGTTGGAGTACCAATCTGGCGAACCATACCAAAATATGTGTTGCAGCGGGCTGAAAAGTATTATCGACAATGCGAGTTGGTGCGCCTTGGTGGTCTGTAGGTTGAGGTGCGATTCGGTAGCGTCTTCGTAGCATATTGTGTAGTCGGCGGCGCCCGTCATATACCTCGTGAATGGCAGCAGCGTGGTGTGGTTGCCGGTATTGTCGAGGTATTCGTTGCCGCGCAGGCCTTCGCAGGTGAGCAGGTTGGGGTAGAGCCTCTCGACGCCAGTGGAGCGGTATTCGTCGTGAACATTCACCACGAGACCGAGCGAGGCGCATTTTGTGATGATGCGGCTTGCAAGCACGTTGTCAATTGGGTTGCGGTTTTTGAAAAATCCGAGCTTTATGCCTTTGATGCCGAGTTTGCTGTATATTGTAAGCACGCTGTCTGCCGGAAATTCGGTAAGCGCGGTCTTATTGGCGTAAATAATGATGCCGATGCCTTTTTGTTTGGCGTATTTGATGGCTTCGGGCAGATTGAGGGTGCTTACTGTTTTTGTGGGGTCGGAGGCAGGGTCAAATTCGTTGTCGTAGCCCAATCCATACCATCCGTTGTCCAAGAGTACGTATTGAAATTTCATTTTGGCGGCGAAGTCTATCGAGATTTTCACTCTGTCTGTGGCGAAGTCGGCGTCCTTGTTGCCGACGTGGCGGTACACCTTGCCGGGCTTCACCCAGCTATAATTGCCGGTTGGCTTGAAGTTGAGCGAGTAGAGAAGGTATTTGCCTTCTATGAAATCGTTGGCGTTGTCGGCAAATATTACGTAATGCCACGGCGTGTAATAATTGGCGATTTGGTATAGTCCGCTTTGGGAGATTGTTACATCGTAGTTGGACATCCAGAGCTTGGCGCGTGAAAAAAATTCGTAGTTGGCGGCTTCGTTGGTGAGAGCCAGCAATGTGTCGCCGAGCGAAACTGTGAGCAACGGCGCAATGGCTGAGGCTTGGTCTTTGCCAAGTACGGAGTTGTATCCGTTTTCCGACTTGGTGTCAAAGAGGTGGTAAATCCTGTTGTTGGTCCAGTGGTATGTGGTGTGATAGTCATCGACGGTGAGTTTTTGAGGGTTGGTGATTTCTACGCTCGTGGCAAAACCGTGGTTGTACGCCCTTATTTTCAGGGTGTTGACGAGTTGTCCGTCCTTGAATGTGATTGCGGTTTCGTTGTAATGGTCGGGCTGCACCTTCCTTTCGCCGAAGTTGGTGCGTATGGTGTCGCGTTTTGAGGTATTCCTTATGTTGTTGAGGTATATGGGTTTGATGGCGTTGCGGTTGGTCTTGCCAAATGAGATGAATGTCGTTGCGGAGTCGATGTATATTTTTTGATGTCGCGATACAGAGAAGGCGATTGAGGTGTCGCTGGTCTTGTAGATGATGATTGATGTGTGTCCGTCGGGCGATTTTACGGAGGCTATGCCGTGTGTATTCTGTGCAAAATTGGCACCATTGAAGGCAATTATTGTCAATAATATCAAAAGTATGCGTGTCATCATATCGTTGTTGTAATAAAAAAAGGCTGTCCGATTTTGTGGAAATTGAACAGCCTTTTCGATGAGAAAGAATAAATCTATAATTAATCTACTTGGTATTTCGAAATAAGAATCTGGAACTCGTTGTTGGCGTTGCGCACTGCGTCGAGTATCTCTGGCGGTACGCCGTCCACCTGCGAGAGTTTTGCCTCTGCCTCTTCCATAAGGCTGCTTTGCCTTGAGAGGTTTCTTACAAACTCTGCCATTATTTTCACCCTTGTGCGCTCGAGGTTCTTGTCGGCGTCTTCGAGAGCCTTTGCTTGGAGTTTTTCCTTCTCCTGGAGGGTGTGGTTTTGTTCGAGGATTTCCGCCTGTTGGATTTCGAGTTCGCGGTGCAGTTTGTTGAGTTCTGCCACCTTTGCTTGGAGTTCTTTCTCCTGCTCCTTGGATTTTTCTACTGCGGCGGTCAGGATTTCCTCGTTGTTTTTGAGTTTTGTATTGATTTCGTTGAGCTCTGCCTGCTGCTCCGCCATTGATTTCTGCGTCTTTTGGAGTTCTTCGAGGTTTTGACGAAGTTTTTCCTCTTGTTGCGCCATCTTGTCGGTCTGCACTTGGAGTTCTATCTCCTGTTTCTTGTTGGTGGTGATGTCGGTCGCCATATTGAGGATTTTGTACGGGAATCCGTCAGAATCAAGTATAGGCGTGAATACTTGTTGCAGCCAGTGTTCCTCGCCCGACACGAGGTACTTGTCGGTGCGCTTGATTACCTCGCCGTCCTTGATGCGGTTCCAGAAGTCGGAATCCTGCAAAGAGTAGCTGTCGTTGGTGTCGCGGAATTCGTCTTGGTTGCGTCCGATGATTTGTTCGCGCTGCACGTTGAGAGCGCGGCAGAATGATTCGTTGACGCTCGTGATGTGGCCTTGCAGGTCGTATTCGATTACAAGCGAAGAGCTGTGGACGGCGTTGAGGATCGACTGCATCTCTGCCTCTTTCCTTGCCGACTCTTCCTGTGTTGCCTGGAGTTCTTCGAGGTTTTGGCGCATTTCTTCTTCCTGCGACGCCATTTCCTCCGCCTGCTGCTGCGACTGTGTGAGTAGTTCGGCGGTGCGCTGGTTGATTTTTGCAATGGAGAGCGTGGACGCGATGGATTCCGAAACCTTTTCCACAAAGTCGATTTCGTGGCGTTCCATCTTCTTGAAGGATGCGATTTCCAAGACACCGAATATCTGTTCCTCCACTTTGAGTGGCATAATCAGGAGGCTGCTCGGATTGGATGCGCCGAGGCCTGATGTGATGGTCAGGTAGTCGTCTGGCAGGTCGGTGAGATATACGTATGATTTTTCGATTGCACACGTACCGATGAGACCTTCGCCGAGGTAAATCTTCTTTTTCTTCTTGCGCTCCTGGTTGTATGCGTAGGACGACACGAGTTCGAGGTGTATGTCTTCCTTGTCGGTGTCGTTGTAGAGGAAAAGACCGCCCTGGTTGGCACCGAGGAAGTGGATGAGGTTTTTGAGGACGTTGTTTGACAAGTCCTTGATGTTGCTTGTGCTCTGACGGAGGATTTCACTGAACTGCGTGAGACCTTCGTTTGCCCACTTGCGGAGTTCGTCTTCGTGCTGGCGTTTTTCGTCTTCGTGCTGCGATTTGGAGAGGTTGCTGCGCATCTCGAGGAGCGAATTGCCGAGGATGTCGCTTTCAGACAGCGGCTTAAATTCGGTGTCGAGGTTGCCTGCGCCGATTGCGGTTGCAAATTCGGTGGTCTGTTTCAAGCCCCGGGCAAAGGTGTTGAGGTCTGCCGCCATTACGGAGAGTTCGTCGTTGTTGTGGATTACTATTTCCTTGTCGGGCAGGATGCCTTTGCTGAGTTGCGATACGTATCCGCTGAGCTTGTTGATGGCGTTGGTTATGAATTTGGAAATCCTTATGTGAGTGATCAATACGGTGAGCAGCATCAGCACGATGATGGCGATGTAGAGGTTGCGCATACTCTTGGACGTGCTTTGGTGCTTTTCTTCCACGTACTTGATGATGTCGTTGATGCTTTCGAGTTTAGACCTTTCTATCTGAATGTCAAAGAGGAGGCCTTCCTCACGGTTGAAGCCGATTTCCTTGTCGATGTTGGAGAGCGCGTTGAAATAACGCTTCATATCGTTGACGGGCTTGAGCTTGTCGGCATTTCTGAGCATCTTTGCTGCCTTGTTGGCGTTGGCGGCGCGAGCTACGGAGTCGGTGTGCGTGGTGTCGTTGCGCACTATTGTCGAGAGGTCGATGTCGTCGGTGGCGCCGGGGATGTTGCCGAGGTATTGTGTGTAAAGCTCGATAAATTCGTTGTAATAAGTATTGTCTTTGCGGCTGATGTATTGCACCTCCATCTCCTTGAGCGATGTGAGCACGTTGGCGGGCAGCGATTCCTGAGCCACGGCGTTGGCGTAGCTGCGCTCTATCTCGCCGATGATACCGGTCTGGAAAGAGCCGCGCTGGTATATCTTGGTGGCGGTGAGCTTGAGGAGGTCGCCGTAGCTGTCGGCGTTTTCCTTGAGCATGTATATCTTGTCGCCGAGCTCGAGGTCGGTGGTCATCGGCAGGTTGAGGAGCTCGTCGAGGTTTTTGTTGAGTTCCTTGCTTTCGAGCTCAAAATCCCTCAGGTACAAGTTTTCGTTGGTCTTGAAAAACACATTGTCGTTGGGATAATACAACAGGAACGACTGCTCGTTCTCCTTGAGGCGGAGGTACGAGAGCTTGATGTTGATTACCTTTGCGGTGTATTGGTCGTAGTCGCTGTTTTTGAACAACAATACGCCAAAAGTGATTCCCACCACGGCGAAGGGAATTATAGAAC
>Ga0247610_10008292_pt1 | contig 10586 bp, 10 predicted proteins | sample 174DNAGHGhighgp2_FD_193483 | JGI IMG/M metagenome (GOLD analysis project Ga0247610, IMG submission 193483) | Sheep rumen microbial communities from Palmerston North, Manawatu-Wanganui, New Zealand - 1742 DNA GHGhigh gp2 | ecosystem: Host-associated > Mammals > Digestive system > Stomach > Rumen... | reverse complement strand
ATGTTTGTTATGAACTCGCACCAGGAGGGGTTTGTTATGATTTATGAATCCGTCAGCGAGGCGATCGGCAAAACGCCGCTTATCCGCCTCCATAATTTAGAGAAGAAACTGGGTCTTTGCGCCCATTTGTACGCCAAAGTCGAATCGTTCAACCCCGGTGGCTCCGCCAAAGACCGCCCCGTCCTTTACATGCTGAAAGATGCGGAAGAACGCGGTCTCATCCAATCGGGCGCAACCTTAATCGAACCGACTTCCGGCAATACCGGCATCGCCATCGCCATGCTAGCGGCTGCCCGCGGTTACAAAGCGGTCCTCGTCATGCCGGAAACGATGTCGATCGAGCGGAGACGTCTCATCGCCGCCTATGGAGCCAAGATTGTCTTGACCCCAGGTGCCGAAGGGATGAAAGGCGCCATCGCCAAAGCGAAAGAACTCAACGAGTCGACTCCGAATTCCATCATCCTCAGCCAATTCACCAATTTGGCAAATCCTCTTGCCCATGAAGAAACGACCGGACCGGAAATCGCCGAAGACCTCAAAGAGGTCTCTGCCTTTGTCGCCGGCATCGGCACCGGCGGAACGATCTCCGGCGTTGGCAAATATCTGAAGAAGACGATGAAGAACGTCCATATCGTCGGCGTCGAGCCTAAATCCAGCGCCGTTCTTACCACGGGCCAATCCGGCAAGCATCGCATCCAAGGCATCGGGGCCGGCTTTGTTCCTGAAACCCTTGATCGTTCGGTGGTGGATGAGATCATCCCGGTCGCCGATGAGGACGCGTTTGACGCGGCCCGTTGCATCGCCATCGACGAAGGCATCTTGTGCGGTATTTCTTCGGGAGCGGCCCTCTTCGCCGCCTTCCAAATCGCCGCGAATCGCCAATATCGCGGCAAAAACGTCGTCGTTCTCCTTCCCGATACCGGCGAACGTTATCTATCGACCGACCTCTTCGCCGAGTGACGCGAAGTTTAGAAAGAGCGCGCAGGACGCGCTTTTTCTTTCTCGAAATGCTCGCGCCGCGTCTATGCCTGTGGTTTAATGATAGGGCTATGGGAACCTGTGACCGCAAAAACGAACTATATGCCTTCTTGGAGGCCGCTGAGAATTATGTCGTCGGATGCGAAAACGCGTCGCGTTTGAACGACTTATTCATCGCCGCCAGCAACGGCAAAGAACGGGGCGATGCTTTTATGGCTGCCCTACCCGAAATCAAAAAAGCCCTCAAGGAGGACTTGGAATTTTTCCTCGAGAGCGATCCGGCCGCGGATTCGAAAGAAGAAATCGTCGCCTGTTATCCCGGATATCGGGCGATCCGCGTCTACCGCATCGCTCACGCCCTCTACTTAGAAGGATATAAGGTTGAGGCCCGCATCTTGTCTGAGCGCGCCCATGCGCTTACGGGTATTGATATCCACCCGGCCGCGACCATCGGCGCCCCATTCTTCATCGACCACGGGACCGGCGTCGTCATCGGCGCGACCGCGATCATCGGTCATCATACCAAACTGTACCAAGGCGTGACTTTGGGCGCCTTGTCTCTGAAAGACGGTCGTAAAATGGCGTCTCTCAAACGCCATCCGACCATCGGGAATTACGTCACGATCTATTCCAACGCGACCATCCTCGGCGGCGATGTTTCCGTCGGCGACTATGTCACGATCGGGGCGAACGTCACCATTGTCGAATCGATTCCGGATCACGTCGAAATCCGCTTGGCAAAAACGGATCTCGTGATGAAAAAGGTAAAATAAAAGGGGCAAGGCCCCTTTTTTTTATTTCAGGAATTTCCGCATCTCTTCAACGAGCAAATCAGGTTGATCGGAGATGGGCGAGTGTCCGGCATGCGGCACTTTCACCAACTTGAGCTGATCGCCGAAGTAGTCCGGAAGTTCGTGGGTGTTGAACCAAGGAACGCTGATGTCATTCTCGCCCCAGAAGCAGAGAATCGGCTGATGGATGTTGTGATATAAGCCATCCCCTTTGGCATAGAAAGTTGGGGTATCGGTGATATTGAATGTCGACAAAGCCCAATAAGATTCGCCCAAACAACGTTGTTTGAAGGTCTCTTCCATATAGAGGCGGTTCTCTTCTTCGGTCGGGCGCGGGCCGCCTGAATAAATAACCAAATTCCAAAGACCGGTCATCTTCTCAAAGTCCTTGTTTTCCATCCATTCGATGGTGGCTTTCTGCGGATTTGAGGAGGACATGTGCTCAATGGAGTCATAGACCTTGCCATAAATCGGCTTGCCCTTTTCATCGCGTTGGAAGTAGGGGTGACCGCGGAGGGAAATCGAATCGAAGAAGACAATCTGATCAACGAGGTCCGGCCGTCTCGCGGCGACGGACATCGTGACAGCGCCTCCGGTCGACCATCCGCCGACGCGGAGATGCTTCAAACCGAGTTTGTCGCAGAATTCGATGATCAAATCGGCTTGTTCATGCAGATGGGTGAAGTGGTGGCGGTAAGTCGTATCGCCATAGCCCTTCATATCGGGGGCGTAAATATGGAATTCGCCCTCCAGCCGCTCGATGATCGGGGTGTAATGAAGCGAGCCGGACATATTGCCGTGGATGAGCAATAAGTCGCGATCGCCCGATCCGGCCTCGATATAAGCGACCCGTTCGTCAACGCCGGGAAGCTCAATGAACTTTTTCGAATAATGTTTCATGCTGAAAACCTCATCGATGATTATAAAACAAAAAGGACGCTTGCGAGCGCCAAGAACAACTATTGCAAACATGCCTACGCGTGCTAAAATTCAATAGAATTTGAAAACGATTTTCAAAATGAGTTACACCACCGATCAAAAACGCGCCTTCCAAACCATCATCGATTCCTTCGGTGAGGCCCATTTCAGCGCGGCTGCCGTACATCAAGAAGCCTTGAAAAGGGGACTGAAACTGTCTGAAACCAGCGTTTATCGCCGGTTGGAAGAAGCAGTCGCCGAGGGACGTCTTCTAAGAATCGTCATCGACAACAAGAAGAGCGCCTGCTATCAGCGCGTCGGTGGGGAGCGGTGCCATGAGCATGCTCACATGGTTTGCGAACGGTGCGGGAAACTGATTCACCTGGAGTGCAAGGAAATCGATGAGCTCGCCGCCCATCTGGAAAGCCACCATTCTTTCCATCTCGATAAAAGCAAGACGGCCTTCTACGGCCTCTGCGAGGAGTGCGCCAAACAATGAACGAAGCGTTAGAGGTCTTTCTTGACGCATTAAAAGATTCGGCGATTATCTTCGGTTTCGTCTTCGTTTTCGAACTGATCCTCTCTTTCGTCGAGGTCCCGATGAAAAAAGCGTTGGAAAAGGGTGGGAAAGTGGCTCCCTTATTCGGATCGCTTTTCGGATTGGTTCCACAGTGCGGAACGAGCGTCCTCGGCGCGGATCTATATTTAGCGCGTCATATCACGATGGGCACGCTGGTCGCTCTATTCTTGAGTTGCAGTGATGAGGCGTTGATCCTTCTCATCGCCGATTTGTCTCCGCGAAGCTACTATGCGTTCGCTTTGGTCGGAATCAAGTTGGCGATTGGCTTTTTAGTCGGTTTCCTGGTGGATGTTATCCGTACGAAGCAGCAGTTGGATTTCTCGGAAGAAGTGGACGCCTGCGACTGCCATCACCATCACGATATCTCGCCCGTTCATCGACATTTATTGCACCCTTTATTTCACTCACTCGAACTCTTCGCCTATGTGCTTGTAATCAACGTCGCTCTTGGGTATCTCATTTATTGGATTGGTCTGGATACTTTCCGGGATTTCCTTCTCGCGAACCGTTATCTTACCCCGTTATTCGCTCCAATCATCGGCGTGATTCCGAATTGTTCATCCAGCATCTTGCTCACCGAGTTATTTCTCAGTGACGGTTTGTCTTTCGGCGCCTTGCTCGGTGGCCTTTTGATGAATAGCGGCCTCGGCCTGCTTGTACTTTTGAAGAGCAAAGGACATCTGAAGGAAATCGGGATCATCTTGCTGATCTCGTTCCTCGTCAGCGTGGCTTCGGGATATATCTACTGCTTGATATTCGGTTTTTAGCGCGAGCGCGTTACAATATTTTGGGAGATCGATATGAAAACTTGTCTGCTTAATCCGGCCATCATGTCTCCGATTTGGGGAGGCACCAAGCTGTTTTCGTACGGCAAGAAGAGCGAGCATCCGACGATCGGCGAGTCCTGGGAATTATCCATGATTCCCGAGCACCCCTCGTTGATCGCGAGCGGCGAAAACGCTGGAAAACCCCTCTATTTGGTTGCCAAAAATGAGGATATCGGCACAAAAGCAGCATCTTTTGAGATCTTTCCGACCCTAATTAAATTCATCGACAGCGCCCAATTCTTATCGGTTCAGGTCCATCCTTCCGACGAATATGCCCTCCGCGTTGAGCACCAGCTTGGCAAGACCGAGATGTGGTATGTTTTGGATGCCGAAGAAGGCGCTGGCCTCTATCTCGGATTTAATCGCGACACCTCGCCAGAGGAGGTCCGTCGCCGCGTTGCCGATGGCTCAATCGAAGAAATCCTTAACTTCATCCCCGTTCATCCAGGCGAGTCGTATTTCATCCCGTCCGGCACCGTCCACGCGATCGGCGCGGGGGTCACGGTCATTGAGATTCAGCAGAATTCGACCATCACATATCGCCTTTACGACTACAAACGGAAAGATGCGAACGGCAACGAGCGCGAACTCCATGTCGAGAAGGCTTTGGATGTGTTGAATTACCACAAATATGAGCCAACGGAATTCCGTTTGCCTCTTATCGGCGAGTCGCCCTATTTCCGTTCGGTTCTTTCGGAAATCAAACCGATGAAACTAACTGCCAGCAAGGCCTCATTCAAGGCGATTTCAATCTTGGACGGCAGTGGTTTCGTTGACGATATTCCTTATTCTAAAGGATGCACCTTTTTCCTGCCCGCTGGACAGACCTGCGAGATCAAAGGAACAGGGCATATGGTCATCACGGAGGTCCCAGAATGATTTACTTGGCAATCGATATCGGCGGAACTTCGATCAAAGGCGGTTTCTATGAAGAATCCGGAAATTGCTTGAAGGGCTTTTCGTTCCCAACCCACGGTGATTTGCCGGGGACCGAATCGTTTGCTGCCTTCATCTCCAACCTCAAAAACGAAGTTGAGGCCTTCGCGGATCGCGATTCCATCGTCGCGGCCGGCATCGGCTGCCCAGGAACGATAGATTCTCTGAAAGGGATTTGCAACTTCGCCAATAATTTGGATTGGCACGAAGTGAATATCCGTGAGGCTATCGAAGCGATTATTCATCGCCCAGTGTTTGTGACAAACGATGCCAACGCCGCTTTATTGGGTGAAATGACCTATGGCGATTGCAAAAAATATCGCAGCGCAATCCTTCTGACCCTCGGCACCGGCATCGGCGGAGGGATTTATCTCAACGGCGAGCTCTTCGATGGCGAAGAAGGCAAAGGGGCCGAACTCGGTCACATGGTCATTGCGAAGGATGGCGAACCTTGCACTTGTGGGCGCAAGGGGTGCTTCGAAGCGTATGCGTCGGCGACCGCGCTCATCCGTCATGGGCAAGAAGGCGTGGCGCGCAATCCGAATTCCTTGCTTGCCAAGAGCCCGGTCACGGCGAAATCCATCTTTGATGCCGCCAAAGCGGGAGACGTCCTTGCCAACGAATGCGTCGATTGGTATGTCGAACACCTTGGGATCGGCGTGTTGAATTACATTAATATCTTCCGCCCGCAAGCCATCATCTTCAGTGGTGGCGTTTCTAACGCCGGGGACCGCTTGCTCAATCCCTTACGCGAATACCTGGAAAAAGAAAATTGGGGTATCGCTGGCAGGTGGTGCGCGAAGCCGGTTCTGGCAATCGCCTCTCTCGGCGATCGCTCGGGAAGGCTCGGCGCCTTGGCCCTCGCGGTTCGCAAAAGCAAATAAGAAATAAGCGACCTTGTGATGAAACGGGTCGCTTTTTATTAACTCGGATGTCAAATCTTACAACCTTCCGTCTATTTATAGGTGGAGGTGCTTATGAACTATTTGCCCATTTTTGATGAAACGGCTCCGGCCGCATCCAACAATCGGATGATCATTATTCTTGCGGTGGGGATCGTCGTCCTCGCGGCGATTGCCGTTTGGCAGTTGGTGGTCAACCGGAAACTTGAAAAGAAACTCAAAGAGAAGGAAGAAAACGAAGAAAGGGGAGATTAATAAAGCCCCAATTGTTTAAGAGCGTAGGCAACCGCGCCGTCATGGCTGTCGATCGAGATCATTTTGGCGGCCTCTTTCACGATGTCTTTCCCATCGCTCGGCACGATTCCATAAAAGGCTTTTACCATTGATAAATCGTTATAAGAGTCGCCAAATGCGTAGATTTCATCATTTTTGACCCCTAATTCGGCGGCCAAATCGCGGATCATGTCCGCTTTGCTCGCATCCTTCGAAACGAACTCCAGGAAAAAGTCATTGGTGGCCATCGCTTTCGTATGAGTGAGCAGATGATCGGGGATTTCCATCGTTTCGGCTTCGTGCTTATGTGAGGTCAGCAAGGCTTTTTCGACCTCTTCGCCCTCCTGAAGAGGGTTCTCTTCGAGGTTGCGTAACCGCATGCGGGTGAATTTCGCCTCTTCTTCGGCGAAGTTCAGTTTGCCGATGTAGCCGAGTTCGTTGGTGAGGATGTAACACAAGTATGTGTTCTTTTCGTCTTGGAACACGTTTTTAAGCTGGTGGATCATGTCGCTCGGGACCGTGACGCCGCGGATGCGCGTTCCGTCGGCGCGGTAAAGCGACGCGCCGTAGGAAGTGATCGCATATAGATGCTTGTAGTTGCCAAGCCGCTTTAACAATGGTTCGATGCCGCGGAACGGACGGCCGGATGCGAAAACAACCGCGTCGCCCATTTCCAAGCGATGCCGCAGAGCGGCTTCGTTGTCTCCGGCCGGCACGAAATTGGCATCTTGGTCGTAAGAGAACGGCAGGTAGGTGCCATCGATGTCGCAAGCGAAAAGCTTCATGGTTTCATTTTACCGAAAAACCGCGACCGACAAAGAAAAAAAGAGCGTTTTCGCGCCCCTTTTAGGTCAATGGCGGAGAAGCGGGGGTTCGAACCCCGGCTGGGCTTGCACCCACTATCAGTTTTCGAAACTGACCCCTTCAGCCGCTTGGGTACTTCTCCAGTGCGACTATCATACAACTTGGCACCTACGCCCACAAGACGAAAGTTCGCGTGTAACGCGCTCGCAAAAGTGCTAAAATACTTGCTGTTATGAGCCACGCGTCCTCCATCATCATCCTGGAAAGCATCTGGGAAAAGATCGTGAACTTCTTCAAAAACATCGATTACAACCTGTTTTTCCTGATTGTTTCGTTGGTTTTGGCCTTCTTGATTTTCCTCTTGGTTTTCATCGGGATGCTCGTCGAACGCAAAAGACTTCGTCATTTCCATTCCCGTTTTTCCAATGATGACTCCTCCCCGCGAATCGTGACCATCAATTCGCCGCATCAGAATGTGACGACGTTCTCGCTCCGCGATATGGCGAACAAGCAGACGGAAACGATGTCGTCTTTCTATAGCCATTTCCCCTCAGGCGAACGCCGCCGTCTGATTTCTTGGATCGACGGATTGCTCGATGGCCAAACCGAAAATCCTTATATCGTCGTTGCCCTTTATGCGATCAAAGATCGCAGCCAGTCGCTTTTCTATCGTGTCATCAAAGCCGATCCGACGATTGGCGTCATCCATTTGGAATGCTACTCGCTCGACTATTCGCGTCCCGCCCGCTCGTCGGCGAAGATCTTCTCCAACGAGGCCGAGTTCGCCCAGGCTCTCAAAGCCAATGGTTCGGCGACCGGCATGACCTTCTGCTTCCACCTGTTGCGCACCAAGGCGCCGGTGGACATCCACACGGATATCCCGAAAGCGGTGGCGGCGCATTATGCCCGCACCATTTCGCACTACGCGATTGGCAACCAAAAGGTCATCACTCTCTCCCCGCACGAGATCGCTTTGGCGAATTTTGACTATGTCAACGTCTCTGACGCCATCCTCTTTGCCCTCTGGGTCAAGAACGGCGTTGAGAAAGAATTCGCCAATTTCTCGCGCCGCTATTCGAAACTCGGCCATTACGAGGTTCGCTGCGGCATCGTCGTGAACAAAGATCTCCTCGGCGATTCGGATGAGATTCTAAAAGAATCCCGCCGTTGCGCCGAAGCGGCCTGCAATAGCGCCCACCCGATCATCATCTTCGAAAAGAACAAACGCATCGAGAGCACGGACGATTCCATGGAATTCCAGACCGAGATCGATCGCATCATCGAAGAACGTCGCATCTCCTATTCGTTCCGGCCGATTTACGATGCCAAGCATATGTCTATCTACGGGTACATCTCCAAAGCATCTCCGGTGGGAACCAGTTTCGGCAGCATCGACGAACTGAAGAATTTCGCCATCCGCGCCGACGCTCAGAAAACTTTGTTTTCTTCCATCGTCAAACACACGATTCCGCGCTTCAATAACGAGCGCCTCAACAAAGAACAAAAATTGTTCTTCCCAGTGCGCATGGATGAGCGCGCGACCTTCGTGCCGTTCTTCACCCGTTATCGTTCGGCCAAGGAGACCAACCTGTATCTCCTTTTCCGCGAAGACGATGTCACCAATGCTTTGGATCAGCCGGGCATCGATGAGTTCATCGCCCAAATCAGCGGGCTTAAAGCCAAGGGTTATCGCATGGCGCTCGTCATGCGCGGCAACACCCTTGCGCTCGACCGCTCGCTCTACTCGATCTGCGACGCCTTCCTCGTCGAATTCAACGACGACACCGAAGGTGCGATCGACGCCAAGATCCGTTCGGAACTTCACGCCCTCGTAGAGGGATTGCTCCGTTATCATAAGCCGATCATCGCCGCCAACCTGACGACTTGGGAAGGAATCGAACTCGTCGTCCGCAGCGGCATCGACTATATCTCCAGCGACGCTTTCGCGCCTTACCAGAAGATGTTCAAGCCGGTCGCGGAGAAAAACGTGGAAAGAATCCGTGCGATGAAAGAGAGGAAATAGTATGGAAAACGCCAAGAAAAACAGTGCCATTACCTCGCGCGATGCTGATTTCGCGCAGTGGTACACGGATGTGTGCCGCAAGGCCAAACTCATGGATTACAGTTCGGTGAAAGGGTTCATCGATTATTTGCCTTATGGCTATGCCATTTGGGAAGAAATCCAGAACTACCTGAATAAGCGTTTCAAAGAAAGCGGCGCCGAGAACGTCTATCTCCCTCTCGTCATCCCGATGAGTCTTTTCAACATCGAAAAGGAACACGTCGAAGGTTTTGCTCCGGAAGCCCTTATCGCCACCCATGGCGGCGGCAAAGAGCTCGATGATCCTCTCGTCATCCGTCCGACCAGCGAAATCCTCTTCAGCGAATTATTCAAGCACACCATCTCTTCCTATCGTGACCTGCCGATCCGTTACAACCAGTGGTGCAACGTTGTGCGGTGGGAGAAGACCACCCGTCCCTTCTTGCGCGGTTCCGAATTCCTCTGGCAGGAAGGCCATTGCTTATTCGTCTCCCGCGAAGAAGCCGAGGAGAACGTTCGCAGAATGTTGGATGTCTATGACGACCTTGGCCGTGACTTGCTCGCCATCCCCTTCCTTAAAGGAAGAAAGACCAAACATGAGACCTTCGCCGGCGCGGTCGCCACATACACCATCGAAGCGCTCATGCACGACGGCAAGGCCCTCCAATCCGGCACGACCCATTATTTGGGCACCGGCTTTGCCGAGGCCTACGGCATCAACTATCTCGGCAAGAACAATGCCCTCGAAGTTCCTCATCAGACCTCTTGGGGCGTTTCGACCCGTCTGCTTGGCGCGATCATCATGGTCCACGGCGATGACAATGGACTTTCGTTGCCGCCTCTCGTCGCCCCAATCCAAGTTGTCATTATCCCGATCCGTCAACAGGAGCCTGGCGTTTTGGAAGCCTGCCGCTCGATCGAGGAAGTTCTCAAAGCCAAAGGAATCCGCGTCAAAGTCGATGACGACGACGGCCATACCCCGGGTTGGAAATTCGCCGAATACGAGATGAAGGGCATCCCGCTCCGCATCGAGGTCGGCCCGCGTGATTTGGCGGCCGGAAACGCCGTTTTGACCAAGCGTGTGAACGGCGAGAAAATCACCGCTTCCATTGCCCAGATCGAAGAGCGCATTCCCTCCCTCTTAAACGAAATCCATCGCGATATGTATGAAAAAGCCAGCAAATTCTTGGCCGAGCATATCTATGACGCCAAGTCGATTGAAGAGCTCAAAAACGGCCTCGAAAAAGGCGGTTATGTCCGCATGGCCTACTGCGGCGAGGAAGAGTGCGAACTCGCCATCAAAGAGATCACCGGTGGGGGTACCGCCCGCTGCATCTATAAGGAAATCGACGACGGTCACGTCTGCCCAATCTGCGGCAAACCGGCCCACATCGTCGCCTATTTCGCCAAAGCCTACTGATTCTTTCATTATTCGGTAGCGCGTTCGTTAGCTTTGTGATAAAGTAACGAGCACGGAGACATACCCAAGAGGCCGAAGGGGACGGTTTGCTAAACCGTTAGACGGGGTAACTCGTG
>Ga0247610_10008290_pt1 | contig 10586 bp, 8 predicted proteins | sample 174DNAGHGhighgp2_FD_193483 | JGI IMG/M metagenome (GOLD analysis project Ga0247610, IMG submission 193483) | Sheep rumen microbial communities from Palmerston North, Manawatu-Wanganui, New Zealand - 1742 DNA GHGhigh gp2 | ecosystem: Host-associated > Mammals > Digestive system > Stomach > Rumen ... | reverse complement strand
ATCATTAACCCTTCTTTAAAAGAAAAAAAATATTATAATTTATTAAAAATTTAATTATATAAATTAATTTAATAATTATTTAACAATAATTTTTTAAAATTTTTTACAAATAATTATTTTAAAATTAAAAATGATAATTAAATTTGTTTTAATTCTTTTAATAACTTATATTTATTCAGAACAAATAACATTTGGTTTTTCTTTAGAAAAAAAACAACAATTATGTTTATCAGATTATTTTACCAAACAAACAACATTTATTTATCAAATTTCATCTGAAGAAAATTCTGTTTTTATAACTGATATTAAAGCTCCAGATGGAAGAATAATTTATCATATTGCAGATAGATCAAAACATCAATTTTCAAATATTGCTGAATTAAATGGATATTATCAAGTTTGTGTTGAAAATAATAAAAATTCTAATACTATTCCTATTTATTATTCTTTAAGAACTGGAGTTTCTGTTAAAGATTATTCTTCAGTTGCCAAAACTAAAGATTTAGAACCTATGAATTTGGCTTTTCAACAAATTACGGAATTGATTAAATATATTAAACATTATAGAAAAAGGTCAGATAAATATATGAGAAGTAGTCAAAGATATTACAAAAAATTATCTTATAACACAATATTATATTCTATAATAATGATGGGTGTAATGATTTTTATAGGAATTACTGAAACAGTTTATATGAAAAAATATATGGAAAGAAGAAAATTAATTTAAATATTTAAATTAAATTATAATAATATTATAATATAATAATAATAATAATAAAAATTAAATATTAAAAACAAATGGAAAATGAAATAAATTTAAATTTAGATGAAAATATTATTTTTTATGATTTTATTAAAAATATTGAAAACAATAATAAAAATTTTTATAATAATGAAAAACCATATAATTTAAATAATATAAATATAAATGAATTTTTAAAAAAAAATTTAATTTATGAAGAAAATTTTGATGATATAAATTTAAATAAATATTTATTAAATAAAATTAATTTAATTCAACAAATAAATTTTGAAGATAAATTTATAATTAATTTTGAATTAATTTTTAAAATTTTTGATTATTTTGATATTTTTTTTCAAGAAGATTATAAATTAAATAATTGTAAAATAGAATATTCTTTTTTTTGCATTGATTATAAAATTTTTACTGAAAATGAATTAAAAATTTATTGTAATTTATTTAATAATAATAATAATGAATTAAATAATGATTTAAAAATTTTAACAAATGATTTAATCAAAATTTTTAATAATAATCAAAATGAAATTGTTTATTTACCTATTGATGAAATAATAAATTTTTGTTTTAATGATAATAATAATGAAAAAGAAATAAAAAATTTTATAATAAAAATTAAAAATTTTATTAATGAATTAAAAATAAATATTAATTTAATATTAAATTCAAATGAATTAATTTTTATAAAAAAAATAAAATTTACAATTTCTTTTGATTTTATTAAAAATTTTAAAGATTTTGAAAATATTGAAAATTTCAAATCAAAATTTATTTTATTTTATTACAATTAAAATAAATAATATTTTAATTAAAAATACATTATTTAATTAAATAATTCATATTTTTAATAATTAAAAAAAAAATAAAATTAAACATCATTTTTATATTTTAAATAATAAATATTAAATTATTTTTTTACACCATTAAATATATTTCCAAATTTTTTATATTAAATTGTCCATCATTATCATAATTCCCTAACAATTCAACATTTTCTCCAAAAACTGAATTTTTTTCTGTCCAACCAACACCCAAATCATGGTCAATTGAAATGGCAAAACCATCTTCTCCTTTTCCAAATCTTAAACAACCAGGTTCACAAAGGGCAATTTCTCTTGCTGTTTTTACTTTAGAAAAAATTTGGAATTTAGGAGTAATTCCAAATAAAACTGCTGTTCCAGGAATAATACATTCACCATTTTTAGTAATTTCTAAATTATAATTCATTAATCCTCCAAAAATATCATCTTTATCAGTTTGAACAATAAATAAAATTGTATCTAAATCTTGTAATTTCTCACAAATATTATAAATCCCAGTTAAATCGCTTTCGGGATTTGAAATTTTATCGAAAATTAAAGTTGCATCATTCATTTTTAAATTATCTGGAATGTTATTCCATATTTTTATTGTATCTTCAGGGGTTAAAATATTACTTTGAGGTGTGAAAATTGGTACATAATAATTATTATTCATTTTAGGAAATTCTTCTTTAATTAATCTAGGAATTATTGTGCTTGTATATCCATTATTTGAACGAGTTAAATTCCATTTAAACATAAGATCAAATAAATAATAAATATTTTCAATTTTAAATGATAAATTTTTATAAATTTCAATAATTTCTTTTTCACTCTTTTTTTCTACTATTTTATATTGTATCATTCTTACTAAACCATAACATAAACGATAAATTGCTTTGGTACCATCATATAAATAAATAGGTAAAAATCGAATTACTCCAATAAAATTCAAATAATTTAAAAATAAACTTTCAGACATATCTTTTATTAAATGTTCTCTTTCACATCCTAATTCATTTAAAGCTTTGAATCTTGTAATTGTTTCATTATCTGATAATGTTAAAATGCTTTGAGTTATTGAATAAACAATTTTCATATTTCCTTCTTGATTAAAACGAAAATGCCAACGTATTTGTTCAATTTCAAATGAATTGTAACTTAATTCAATTAAATTTCTCATAATTTCATATGTTTCTTCTTTTGTAAAAAATATTAATAATAATGATGCTAATTTAATAATTAAAGGTGAATATTCAATTCTTTGTAAAACATTACTTAATAAACAACATATTTCTTTTAATGCTTCTAAACCTTTTTCGTTTAAAAAATTCACTGGAATACTTTCTTCAAAAGTTTTATTTGTATAATAAGGAATTGTTTCATTGAATAATGAAATGTCTTTTCCTTTTAGAACTTCGAGTTTTTTATTTTCATAATCATTTTTTGAAAAATCAACATAAAATAATTTTTTTATGAATTCTTTTAAATATTTTAATGGAATTCCATTTCGACAAAATTTTTTTGCATTTTCTGATTTTAATAAGATTTTCTTTTGCATTACATGTTTATATGTGCTTTCTGGGCAATTTGCCTCTAATTTATGAAGTTCATCATTTAAATATTTGTAACTTGGCACCCTTTTTTCTAACTTAGATTGGTCTAAATATTCTGAAAAATATTTTTTAAAATTTTTATCAAATGTTTCTTTGTCTTTATCAGACATTTTTATAATATTAAAAATATTTATATCACATATATTGAAGTTATTATTTATATAAATATTATTAATTAAAACTTTAATGTTTTTATTATTTTTAAATTATTATTTTTTTAAAGAATAATTATATTATTTATTATTTAAATTTTAAATGGAAGGAGAATTAATAAGTAATCATTTTAATCTAGATTCAATGAAAAATATAAAAAATTTAGAAGAAATAAAAAAGTTATATAACACATTAGAAGAATTATATTATACTAATTATAAATCAGATAGAAATAATATATTAAAATCAACAATAATGGATTTATTAAAATTAATAGATTTAAATCTTCAAAATAGTAATCAATTATCAAAAGAAGAAGTTTCATTTTTATATTTAATAAAATCATTTTCATTAGATAAATTGCCAGAATATTCAAAAGAATCAGAAGAATCAGCATCAAAAAGTGTAAGAATAATTATATAAAAATTAGCTTAAATTAAACCCTTTTATTGCTGATAATTATAATTGCATAGCTCATATTATGTGGAAAAAACCAGACATTGAACAAGCTATAAAATATTTTAAAAATGCTTTGGAATTAGACCCAAAAAATAAAACAAGTTTGAGATCATTGTCAATGATTGTTAGAACAAAAGAAACAAAATCAAATGAAGAAAAAAAAAAAATCGCACAAGAAAGTTTAGATTATGCTAAAAAAGCTATTAATCTTGATATGAAAGATAGTAATAGTTGGTATGTTTATGGAAATGCATATTTTTATAAAGCTTTTATAGATCAATCTCAATATAATGATTTAAGATTCGCTTTAAGTGCTTATAATAAATCTCAAGAGAAAATTAATAAATATAAAAATCCTGATTTGTTTTATAATAGAGGAGTTGTTCATGCTTATTTAGAAAATTATGAAAAAGCTTATGAAGATTTCAAAGAAGCAAATAATATTGATGAAACATTAAAAAGTAATGAATTATGTGAAAATATTATTAATAATGTTAAATCTACTTGTAAATTAATAAAAAACCAATGTGGTTTAAAACCAAAAAAATTAGCTCAAATTGTAAGTACAATTCCAAAAAGTTTGAAAGATGATGTTCAATATCAATTAATTCATAGTTCAAATTTGCAAGAAGGTGTTAACCATGGGAAATTAATTACTGGGAAAATTGTAAATTCTGTTCAAAGTTGTTTTGAAGTACCAATTAGTTTAGTTTGTGTTGATTATTCTTCTGAGTTTATTTGTTTGAGTTTGTATAATATATCAAAAGATTTTTTACAAACTATTAGTTATATGAGTAGTACATTTGTTGTTTTAAATCCTGTTTTGAAAAAAATTACTATGAAAGGTGTTGAAGGTGATAATAAAGTTTATGAATATAATTGTATTCAAATTACGGATTTAAGTTCTTTATTGGTTGATGGAAAATTTTGTTCGGGTTATGAATCTTCTGCAACTTTAAATAGTACTTTTTTTAATTAAATTTTAATAATTTAAATATAAATAATTATTATGATTATTGTTAAATTTTATTAAAATATATGTTAAAAATAATTATATAATTATTATTAATTATTTAATTATTATATAAATTACTTATTATAATTACTTCTATTTTTTCTATCATTATCATTATTAATATTAATATTGGTATATTATTATGTATAAATTATAAAAATAAATTAAAGTTTATATAAATAGTAATAATAATTTATTATTTTAATAAATTTTTGAAAAAAATTAATTATTTATATTTATAATTAAATTAATTTTAAAATTCTTCCTTTTTTTGTTTTTATTTCTTTTCGATTTTGAAGATTTTTTAAAGATTCAATATTTTCAGAGTAGCCAGGCAATTCATTTTCTTGAATATCTTTTGTAATATTCAAATCACATGTAAATAAAATACATGTTGTTCCATTAAAATTAGCATTTAATTTATTAATATAACCTTCATAAATAATATTTTGATCTAATTTAATAATAATTCTTCTAATACCTTTATTAATATCCTCTTTATAATTGAATATTTTTATATAAGAAATAATAATAACATTATCAAAAATAATAAAATATTCATTTATTTTTTTAATATTATTTTGATTTCTAAAATTATAAAATTTCATATATTTTAAATGAGAACATTTATTATATTTAATTTCTTTACCAAATTGGTCAAATAATTTTATGTCATCAAAAGCAATATAATTTTGATCTCCCCAATTATCAATAAGAATAAATTGTAAGATAAATCCTGATGGTAAATAAGGAGTTTCATAATTTTGATTATATAATAAAGAAGCATGTTTAATTTGTTTGAAAGGTTCTAATTCAAAATCTGATAAAAAAATTTTTTGCTTTAAAGTATTTGATGGATAAAAGCTTTGACTAAAATCTATTGAATTTTTTCCTATTCCTTTATGTAAATAAAATTCAAATGGCAATTTTTCTTCATTGAAATAAATGTATAGTTTTTTTGTGCATTTATCTAAATTTTTTGGTTGATTGAAATTGTAGAATTTTATTTCATGTAAATAAATAATTTTATTGAAAATTATTTCAATCGATGGATTTAAATTTAATGTTTCATACATGCAATTTTCATCTGTTGTTAAATTATTTTTTGTAAATAAATTCATGAAAGAATCATTTTTTGGATAGATATTTAAAATAGAATTGTTTTTAATAATGTCAAAATAGGAAAAATTTTCAATTTTATTATTTTTATTATTATTATTATTTTTAATAATAAATTGAATTCCAGTCAAACCGATTAAATTTTTATTTCCATAGTTGGAAACTAAAATTATTTTGATTTTATTACATTTAATATAATTTTTAATGTTTTTAATTCTTATAGAATTATTATTTTTAATTTTTTTAGAATTTAATAAGGATAAAGTTTTAATTAGTTTAAAATTTAAATTTTTATTTTCTTTTATAGAATTATTATTATTTTTATTTTTTGAATTTACTTTTTGAATATTAATATTTATTTTTGTATTTTTATTTGATAAATCATTTTTAAAAAATATTTTATATTCATTATTATTATTTGGAATGTTTCCTTTAAAAATTAAATTTTTATTTTTGAAAATTTCAATTTCTTTGATTCCAAAATTTTTATCACTATTTTTAATTTTAATAAATTTAATTTTATCAGTTAATTTAAAATAAAAATCAAAAATATTATTTTTATCAAATTTTTTTTCTGTTTTTATTTTATCACATAATTTATTATTTAAATAGCAAAATAAATAAAAAATTTCTTTTTCTTTTTCATTAAAAAATTTTAAATTTTCAATTTTATAAATTTCATTTTTATTGTATTTTGATAATATTTTCATAGTAATTTTTTGATTAAAAGTTTTTAATTTAGAAATTAAATCATTTTTATTTGTTTTATTAAAAGAAAAAGAATTTTTTTCGTTTGATTTTTTATTAATTTCAACAATTGTGCTTTTATTATTTTTATTATTTTCATAAGTAAATAAATTATTATTTGATTTTGAAATTAAAGAAATTTTATTATTTGAATAAAATTTTTTATTATTTAATAAATCAAAATTTGTTGAATCATTTGTAGTATTGTTATTATTAATTAAAGTAAAAAAATTATTGTTTTTTGAAATATCAAAATCTAAATTATTTAAATTAAAATCATATCTATTGTTTAATTTAAAGTTATTATAATTATTATTATTAATATTTAAATTATTTAGTTTAAAATTATAAATGAAATTTTTTTTATTTTTATAATTTTTTATTTTATTACTATTATTATAAGTATTGATATTAATAATTTTTTTATAATTTTTTATTGGACTTAATTTATTGGGACTTTCATTATTATTTGTGAAAAATTTTGGAGAATATTCAATTTTACTATTTTTTGAAAGAATATTTTCTTTTAGATTTTTATTAGAAGATTTTTTTGAATATAAAATAATTGGCAATTTATTAAATTTATATAAATTATTAATACTTTTGTGAATATTATATAATGAATATGATTTTTCTTTTAAAAAGATATTACTATTATTTGTTATGTTATTATTTTCAAAAGGTTTTTTAATTTTTAAAGAATTGTTTTTTAATAATAAAGGTAAATTATTTTTTTTTTTAATGTTTTTTATATTACGACTTATATCGATTTTTTTAATATTATTTAAAATATTAATTTTGTTATTATTATTATTATTTTCTTTTTTTTTTTTTAAATTTTCTATTAGAATTTCACTTTTAGAAACTGAATTACTGTTCAAAATAAAATCAGTTCCAAAAGAAAAATTTATGTTTTTAATATTTTTTCCTTTAGACTTTGTTAAAGTTGTTAAATAATTTTTATTTATTTTTATTTTATTATTATTATTATTATTATTTGAATTTTTAAAAATATATGAAGAACATTTATGAAGATTATTTATTGAGCTGTTTGAAGATAAAATATTTAATTTTAATATCTGTTTTGAAAAAAACGGAATTTTATTGTTATTTCGTGAAATCTATAAAAATATTAAAAAAAATTTACTTTTTTGTTTTCTTTTAAATTCATTATTTTATTTTATTTAATGATTATAAAATAATTTTTTAATTTATTTAATTTAATTTAAAATAATAATAATAAATAAAATAATAATTATTTTTTTTTATTCAAATACTTTTCCTCTCCATCCTTTAAAAAATGATGAGCATTCCAAGTATCAATAGTGAATTTATCATTATCAGTCATTTTAATTATACTCAACCCACATCCATTCATATACATTCTCCAAAAATTTTTCATAGGTTGATCAGTAATATACAACGCAATTAAATTAGTAATAGCCCCATGTGAACAGATCATACAAACTTCTTCATCAGAATTCCAAAACCTATCTAAAAATTTTTTAATTCTATCCAAAACTGAATAAAAACTTTCTCCATTTGGTATTATTATTTTTTCAGGATGATGTTTATAATCCCCTCCTGTTGGGTCCCCAAATGCTTGCATATATGTTTTTCCTTCCCAATCACCCCAACTAATATCAATTAAAAGGGGTTCTTCAATTAATTCCAATTTAGTTGAATGTTGACCTGCCATGTATTCAGCTGTTTGCTTGGCTCTACTTATTTTACTATAATACACTTTTCCTACATTTAAATCTTTAATGTAATCTCCTAAAGCTTTTGAATGTGCGATTCCTAAATCATTCAAAGGAATTTCTATTCTACCTCTTACACGAGGCTCTGGATCTGTGTTTGCATCAGTTTCGCCATGTCTTGTGATATAAATAGTTTTTGTTTTTTTGGTATTTTTCATTTTAATATTTATAATATTTATTATTTTTTTATATAATTTTTTTTAATTAACTGAAAATGGAACAAAAACAAAACGCTTGCTTTCGATGTAAACAAGTTTATAATGATCCAATTGAATTATCATGTCATCATTGGTTGTGTCAAAATTGTTTATTACGTGCGATTTTGAAGAAGAATTTATTAGAGCTTCCTGACAAAGATTCTCTTATTATAAAATGCAAATGTAAAAATGGTTCGAATGACATTCCTGTTATAAAAATAGGGGAAATATTAAAGAAAAGAGCTACATTGTCAACGATTTCATGCAAGAAGCATAATTTAGGTGTAATAGAATTTTGCAAAGAATGCAACAAATATTTGTGTAGTAAATGCATGGAAAGTCATAGTGATTTATTCACAAATCATGATTTAACAAAAATGGTTGATGAAAAAAACAATCAACTTTCAGTTAATGTTGGTGGAAATAGATGTTCTAATCACAATAAAGAATATAATACTTATTGCAAAAATTGCAAACAGAGTTTTTGTAATGTTTGTATTAATGAACCTGAAATTATGAAAAATCATGAAGACCATGAAAAAATTCCTTACAAAGATTATTTAGATAAAGTCATTGAATTAAATAATAAATTACAATTTCCAAATATAGAGTCTTTTTTAAGTTATGTTAAAAAAGTCGAAGGAGAATTTGACAAGAATTTCAATGATAATTTAAATAGCACGTCAAAAATTTTAGAAAATGTTATTAATGTTGTAAAATCAATGTTAGATGAATTTAAAAAAAAAATGGAAATAAAATTGGCAAAAAAAAATTTAATTTTGAATATTATAAAAAGAACTTATGAAGTGTATTATAAAGATTTAAAAGAAACATTAGAAGGAAATTCAAATATAATGTTATTGAAATATTTATCAAAAACATATCCAGAATTTAATGAAGTGACATTTAGCAGTGAATTAGATAACATTATTGAAAAATTAAACACAATAAAAGAAAGTATAGAAAAAGAAGACATTGGAAACTCAATAAAAATATCTTATTCATATTTTGCCAAAAAAGAACTTAGTTTGAAAAAAAAATTAAAAGACGAATTTAAAACAGCAATCAATGACATTATTGAATTAAAAGATGGAAGAATTGTTGCTTGTGCTGAAGACAATTCAATAAAAATTTTTGATAAAGAAGAATATAAATGTACACATATTTTAAATGGACATTTAAGTGGTGTTAGAAGTATTTGTGCTTTGAAAGAAAAACTTGCAAGTGGTTCAGCTGATAAAACAATTAGAATTTGGGATTTAAAAAAATTCAAAACAATTCAAACTCTCAAAGAACATTCAAATCCAATAATAAATTTAACATTTTTAAATAACAATTATTTAGCTTCATGTTCTTTAAGACAAATTATTGTTTATGATGAAAAACTAAAATCTAAATATAATTTAAATGAACATACCAATTTAGTTAGAGAATTTATTCAATTAGAAAAAAATAAATATGCTTCTTGTTCTGATGATGGTACTATTAAAATATATGATAAACATTTTAGAACTTTAAATACATTTAAAGACCATTTAGAATCTGTTTATTGCATATGTCAATTAAGAGATGGGAGAATAATTTCAGGAGATAAAAGTGGGAAATTATTAGTTTGGTCTAAGAATTTAACATATACCAAAGAATTTAAAGAGCATCAAGGAGCCATTTCTAAAGTCAAGCAATTGAAAGATGGAAGAATAGTAACTGTTTCTGAGGATAAAACTGTGAAAATTTGGGATTTAGATTTTAGAGTCGTTTCTACTTTCAATGAACATTCAGGAGCAGTGAATTGTGTGACTATTTTAAGAGAAGGTGGATTGGCAAGTGGAGGAGCTGATGGTACTATTAATATGTGGAATTAAAAATAAATATTAAATTTTTATTTATTATTTTTAATTATTATTATTTTTAATTATTATTATTATTTTTTTTTTTTTTTAAATTTTAATTATATTAA
>Ga0247610_10008288_pt1 | contig 10587 bp, 3 predicted proteins | sample 174DNAGHGhighgp2_FD_193483 | JGI IMG/M metagenome (GOLD analysis project Ga0247610, IMG submission 193483) | Sheep rumen microbial communities from Palmerston North, Manawatu-Wanganui, New Zealand - 1742 DNA GHGhigh gp2 | ecosystem: Host-associated > Mammals > Digestive system > Stomach > Rumen ... | reverse complement strand
CACGTCGTCGCTGTAGTCTATGACATCGTCGACGTAGAAGTAGTGGCCGTTGACGGCATCGTGCACGGGTACGTTCTCCACGGTGGCGTCGACCAGCGTCCCCTCAATCTGGAACTTGTCGTCGAAGCGACGGTTGATGTATCGCTGGCGAAGCGTGCCCTGTCCCTGCCACTTCCTCACGGTGAGCTGCTCCACCTTTATCATGGTGTGGGGCAGGAGGGTGTAGTGCCAGTCAACGGGGTTGGTAAGTGTCTCGTCGATGCCGAAGGCTCCCTTGACAATGCCAATGTTGACTTCCATGGGCGTGAGGTCGGAGGTGCCAGCCACGTACTTGTTGAGTATGTGGTACTGTATGAAGCGGTGGAGTGGGTTGACGCTGTCGGTGAGGTTCTCGAACTTGTGGCCCTCGCTGGCCACGTCCTGCGGGTAGACCTTGTCGTAGATCTGGCAGGCCAGGTTGTACAGTCCCTCAAGGTCGCCCTTGCCTATGCCGTACTTGGCCTCGAGCAGCGAGTCTGTCTCGATGAAGAAGGTGTAGCCATACTTCTTGGTGTCGGGCACCCAGGCCACCTCGCTCCACAGGTGGGACTTGTAGTAGTAGCGGTCGAAGTTCTTTGGGTCCCAGTCGGGGTCTTTCACGCGCAGGGTCTGGTTAATGACACCTGTGGCCACGAGGGCGGCGTAGAAGGTGGAGATTTTGGGATTGTCGCGCAGCACGTCGGTGATGTAGCTGTTCGACTTCTCGATGACCATGTCGATGGGCTGCATGATGCCGTTCTCCACGGAGTCATCCTTGAGGTCGTAGTAGATGTGGGCCAGTCCTTCAAGGAAGATGACGGCATTGCTGTCGTTGTCGAAGCCTGAGGATGTGGCCAGGTAGCGGCCCATCATGTTGGTGGTAGGCAGTCGGTCGACGTTCATGTCGTAGGTGGTGTACATGTTGCTGACGAGATGGGTGCGGGCAATGGTGTCGCAGTCCTCGTCGGTGAGCTGCGAGATGCTCTGCAGGCCTCGCGACTTGAGATACTCGCCCACGGCATCGTTGGAAGGCACGAAGCAGGTGTAGTGGCCATAGGTGGAGAGTAGATCCATGAGGCCCGCGCGCTCCACAATCTCGGTGAACTCGCTGTACTGCGGGCGGTTCTTGAGGTAGTCGCTCATCATCTCGCCCGTGAAGGTGTAGAAGTATTCGCTGTCGGGTTCGTCGGAGCAGCTGCTCAGCAACAGGGAGCTCAGAGGTGACAGCACGGCGATGAGCACGCCGCCCAACATGGCTCTTACGATATTCTTACTGGTCATATTCATCTTGGTGTTTGTCTATACATATATATTATAATAGGTCGTCCTCAAGCACTCAGTCGACATCGGCCCATCGATGCCTTATTTGGCTTTCTCGTAGCTCTCGTCCTCGCCACTGCTGAAGGCGGGATTCTGCTTCAGGTTGCGGTTTACCTTGATTTCGTCGTTGTTGTAGGGCCAGTAGATGGCTTCCATCTTGGTCAGTCGGTTGGAGATGAGCGAGCTGCCGGTGGTGACCTTGCGCAGCACGGCCTGTGTGAGCATGTCGGTGTTGCCCACGCGCTGCGACAGGCGCACGAGGTCGAACCAGCGCTTGCCCTCGAACATGAGTTCGCGCTGACGCTCCTGCAGCACCAGGTTTTCCATCTGGCTCTTCGTGCCGTAGTCGTTCTTCTGCAGGGTGTCGGCGAGCTGGTTTTGGCACACCGACCGCTTGTTGACGGCATTGACCAGTGCAAAGGCCTCGTTGAGTATGGGCGTGTTGTATTCCACCGTGGCGGGGTCAGCTCCCTCTCTGAGGAGCTGGGAGAGTGCCTCGGCCTTGAGCAGCATGATGTCGGTCAGACGGTAGACTATCCAGTTGGAGCCGTTCTGATTCTGTGCGTAGATGGAACCGTAGGAGGCCGACGGGCTGGAGGTATTGGTGGCGTTGATTTCCACCATGCGGGTGGTATACTTGTTGATCGACTTGTTGGCAATGTTGCAGTTGGCATACATGCGGGCGTCAACCTTCTTGTTGCGGTCGGCGAACACCGAGCGGCCAGAGGTCTTGTCAATGTCGTCGAAGATGTAGTCCGACGGGGCCACAAGGCCTATGGATGACTGGGAGTTGCCGTAGAAGCTGTTCACCGCTCCATTGGCCATCATGCTATTGGCACTGGGGTCGTCGTCGAAGATGAGCTGGAAGATGATTTCCTGGTTCATCAGGTCGGTGTTGCCGCGGTCTTGGCCAAAGAGCATCTCGTAGGCCTCGCCGTAGTAGCCGCTGGTGATGAGGTTGCTGATGAGCGGGAAGCCGTTGAAGCGAGTGTCCATGTCGCTGGCAGAAATCAGATGGCTGGAGTTCGGCTGCAGGCGGTTCTCCTCGGCCATCTTCTTCTTCGACTCTATCACCAGGTCGGCATAGCGTATGCAGTTCTGGTAGTCTTTCTTCCAGAGGTACATCTCGCAGAGCATGGCGTGGATGGCGTCCTGGGTGATGCGCCCCGTCTGGTAGAGCGGCTTCGTGGTGGGATAGTGCTTCACGGCCATGTCCTTCACCTCCTCAAGACTGGTGATGAGCGAGTCGAGCACGTCGTAGAAAGGCGTGGCAGGCAGGTTCATCACCTGGTCGTCGTCGGTGAAGGCCACGGTGCTATAGGGCACGTCGCGGAAGGCTCGTATGAGGTAGAAATAGCTCAGGCTGCGCAAGGCCACCACCTCGGCTATGTTGGCTTGTAGCTCGCTCTCGGTGTAGGCCGGATCCTCGGCTGCCACGCCCGGTGCATACTTGATGACAGTGTTGCAGCGGTTGATGACCGTGTAGAACTCAGTCCAGGTGGTGTAGGCGTTCTTGGCGTCGATGTTTTCCTTGAGCACGTTCTCCAGGCTGCCGTCGGAGCTGATGTTGCGCCCTACGCCGATGTTGTCGCTACGAAACTCGCCCCACACCATCATGCGCTTGATGGCTCCCTCGGCCTGCAGGCCGGAGTAGCAGCCGGCAATGATGCCGTCGACGTCGGCCTTCTCGTTCCAGAACTTCTCCAGGATAATCTCGTCCTGAGGCTCTATCTCCAGGAAGTCTGAGCAAGAGGCCAGGCCCGATATGATGGTGGCGACGAGCGCGATTCTATATAGCTTAGTATTCATAATGCTTATAAAAGATATTAATATTTTCCTTTTATTTTGGCGGTGGCGACTTAAAAAGCCGCACAATGAACGAAGGGAATTAGAACTCAATCGTGATGCCCAGCGTATAGGAACGCGAGCGCGGTGTCTGGGCGTTGTCGATGGCCGGGTCGTTGCCGCCAGCGGCGATGTCGGGGTCAACGCCCGAATACTTCGTAAAGATGAAGGGGTTGTTGGCACTGGCGTAGAGGCTGATGCGGTTGAGGCCTATCTTCTGGGCATACTTCTTGCGGATGGCGTAGGAGAGCTGAGCGTAGCCCATGCGCAGATAGGAGCCATCTTCCACGAAGCGGTCGCTGATGAGGGTGTTGTAGTTGGAGTTGTTGCCGTACATGGCACGCGGTATGGGCGTGATGTCGCCCTCCTTGCGCCAGCGGTAGTTCACTGCCTGGCTCTGGTTGTCGTTGCCAATCATGGCTTCGGCGTGGAGTCGTGCACGGTTGAGAATCTTGTTGCCGAAACGATAGGTAAACTGTGTGGTCAGTCGCCAGTCGCCGTAGTTGAAGCTGAAGCCGAAGCCGCCGGTGAGCTTAGGCAGTGAGGAGCCTAAGTAGACAATGTCGAGCGCATTGATCTGACCGTCGTGGTTCACGTCCTCGTACATGGCATCACCGCCGTTGAACCGGTAGTTGCGGCCTGTGGCGTCGTTGGTGTAGTTGAACATCATGCGCACAGGGTCGCCCTGGCCGTCGAGGATGATGGTTCCGTCGGCATTGGTAGCCACGGGAGCTGTCTTTCCCTCGGCTATGAACTGCTGGCGCTCGGCAGGCGTCATGCGCAGGAAGGTGGAGTAGTTGTACTGGTAGACACCCTTGTAGCGGAAGCCGTAGATGGCTCCGAGGGGGTTGTGCAACTGCACACGGCGCAGGGACTCGTCGTTGGAGAAGCCGAAGACCGAGTTGTAGGAGTCGAGCGTCAGGTCGTCGAGTTCGAGCAGCTCGTTGCGGTTGTTACCGAAGTTGGCGTTGATGTCCATCCAGAACTTCTTGCCTGCGGTGATGATTCGGTCGGTGTTGATGTGGAACTCCCAACCGGTGTTTCTCATCTTTCCCTGGTTGCGGTAGGCCACGGTAGTGAAGCCCGAGTTGGAGGGGATGCGGTAGTTGGGCAGGAGCATGTCGGTGGTGGTCTGGGTGTAGCCCTCGATGGTGAGCTTCAAGCGGTCGTTGAAGAATCCCAAGTCGATACCACCGTTGTAGCTGGTTACTATCTGCCACTTCATGTTGGTGAGGCGTATGTTGTTGGGCTTCATGGCCTGCATGTCGATATAGCGGTCGGTAGACCCGTACTTCGAGGTATAGAGGTAGGATCCGACAGGCTGGTTGCCCACGCGTCCCCAGCTGGGGCGCAAGGCAAACATGGAGAGCCACTTCTTGGTGGCCTGCATCCACGGCTCGTCGCTGATAATCCACTTGGCCGAGAGCGAGGGGAAGTATCCCCAGCGGTTGGAGGGGCCGAAGGCCGTGGTGCCGTCGGCTCTGAGCGATGCGTCGAGTATGTAGCGTCCCTTGTAGGCGTAGTGGGCCGAGAGGGTGTAGTACATGGAGCGTCCGGGACTCCAGCGCGAGTTCATGTTGGTGATGCGACCGCCGCCCTGCGTGCTCTGTATGCCCGTGGGCGCTCCCGACTTGTCTTCCGACTGGGTGGTGTAGGAGCTGGAGTTCAGCTCAAAGCGTCCGAGCATCATAAAGGAGTGGTCCTTGTTGGGGAACGACGGTATGAGGGTGAGCGTCTGCTTGGTGTTGAACGCCACGCTCTTTGAGGAGCTGTCGTGGGTGGTGTTGACACCCTGCTCCCACGACACGGTCTTGAGTTCCTGGGGATAGTAGCGGTTCTCGTAGCGGTTGGCTATGTTCATGTAGACCGAGCCTCGCCAGTTGAGCTGCCAGTGCTCGTCGTCCATGCCGAGCAGCTGGTACTGGATGATGAGTTCGGGCGTCATGTCGTAGGAGCGCTGCTGGTTCTTGGCGAGCTTGGCGCTGGCCACGGGGTTGATCATATCCTTCTGGTTCTTGTTGAACACCGAGCTGCCACTCTGTAGCATGGTATAGAACTTGTCGGTGTCTTCGCCCGTGAGTGGGTTCTGCTCGTAGATGCTCATGTTGGGCATCTTGCGCAGGGCTATGGAGAGCAGGTCGTCGGAGTTGCGGTTGTTCTTGGTGTAGGTCAGCGCGAAGTTGGTGCTTACTCGTATGCGTTCGCTGACGTTGTAGTCGAGGGCGACGCGGGTGGAGAAGCGCTGTAGCTTCTGCTCTATCATGGTACCCGTCTCATGGTCGAAGCCACCACCAATGCGGAACAAGGCCTTCTCGCCACCGCCGCTGACGGTGATGTAGTGGTTTTGGCGGAGTCCCCACTGCGTGACGGCGTCGCGCCAGTCGGTGTTGTTGTTGTACTGCTCGTACTCGGAGAACGACGGGTCGTAGTTCAGTTCGGGAATGTTGGCGGCGGCATCGCTCTGCTCGGGGTTGAAGTACGACTCCTTGAGCAGCATGGTGTAGTCATCGCCAGACAGCAGGTCGTAGCCCTTGGGCTGGTAGGTGCCGGTGAGCTTGAGCGAGTATTGCAGGCGTGGCTTTCCCCTGGCTCCGCGCTTGGTGGTGAGTTCGATGACGCCGTTACCGCCTTGCGAGCCGTAGATGGCTGTGGCGGCTGCATCCTTGAGCACGCGTATGTCGGCAATGTCCTCGGGGTTGATGTTGAGCAGCTCTGCAAACTTCTCGTTGTTGGCCGAGTTGAGGTCGAAGTTGTCGAGGCTCACGTTGCGCACGTTGCCGTCGACGACGATGAGGGGGTTGGCATCGGTGAGCGTGGAGAGCGAGGTGGCTCCCCTGAGCCTCATGGTGGAGCCAGAGCCGAGGTCGCCGGAGTTGGACACGATGTCGAGACCGGCTATGCGTCCCTGCAGGGCCTCGTCGACAGTGGTGAACGACATGCCCTCGAACTCCTTCATCGAGAGGGTCTGCGTGGCGTTGGCCACCTCTCGCTGCGGAATGGGCAGACCGTTGCCTGTGACGCGCTTCTTCGACTTGACGGTCACTTCCTTGAGCGTGGTAGCCGACTGCATGTTAATCTTAAAGGTGGTGCGGTTGATGGGCATCGACACCGTCTTCATGCCCACGTAGCTGAAGCGTATCTTGTCCTTCTGGTTCTTCACCCTCATGGTGAAGTTTCCGTTGAGGTCGGTCAGCGCCGACTCAATGATTCGCCCGTTGGCATCGATTTCGCACACGGTAACGCCCATGAGCGGCCCCATCTCGTCGCTAACGCTACCGTGCACCGACGTGATGTTCTGTGCGCCAAGGGCCGTTGTGGCCAGCAGCGCCAATATGGTGATGATGGATTTGAGTATTTTCATACCTTACTTCCTCCTTATTTTGTTTAGTTGGTTCTTCCAGGGCTTCATCTCTTCGAAAAGCAGCACGCCGTCAATCTGGTGTACGATAGCATCGGAGGCCATGTAGGTGGTCGTGGCTGCGCCGGTGGCGTTGTCCACGTTGTACCAGTACTCACGGCAGATGCGGTTGAAGAGCCCCTCGGTCTGCACCACGTTACGGCGATTGCCCATCACGTCCTGCACCCACATCTGAGAGCCGCCGTTGTTGACGGTGATGGGGAAGAAACGACCTGTCTCCAGGTTGCGGCGCATGGACTCGAAGGTGTTCTCGTAGTTGCCGTCCTCGGGAGCCATGTTCACGCCGATGGCGTGGTCTTGCATGTGGTAGCGCAGGAAGCTGACTATGATGTCCTTGATGACGGCACGCGCCTGCTCGGCTGCCTCCTCGGTGCCCCAGATGGAGTCGGTCTGTGCCTCGTAGTCGTCCCAGGTGGGCAGCAGGCCGTCGTCGATGAGCTTGCGTATGGCGCTGTTGGTGGGCACGTAGACGGTGTAGTTGTAGTTGTCGAAGAGCCTCACATTCTTGTTGCCCTGGCTCATCAGGCCGGCGTTGTAGCGGTTGCGCAGCTTGGAGCTGAGCAGGTCGGCGCCGTCGTGGTCGAGCAGGTCGAGGAACTCGGAGAACTCCTCGCGGCTCTGCAGGGTGGTGTACACTGAGTTCTGTGCGCTTAGCGGCATCTGGTCGTTGAGCTGGTACGACTTTCCGTTGGTCTTGACGTAGATTTCCGACTCGTTGACGGCCAGGGGCTTGTTGTGGTGCTCTATCTGCCAGCCGCCGGCAAAGGCCAGCCGCCCGTCACCCTGGCGGAACACGCGGATGGGCGTGCCGCCCTTCGACTTGTAGTACTCGTGGCCGTCCTGCACGTCGCCCACGATGATGAGCTGGTCCATGAGCCGCTTCATGCGGTCCTCGATGATGGCACGGTCGCGCACTGTCTCGCGCGTCGACTCGTCGACAACCACATTGCCGTCTGCGTCGACAGTGGCCCGGTAGCGGTAGGCCATCACGCGGTCGTCAACGTTGTTGCTGGGCTGGTAGCGCTGCTTGGGATCCCAGTAGAACTGTATGACGTCGGGAATCTCCATGCCCGACTCGCGGTCGGTGGCACCGTAGGTGGCCGGGTCGACATACCACAGCATGGCATCGTTGATGGGCAGCAGCAGGCTGTACTTCGAGTCCATGGACAGCAGGTAGGGGAGGAAGTTGAGGTGGTCGATGGCCCAGTAGATGATGCTCATGGTCGAGGTGTGGGCCAATGCGGGATAAGCCACCGACGAGTACTCGGCCGGGGTGAACACGCGGTTGACCATGTAGACCACGCCGTTGCAGCCCATGAAGCACGAGTCCACATCGCCCACGGTGATGCCCAGTTGCTCCTTGGCATCGTTGAGCACGTTCTCAAACTTCGACGGTACGGCCTCGGTGAACACGGGCAGCATGTTCACGCGGATGAGCTTCGAAAGCGTGGCGTCGGGTATGCTGTCCCAATGCTTGTACTCGGTCTGCAGGTCTTTGCCCTCGTTGTTCCACCAATCCTCCAGGGCTTTGTTGGTGGGCACTATCATGGCACCGGCGTCGTAGTTGAGCGTGTAGTCCATGGTGTTGGTGTACATGTACTGGTTCCAGCCCGGGTCGAACTTCAGCACGGCCTGCACCGTCTGCCCGTCGGGCGTGGTGGAGTTGCCCCGCTCGCTCTGGTCGTTGTAGTAGCGCAGCACGTAGACGGAGTCCTCGTTGTTGTAAAGACGGTTGTACTCTTTCGTAGAGGCATCATTATAATAAGGTGCGCTGAAGCGGTCGAGCAGGTGCGACCACATCGACATGTTGCTGTGGCGGCGTATAATCTCGGCCATGTTGGGCGACGACTCTATCACGCCGCTCACCTTCTGTATGTATCCGTTCTTGCAGGTGATGTCGCGCTCTACTATCTTCTGCCCGTTCACCCACGCCTCGTTGATGTCGTTGGCCTGGCGGTTGGTGAGTATCTCCAGGTCGCCAACGGTGATCTTGTTGGTTTTCATAAACGCCGGCAGGAAGTGTATCATGGGAGCCGACGAAGCATCCTTGAGGATGGGGATGCTCTTGCCCCTCAGGCGGAACTTGTCCCAGTCCTTGGTCAGGGGCATCTTGGCTGGAGAGAGTATCTCTACCGAGTCGAAGACGCTCGTGGCTGTCTCGCGCCTCATGCACATGCCCTCCATCGGGGGATTGCCCTTGACGTTGGAGAGCAGCTCGATGAGGTAGGCGTTGTTTACCATCGAGTTGTTCAGCAGAAGCTTCTTCTGAGCCAGGGAGAGCTGCTCGTAGCGGCCTACACCCCACGAATTGCTCTTAAACCACTGCTGGAAGGCAGAGTCGTTGGCCACAAACAGGGTCTTGGAGCCGGTATGGCTGAGCACCTCGTGCTGCCCCAAGTCGTCGATGAGCCGAAGCATGGTGGTGTAGCCCCCACTTTCCTCTAACCGCTCATAGATGGAGTTGCCCAGCCACGATGGTTGCCCGGTGAGCACGTCGTCGTCCTTGCAGCCTTGCAGCAGGCAGGCTCCCACAAACAGTGAGAGGGCAGCAAGGGTGAGGTGGCGCCGTTGCTTGGAGAATAATCTCTGTTCCATAAATCTCATTATTATTCGGTTTCTGTTATAGTTTACGCTTGAAGATTGGATTTAGGTCTTCTGTTCCGACGTGTGGAATACTAGCGCCGCAAAATTAAATAAATATAATAAACGTCGTTTTAACAAACAAACCTATTTTTGCAACATGAACAAATTCGAAAGCATTTGTAACATTTGACAATGTCTTTTTAACAAAATTGCGCTAATATTGCAAATGAAAATTAAAATCAGCGCCAGCCAGATAGTGAGCAAGGAAAAGCCGACTACCACTTACGCCCTTTAGTGTGCAGCGTGGTTTTGCCACGCTGGAGGAAAGAAAGTCAAGCCAACAACCATTTACACCTTATTATATTATTACACTATTATTAACTAAATTACTATGTCTATGAAAAGAGTTTTTACTTTCCTGTTCTCTGCACTGATGGCCACGACGGCCTTTGCGCAGGCGGCAGACTATGAGGACCGTATCATCAACGGCGATGCCGAGGGCGAGGACCTCCAGTGCTTCTGGGCCCACGACTTCAACGTAAGCGACAATGTGCCCGCCAGGATTGAGGTGGACCCCACCGACGAGAACAACCACGTCTTCGTCGTTAGCTCCGTTGGCGACAGCGGCGACGACTGGGCCGCCCAGTTCTTCATCCGTGTCGACCCGAAGATCGAGGGTGGCGACAAAATCAGGCTCACCATGCGCATACGCGCCGACAAGGCAGCAGACGTCTCTACCCAGGCCCATAACGAGCCGGGCGACTACAACTTTTACCAGATGTTTGGCAACGTGAAGTTCACCACCGAGTGGCAGACCGTGACGCTGACAGCCACGCTGAGCGACAACGCTGCCTACGGCGAGAACAACACCAAGGACTCGGAGGGCGCCAAGGAGATGCACACCGTGGCCTTCAACCTCTTCGTGCTCAAGGAGGACAACAACTACTACTTCGACGACATCAAGCTCGAGGTGCAGCCCGCCGCGCCGCCCTCTGGCTTCACCGGATGGTTTGAGCTGGTGAGAAACGGCGACCTCTCTACCGACGTCGTCACCAACTTCGTGAGCCGCGACGCCGATGCCATGGGCGAGGGCTGGGTAGACGACCAAAACACACAAGGCGAGCTGGCACGACTGAACCCTGAGACACCTGCAAAAATCATTACCGACAAAGACGGCAAGCCCGCCATCGTGGTCAAGACCTGTGCGCCCACCTACTGGAAGACGGTCAACGACGACGGTACCATGAGCGACCCGCGCATAGTCTATCCCGACGGAACAGACTGCGTGCTCTACGACTGGCAGGCACAGTTCTTCGTCACCTCCAATCACGAGTTCACCACTGCCGGACAGAAGATCAAGTTCAGGATGGAAGCCCGCGCCGACGTTCCCTGCACCATCAAAT
>Ga0247610_10008287_pt1 | contig 10588 bp, 10 predicted proteins | sample 174DNAGHGhighgp2_FD_193483 | JGI IMG/M metagenome (GOLD analysis project Ga0247610, IMG submission 193483) | Sheep rumen microbial communities from Palmerston North, Manawatu-Wanganui, New Zealand - 1742 DNA GHGhigh gp2 | ecosystem: Host-associated > Mammals > Digestive system > Stomach > Rumen... | reverse complement strand
TAAAAATATGAAGTTAGGAGTCTTTATTGTTATCTTTTAAATATTCCTCGTAAAAACCGTTCTTTTTGGCAAGTTCTTCTTGTTTTTCAAGAACTTCTAAAATTTTGTTTCGTTCAAGTTTATCGTGTACTTGAGAATTTATTTCGCCTCCTATAAGAATAAGCATTGAGGTAAAATAAAACCAAACCATAAGCATAGCAAAGGCGGCAATCGAGCCGTATATAAAATTGTATGTGTGAAGGGTATTAACGTAAACCGAGAAACCTCCCGATGCAATCAACCATATTACACAGAAAAATAATGTTCCCGGCAGTGCACTTTTACACTTTAATTCCTCGCTCCAAGATACATCAGGGAAAATAAAATAGTGCAAAAATGCCATTATGAATAGCGCCATAAATGCTATCGGCCATCTTATAGCAAGAATCAACGATGCAGTATCGGAAGATAAGGTTGTATATGTTGTCAAAAGTCTCATGATTATTCGACCGAAAATAATCATATTTACACTAAGCGATAATATCAATGTATCAACAATAACCATTACCAGTGATAATAATCTTGTATACAGAAAGTCTCTCGTTTCTTCAACTTTATATGCTCTGTTCAAACCTTTGATGATAACCGAAAGTGCGTTTATTGACATAAAAAATGCAATAAGTAAACCAAAAATTGCGACAGATTTTCCGCTTGCAAAACTGAGAACTTGGTTTAAAACAGTATGTATTAAGCTCAAAGATTCTGCAGGCATTACTTTTTCAAGAAATAAAAACAAAGGGGTTATATAATAATTCTTTCCCAAAAGAGTAAATAAGGACATTATAAACAGCATAAACGGGAATATCCCTATAACAAGCATATAACTCATTTCAGCGGCCATTCCCGAAAAATCGTTATCAATGATAGACTTTATCGTCGTTTTTAAAAAGCTATAAGTTTTACTCTTCATTTCTTGCCCTTTTTATTTCATCAAGAAGTTTTTTTACGGACGTTTCAACTCCGGTTTTTAAAGTACAGCCTGCTGCTTGGGCGTGTCCTCCTCCGCCGAAATGTGAACATATTTTTGCTACATCGTAGTCTTTACTTCGCATAGATATTTTACACAATTTATTAGGTTCAATCTCTTTTACTATAAAGGCTATATCTGTTGTGCTGATAGCCCTTAACTGTTCGGTTAACCCTTCCGTGAAATCATCCTTTGCATTGAATTTTTCAAAATCTCTTCGATAAATTTCAGTATAAACAATTTTATCATCATCCAGAAATTTTGCTTTGCCGATACAATAATTCTGAAACATTACAAAATTTTTGGATTTTAGTTCGTAACACAGAGTGAAAATTTTGTTAGGATTTGCCCCAAGTCTGACTAAATCGGAAGCTGCCGTAAATACATCTTCTGTTGTGTTGTCAAATCTGAAACCGCCCGTATCCGTTAGAATGGCAGTGTATAGACATTCTGCCGTGTTTTTATCTATTTCCCAATTTGAATTTTTGAACAATTTATACAGAACTTCTCCTGCTGAGCTGGCATGCGGAAGAACATAATTGTAATCCCCAAAATTGTTATTGGTTTTATGGTGGTCAATGTTTATTGTGGTTTTTGCTTTTTCAAATACAATTTTCATATCTCCCAATCTGTCAATTGATGCGACATCTACTGCAATGACCAAATCATAAACCAATGATTTATCATAGGATGATTTTGCAAGTTCAAAATTCGGTAAAAATTTATATACAGGGGATACATAACTCAAGGCGCAAATATCGGCTTTTTTCTTAAATCGATTATATATTGCCTGATACAACCCAAATGTAGAGCCGAGTGCATCACCATCAGGGTTCATATGAGATATTATCAAAATTTTGTTTGCTGATTTTATAACATTTTCCGTATTTTCAAAATTCATTGTATAATAATATCATAAAAGGACTTTCGGGGCAAAAGATAACGATGAAAGAAATATTATACACTGATTTTAAAGGTATAGACGGACTTATTGCTGATATGTTCAAAGATGATAAAATGCTTCAAAAAGCAATGAGACGTTCCAATATATGTAAATTTTGGTCAAAGGTTGTCGGTAAGCCTTTTGATGAGAAGTCAAAACCATACGGAATGATTGGGGCAAATACGATGATTATTGCATGTGAGTCTGCGGCTGTTGTTCAGGAATTGACTCTCCGAAAAAAACAAATTATAAAGGATTATACCCCGTATGTAAAACCATTGAAGATTGATTTAAAAGATATTGTGTTTGATGTTAAAAAATGGAGTGTTGAAACTTCGGAAAACTAAAAGACCCTCAAAAGAGAGTCTTTTTTATATTTCCACTTCACATTTTTCAGAGCGTATTATACCAAGTCTCTATCAGGGCTTTGTTGTACCCCGAAGCCTAAAACATTTTTGACAAATCCGAAAGCTGCGTATGCTCCAAGTGCTCCGCCGGCTATCTTTTGTCCCACACCGCCGCCTTTAGTCAGAAGTGCTGCTGCAGATAATCCAACCGGAATAATATCTTCTGCGAGCATTCCTACAAAGCCTTTTGCATAACCCCAGCCGGCATTTAGAAATGCCCTCAGATTATGGGTTATCTCAATATTAAACAGTTTATCTTTCATTTTAGAATTAAATGCACTAGGGACTTGAAGGTTTCTTGAGTTTTCCAACCAGTATGTGCCTCCGTTGGTATTTCCTTTGGTTACTTCTATTCTTGACTTGCGGACACCGTTTTTGTGTGCGTCATACAAACAAATTCCGATTCCCGCAATACCTGCACCTTTAATTCCGTATTTTAATGCTTTTGATCCAATGTTTCCTATATTCATAATTAAGCCGCCTTAACCGGTTTATATACAACCGTACTTTCTGTTGTCATATGTGATAATGCTAAATCAATATCACCTAAATGTCTATCTAATACATTATATTCTTGAGGATTATTTTTTAGTGTAAGCAGGATTGTTTTTGTATTTTCATCACCGCCTGCTAATTCAGTTGAAAGTAAGTTCAAAGCATGACCTCGAACTTTTTTATCATAAGGATTGATTAGCATCTTGTTTAACAAAACGTTTAATGCTTTGTCATCATGTCTTGTCGGATCTTCATCAAAGAGTTTGACAAGCCTGTTTGCAGCATCTTCCCTCATTACAGCATAAGGGCTTTCTAAATCCGCATCAATCTGTTGAATTAATTGGTCTGTTAACACGGTGACACGTTTTTTGTAAACGTTATTTGCGTAGTTGTTAGTATAATATCCTGCAGGATAACAAGGGCCTCCCCCCGCATAAGTGACACTCGGCATTTTATCAAGATACTGTTTTCGTTCTTCAGGTGATAATTTGGAAATATCAATGTTGTTACAGTATATTGCTGTGCCTGAGTAACTATTTGCGTTATTTCCTACAGAATTAACCATAAATCTAACCTTTCCATGTATATAAAGTTATTTTAATCATAAAAATTGCTACATGTTTAAGAAATGTAAAAAATATATTAATATTAGCAAATTTTTTATTTATAGGGTTTACAATAATAGTAGAAGTAAAGGAGTGTGTTTATGCCAATAAATGCTATTCAACCGACGGACGGTTTATCAAGAGCAAAGGATTTCGTCAATGCAAATCCTAACAAGATTGCTCACAGAGCTTACAAACATTATCAAGAGGATAACAGAGAAAAAACAGAAAAATTTAATAATCGTGTTGATTTTGCTATAAAGTCACTTCCTGTTATTGCTGTTGCATCAAGTTTAGCATTGGGAAAAAGTGCTAAATCGGCAGCAAAATCAGGCGCTATGTGGGGAGTTGCATTAGCTGCACCCGCTATTGTATCAGGTATTAACAATGTTGTTGCAAAATCAAGCAGACCGGTAAGAAAAGCCGAAAGAAAACATCAAGGGTTGACGCTTGCAGGACTTGTAGGAGCATCTATTGCAGCAATGGAGGTTGGTTTTAGGGGATTAGAAAAACTTGCCGGAAATAAAACCGTTAATCGTGTCGCAGACACTGTTGTAAGCGGTGCTAAAAATACTTTTAGTAAAGTAAAATCAGATGTTAAATTTATCGATAAATTTGTTGATAAAGGTGCAGAGGTTATCTCAAAAGCTGCGGAGCATGCTCCGGCATTTATCAAAGGCAGTGCTGCTAAAAAAGTCGTTGCTGCTGCTCCGGCGATAGTTGGTTTCGCCGCTTTGGGTGCAGTAGTAGCACATGGTATAGGTCAAATTAACAAGTATTCCGGTATTAAATCGGACGTAAAGGCTAAACAATTTGATGTAGCGAAAGACATAGTTAATGCTTACGATACCGAAAACCAGTCATTGAAAGCAGAAAATGATGCGTTAAAATCTGTATTGGCTGAAAAAGCGGAGGCTGATGCTACAGAAGAAGCTTAATTATAAGTTTTTAAATATAAAAAAAACTGTCAGTAATGGCAGTTTTTTTATTGTTTCATTGCCGATAATATGATATCTCTTGCCTCAATCGCCTCTGCTTTTGTGAGTTGTGGTACTCCGGCAAGAGGATATTCAATCCCAAGATTTTCATATTTTTTTATTGCCATGTTATGGTATGGAAGAACATCTAAGGCCGTGACAGTTTTTAAGGTTCTTATAAAACTGCCCAAACGGAACAAATAGTCTTTATTAAATGTTAATTTAGGGACAACAACGTGTCTTATCCACATCGGAATCCCTTTCTCTGACAGATGTTGTGCAAAAGACAAAATATTTTTATTTGAATGACCTGTTAGTTTTTTATGCTCTTCGTCATCGATATGTTTAATATCAAGAAGTACTAAGTCAGTATATTTCAGAACTTCATCAATTTTATCAGTGTTTTCCTCATTATATGTTACTCCTGATGTATCAAGGGCAGTGTGAATATTATTGGCTTTTGCCTGTTTAAATAATTCCGCAACAAATTCCGATTGAACCAGCGGCTCTCCTCCGGTGACCGTAATGCCGCCGTTTTTTAGAAATTCCTTCACTCCGTCGTATTGCTTCAAAATTTCTGTTGGTGTCATTAGTTTATTATATTTAGAAATATCCCAAGTATCAGGATTGTGGCAATATTTACATCTCATTGGGCATCCCTGCATGAAAATTACAAAACGTATGCCGGGACCGTCAACTGTTCCGCAACTTTCTATTGAATGAATTTTCCCTGTGATTTTCTCTGCCATAGTTAAATTATATATGATTAAATCTAACTTTCAAATTCTTCATTATTTATAATATTTTTGTCAATTTCTTTTGTATTCTGTTCAGGTACTTTTTCAACGTTCTCATTTGATTTTATTTCTTCCGGAGGGGTTTCTTTTGAGGAAATTGCTTCTTCTCCCGCTGTTTTTTCTTCTTTAGGCGTTGTTTTTTTACGAGAATATTCGTATTTGTTTATCAATTTGTTTGTGTACATAGTTCCGCCAACCAAAGCTCCAAAAGTTATCGGAACCCTCAAAATCGGATTTAATTTTTTTGTAATACAGGATGCCGTTGATAAGAAAAATAAAGGTACAAGAGAGTTTGAAACCAAGCACTTCGTGGCATGTTTCAATCTGTTCTTAAAGGTTTTTTGTTCAATTACTTCAAATCCCTGAACTCCGACCATGGTGCCTGAAAACATTTTCATACCGGGCATGTCCGTTATTCTTGAGTAAACATTTGTTTTTACATCAGAACCCACAGCCTGTTCCAAACCTCTATTAAAACGGCTGTTTATGAATGTGTCTCTTATATTATTTTCATAGTTATATACTCGGTTAAATGCGTAATCGTTTCTCTGAGATAAAGTTTTCAATCTTTTATTATTTTCAATATGTGAATACTGGATAGCATAATCTGCCCCGACTGCCCCCATAATACCGCATCCAAGCATCATTGTATTATTTGCGCAATCGTGGATGATTTTTTCTGCATTATCACCTATAGTCTTTTTAATATTATAGTATTTTTCTGATATCGGTTTAATTCTGTTTTGGTAAAATCCTGTTTTTTTAATAGGTGATGTTAAAACATTTTTTACTGACTTGAAGGCCTTATTAATATTTTTTCTGCATAGCAGTTTGGACGTTGCCAAATGGTATGCACCAATTCCCAGTGCTGCACCGCCCAATATCAAACTGTCTCTGACAAGAACGAAGTTTTTATTATCATCAGGCGCGCCTTTATAATCGGATGCCATTTTCGCGGCACCTGTAATCCCAAATACAATTAGCCCTGTTGCCTTAGAATCCAAGATTTTGTTTACATTTATTGAAACCATCTCTTATTATAAAATCCGTAAAATTTTTTTTTGCTAGTAAGTTAATTAATTTTTGTTTCAATTTTCGAAAGGATAGAATTGAAAATATCGGAATTGTATTTATCGATAATTGAATGTATCTCATTAATCAATTCATGAACTTTCTGACGGGCTTTATCAAGACCAAATAATGTTACATAGGTTAATTTTCCGGCTTCTCTATCTTTTCCTATTGTTTTACCCAATTCTTCAAAAGTGGAAATTTCATCCATAATGTCATCATATATCTGAAAAGCACATCCAAATTTTTGCCCGAATTGTTCCATTTCCTGAATTTGCTCATTGTTGCCGCCTGCAATAATTGCACCTGTTTTTAGTGCCAACTTGAACAAAACAGCAGTCTTATTAGTATGGATAAAATGTAAGGTTTCCTCTTTTGTTTTTCCCTCGAAATTGTCATTTATCCAATTATTACCCTCACTCAATATATCTGCGACTTGTCCGCCAATCAGTTGGTATACGCCCGCTGCGTTTACATATTCGTGTATAACTTTTAAAATTGTGTCAGAAGATAAATTTTTTGATTTTTCTATTATTATCTGCGGTGCATAGCTTATGAGTGCATCTCCTGCCAAAACGGCAATTGCCTCCCCAAAAACCTTATGATTTGATGGTTTTCCTCGTCTAAAATCATCATTATCCATACATGGTAAATCATCATGAATAAGGCTTTGTGCATGTAGCATTTCTATTGCACATGCAGTAGGTATAGCTTCCTCAATATTTCCGCCCAAAACTTTACATGCTTCCAAACACATAACAGGCCGCAGCCTTTTTCCCGGAAGGGTCACCGTATATTTCATTGATTTGAATATGTCGGCAGGATAGCCATCTTTCATATATTCGTCTAATTTTTTATCAACCAACTCTATGTATTTATTCATCTTCTAATTCCTTGTACATGTCTTGTTTTAGCTTTCGTCGGGAGCCTTGACGCTTATTGACATTTATTTTAACAGTTGTTTTATTGTGAGTCTGTTTTGACCTTGTTTCTGTTTTTTTGCCTTGGGTTTTGACCCTGTCTTTATAAAGTTTTGATTCTTTTACAAACTCAATATAACTTTCGTAGCGTTCGGGTGAAATTATTTCGTCTTTTCTATTAATAATACTACAACCGTCTTCGTGTATGTGTAAACAATCTTGATATTTGCATGTGCCAAGATGGTTCTGAAATTCCCGGAACAGTTTTCCGACATCTTGCGGCATAAGAAAATCAAATTTTAAATTAGAAAACCCCGGGGTATCAATTATTCGGATTTTATCTGATACAGCCATTATTTCACAATGTCTTGTCGTGTGCGTCCCTCTTTGAGTTTTGTCACTGACTTTTTTTGTGCGTAAATCAAATTCCGGGTTTAATGAATTTATTAGACTTGATTTTCCGACACCTGACTGTCCGCAAAGCACAGAGGTTTTTCCCTCCATAATTTCTTGGAATGTGTCCAATTCAAACCCTTCAAGGGCAGATGTGAAAACAATATCATATCCGAGAGGTTCATAGATGGAGAACACTTTTTCTATAAGGCTGTCATCAGACGACAAGTCATTTTTATTGAAACAAAGTTTTACTTCTAAGCCATAATATTCTGCAAAAGAAATATATCTGTTTAATTGTAAAAAATCCAAGTCAGGTTCTTTTACCGCGGATACAATGATTATTTGATCAATATTTGCAACCGAAGGACGCGGGATATAATTTTTTCTGTCTAATACTTTTGTAATATATCCGTTTTCGACCTCAACAAAATCCCCAACGTATATTTTTTCATCTTGTTTTTTGAGAACCTCGCGAATTTTGCATTCTATCGAGTCTTTCACGCAGTGTTTATCTGTGACCTCAATTGGACTTACATAGTAAAAATCAGAATGTATTTTTGAAACCTGTGCACGCAAAAATAACCGTCTCCCTAAACTCTTTAGTTATTATACTCAATTATATCCTTTTCTTCAACAGTGTTAAGAAAACAAATCATTTGAATACCTTGATTTTTAGCATATCATGTAAACTTATGTAAAGATTTTCTTTGAAAATATTAAAGTTTTTTGTAAAAGTGCCGTCATGTATACTATCAAATGGATTGTTGTATTATTCAAGAAATTAGGTTTATGTAACAATTTGTAAAACTTTATGCACAAAACACTTGAAAAATAATCAAAATCGGTTATAATGAGTTAGAACAATAAGGAATTGTATTGGAATTAGGTAATATGAGTAAGAACTATGTGATAGACACATGGGATGTGTCTGATGTTTCAACCAGTTTAAAGAAAAGAACGACAATTGATTTTAAAAATGTATCAATTGAAGACTTATCTTTTGAGGTTGATAGTGAAGGTTTGTTAGTTATTAGTAACGGTGTAGATGAGCGTAAATTCAGCGATTATTCATCTATTAAATATATTTCAACTGTTGATTCAAACGGAAATAGTATAAAAACAAATATTATTTCTGCAGCATTGGTTGATAATTATGACAATGTGATATCCGTAGCCAAAAAAGGTAAATTATCAGGGACAAAGTACAACGACACTATTGTCGGAACGGAAAACAAGGATAAGATACTTGCAGGTCAAGGAAATGACATTATATATGCTTCTCATGGGGATGACGTGATTACAGGAGGCGCAGGTAATAATGTAATAGTATACAGCGGTGAATTCGCTACTGATACAATTAACTTGACTAAAAAAGAGAATTTAAAACTTGATTTATCTGCTTATGATGTAGAAAATCATAATTTCAAATACAGTGTTTCTGGTAAATATATGCTTATTAGTGTAACAGATAAATCAGGTAATATTGTCGGAACAATAAAGCTTAAAAACTTTGGCAAGAAAAATGTTGTCGGTGCTGAAGGAAGTGTGACCTTATTGTTAAGCGATGGCAAGGAGCTTGATTTGAACAGAGAATCCCTTATTTCGTTTGATGAAACAAATTTTTCATTAAAAGGAAAATTAACAGGTACAAGATTCTCTGAGACAATTGATGCAAGAAATTTAGAAAAAAATGCTACGATTAGTGGCGGTGCAGGTTACAATACCATATACGGAACAAACGGTTATACTGATAAAATAACCGGTGGAAATGACGGTAATTACATCGTTACAGGTGCAGGAAATAAGACTGTTAAAACAGGAAAAGGTGATGATATTATAAAAGTAGCAGGAAACGGACAAAAAACAATTAAAGCAGGTGCAGGTGACAATAAAATTGTAATTGATAATACTGGTGCGTTTGGCGATGTTGTTGTTGCGGAAGAGAAAGTATATGCTAATAATATAATCAAATTCCAAAAAGATATTTCAGACTGCATATTGATAAAAAATGGGAACGATTTAATAATTTCGGATGCAAGTACAAATTCTTCATTAACATTAAAGAGTTTCTATTTGGAAGGCGGAAAGTATGCTGACTATTCCGTCGAAAGTGATATGACGATTTATACCGGATATTCAAATGGCGGGATGGGTGCAGTTTATGATCCATCAAGCAGTGTTAATGCTACACTTTCGGGATTGATAAATGCCACAAGTGACTACATTATTGGCGGTAAAGGTACTATTGTCGGTTCATCAAATGCGGATAAAATTATTGCAAATGATGCAAATACATCAGTAAAAGCCAGCAATGATACAATAAAGGTCGGAAAAGGTGACGATGTTATCAATGCAGGCCGCGGTTCAAATTCAATCTATTTTTATGAAGGCGATGGCGTAAACACTGTTGTAAACGGTGGCGGAACCGATACTCTCGTTTTCAAAAAAGGAACCAAACTTTCATACAAGGTAGAAGGCAATAACTTAGTCGTTAACTACGGAAACGGTAACGATGCCGTTATAATAAAAGATTACTTTACAAAAACAAGTGTTAAATACATTAAGGTTGGTTCATCCAAAGTCAACATTTCTTCCTGTTATAAGGTTGTTAATCGCGGAGATGCTGCATCCGCAATTAAAGTTTCATCTTCATCATTAACATTGCTTACTCTAAAAAATTCTCTTGACGGAAATGAATATACATATGAGATTAAGTCAAATTCCGGCAGTCAAAACATGAAGGTTGAATACCTTGAAAACGGGCGTTTGGTTATTACCGGTAATCACCTAAATATAACAGCTGCAAAAGGTCAAGAAGATAATATCGTCTTGTTAGGTTCTAACAATGTCCTTGATACAGGTGATTTGGATGATATCGTTCGTTTAGGTTATGCCGCTGACGGTGCGGGCAGATATTATTGTAAACAAAGTGACAATAACAAAATATACGCAGGCAGCGGTGACGATCACG
>Ga0247610_10008286_pt1 | contig 10590 bp, 11 predicted proteins | sample 174DNAGHGhighgp2_FD_193483 | JGI IMG/M metagenome (GOLD analysis project Ga0247610, IMG submission 193483) | Sheep rumen microbial communities from Palmerston North, Manawatu-Wanganui, New Zealand - 1742 DNA GHGhigh gp2 | ecosystem: Host-associated > Mammals > Digestive system > Stomach > Rumen... | reverse complement strand
GTGCCCACAAACATCGATGTTCAGCGGCAGTGGACAGCGCGCGATTTTCCTCTGGCCGAAATCCCGCTTGGCGGTGTGCTTGAAGGCTGTATTGGCGGTGTGCCGAATTCGAAAATGGTTGTTTTCGGCGATGGCGATTTTGCGCTCAACGGCGACCCTCGTCAGCCTCATCAGCAATCGCCCGACAATATAAGCTTGTTTGTCAATGCGATTGATTATCTGTCGGATGACACCGGCTTGGTCGAGCTTCGCACAAAAGGAATCACATCGCGGCCCATTGCCCAACTCGACGACACAATGCGCGCGTTTCTGAAATGGTTCAACGTGCTGCTGCCCATAGTTTTGGTGTTGCTCATTGGCTTAATCAGACATCAGCAACAGCGTAACCTGCGCATAAAACGAATGGAGGAGGGTTATGTCGATTAGCCGGCGGCCGATATTTGCAGCTGCTACGATCGTATTGCTCTGCTGCGCAATCGCATGGTTGGTGCTGTCCGACCGCAATGCCGACCGTTCGTTCAGCCGGGTTGCGGTTTCGGTCGATACGGCAAAAGTGGTGTCGGTAACCATTAGCTGGTCTGGAAACGACACCACGCTCACGCTCAATCGCAGAGGCGGTTCGTGGGTGGTTACAGTCCCTTCGGGCGATATGGGCGCAAAGCAGCAAAATGTTGACGAACTGTTGCTGTGTTTGTCGGAGATTGAGGCTGTGCGGCAAATGGCCAAAGGCGAGCAGGCGTGGCTGAAATATGGCGTTTCGAGCGATTGCGGCACACATGTCGTGGTTGGCGGCAAATCGGGTGTCATGGCCGATTTTTATTGCGGAGGTGTCGAAATTGACCGTCAGCGCGGCCGAGTCTGGACCTTCGTTCGCAACACCGACAAAGCTGCCGTCTACATGACCGATGGTTATCTGAACATGATTCTCAACCGCCCGTTCTCATCGTGGATAATGGATTATTGATGTTGTCGGCTGTTCAGTTGCCTGTCGGTTATCAGCCAACCGAAAAAACACTATCTTTGGGAAAAATAGTTGACAATGAATGAAGACATTAATAAGGCGCTGGAGGTGCTGCGGAACGGCGGAGTCATTCTTTATCCGACCGACACCATTTGGGGGTTGGGCTGCGACGCAACCAATGCCGAGGCTGTGCGGCGTATTTATGAGATAAAGCATCGCGCCGACAACAAGTCGTTGATTGTTTTGGTAGATACCGCGGCACGGATTCCGTCGTATGTGCAGGACGTGCCTGCCGTTGCCCTCGACATGATTGAACTTGCAACGTCACCGCTCACGGTTATTTTTGAGGGCGCTAAAAATTTGGCAGACAATGTAATAAATGCCGATGACCAGAGCGTTGGCATTCGTGTCGCCACCGACGATTTTTGCCCCATGCTAATCCAAAGATTCCGAAAACCGATTGTATCAACATCGGCAAATATTAGCGGACAGCCGGCTCCGGCATGTTTCAGCGAGATTGATGCCAGCATCATTCAAAGTGTCGATTATGTTGTCCGCCACCGTCAGGACGACACAACAAAGCACAAGGCATCGGGCATTGTGAAAATTGGCCGCAACGGCGAAGTCAAAGTCATAAGAAGTTGATTATTAATTCAATATATCAACGAATGCGCCGATTGACAATCATATTATTCATAATGAGTATCGCCCAAACGGTGGTTTGTCAGTCGTTGGGCGCATTTACCGATTATGACAAGCATTTTATTGTTTTCGACGACGGCAACTTTCGCCAGCTTGAGTTTCAAGAGGTTAGGTCGTTTGCCATGGGCAGTGGTTGCGTGGCCTACATCAACAACGGCGGCTATCTGAAGGCGTATGCCAATCATATTCAATACGATGTGTCGCCATCGGTCGATAGCTACACCATCACCGACAACCTGTTCACCTTTCAAGTCGGCTCGCAGCTTTACGTTTTCGAACAGGGCAACCGGCGGCTGCTTTCGGGGTTTGCCGGCCGTTTTTTGGTGGGCGACAGCGTTGTGGCTTTTATCGACACCAATAAACACTATTTCTCTATTTACACCGGTGGCCATGTTTTCGATTTGGCCGACATCATTGTTGGCAACGATGCCGAATTTTGGGTTGGCGCCAACACCGTGGCGTTTGTCGATATGCACGATGTGTTGCGGCTGGTGTGCGGCGACCGCGTGCACGAACTCTTCAACGTTATTGATGGCATAACCACTGGTTTGGGGCGCAACATTGGCGCGTTTGTCGACCATTCCGATGGCGCGTTTCGGATTTTTTACAACGATGAGTTGATTGACGTTGAGCAATTTACGCCAAAGTCATTTAAGTGCGGTTACGAGTTGGTCGCCTTTGTCAACAGCATGGAGAATTTCCGATTGTTCAGCAACGGAGAGCTCTACGACATTTCCGGTTTTGCACCCGATATGTATGATGTTAATCGTAAAACGTTGGTTTATAGTCTTCAAGGGCAGTTTTTTACCTTTGTCGATGGGGAGCAGTATTTGATTGAAAACTATGTTCCGCAGAGTTACAGCATCAACGGCAACCTGTTAACCTATATTGACCAAAACGGCTATCTGGCTGTTTTTGAGGATGGTGAGAAGCATATTTTGTCGTATGGTCCGGTCAATAGTTACACAGCCGTGGGCGATGTGGTGGTATTCAACGAAGGACTGAACACAACCAAAATTTACTATAACGGCAAAACCTACAAGAAGTAGGTGGGTAAAAACCGATTCATAATCAGCCTTTAAGCTTCGTCACGGCCTCTGCTTTGTTTTCTGCGCCAAAGACGGTGCTTCCGGCCACAAGAACGTTAACTCCGTGTTCAACAAGCTTTTTGGCATTTTCGAAATTTACACCTCCATCAACCTCGACCATTGCTTTTGAGCCCGACTCCTTCAGTATTTTTTGCAGACGCTGGAGTTTGGCATAAGAGTGCTCAATGAATTTCTGGCCGCCGTAGCCCGGATTTACGGTCATAATCAGCACTAAATCAACATCTTGAATAATGTCGGTCAGTACCTCGACCGGAGTGTGCGGATTAAGAGCCACGCCGGCAAGCATTCCACAGTCGTGAATGTGTGCAATGGTGCGGTGAAGGTGCGTGCAAGCCTCGTAGTGCACGGTTAGAATCTTTGTGCCGGCATCGCGGAAACGCTCCACATACTGGTCGGGATTGACAATCATCAAGTGCACGTCGAGCGGCTTTTGAGAGCTTTTATTAATGGCTTTCAGAACAGGAAAACCCATTGAAATGTTCGGGACAAACACGCCGTCCATAATGTCAACGTGCAGATAATCAGCTGTGCTGGCATTTATCTCATCAATGTCGCGAGCCAGATTGCCAAAATCGGCCGATAGCAGCGACGGTGCAACTTTTGCTTCCATCATTATTTTGTTTTTTGTGCAAAGCTAATCAAAAGTTGGCATTCGAAGTCCTTTGTGTGAGAAACAAAAAGAGGATATCGAAAAATCGATTTTTTATATATTTGCGAGAAAAATCATATATAAATGAAACCTACATCAATATTTCTCGCGTGTGCTTTGTTTGCTGCCACAATAGCAGCTTGCGACAAAGACGATTCTACAGACGATTCCCATCTGAAAGACCTTCCCGAAAATATTCAGGGTGACTTTTCCTCCCGCTACCCTGATGCGAAAGTCGACGGCTTCTGTTTGTTTGGTGATTCGTTAAATATGGCCGAAATCGACTTTTATGACAAAGACGGGCTTTCGAACATGGCATACTATAAAGATGGCAAGTGGCTGTCGAACAGAAAAAAAATAAATCTTGATGCGGATTCCGATTTGATACCGGTAATCGACATTCTTGACAAAGACGGGCCTTCAAACATGGTATACTACGAATGGATGTCGAACAGTAAAAATATAACTCTTGATGAGGCTTCCGATTTGATACCGGAAAAAGTCCATGACACATTTTCAAAACTCGGAATCCCGAAAGCCCAAATTTTTGAGCATATTTTCGAAGATTCAAAGAGCGGCATAGAACAGAAGCAATACCAATTCGCTTTCGTGGGTACATACAACTTCGGTATGGGTGAAATAGATAATTACGCCAACAATATAATTATAGCCGAAGACGGTACTCTGCTATCGTACAACGACTACCAGCTTTGTGACCCGGTAAAGATTGTTCCCTATGACCATACTGAATTTATTCAACTTGCGCAGAGCAAATACCCCGAGGCTAAAATCCTTGGCTCGACTTATGACGGAAGGAATGTGGTTGTGTTCATCAGCCACGAGAAGATTGTTAAGCACGTGGTCATTTATAAAGATGACAGTAACAAATTATCATGGGTGAAAACATGGTATCCGCTCGAAATCAATACCAATTTGCCTGAATCGGCAATTGCCGACAAAAATGAATATTCGTTGCAGCACCCCGATGCGAAACTGACCGAAATACGTTACGAAGAAGATGCAAAGGGCGCGTATTATAGCTTTACTTTTTACATAACGCAGGATGGTGGTGAGGTAATTTATTCGCCTGTAAAATAGATACTTCCGATAGCAAAAAAATACAAAGTGATGCCGGATTCCGCCGCATCACTTTTTTGTTTTGGCGGTAAAAAAGAAAAATATACTTTTGCGGTCGATTATAAACGCATAATAATTCAGAAGTAATGAATAAAAATACCAAAATCAATTTCGTTTCGGCCGAGGAGGCTGTAAAGGTCATCAAATCGGGCGACCACGTGCATTTGAGTGCCATCGGCAATGCGCCGCAGGTTCTGATTAAGGCAATGTGCGAGCGCGGCCGGCGCGGCGAGTTGAAGGACGTACATATTCATCACTTTCATACCGAGGGCGATGCTCCATATTCGGCACCTGAATTTGAAGGAGTGTTTCAGCACGATGGCTTTTTTGTCGGCGCCAACACCCGCAAGAACGTGCAGGCTGGTTACGCCGACTATATTCCGGTGTTTCTGGGTGAGGCTGCACGGCTCTACCGCGAAGGCTATCTGCCTTGTAATGTGGCAATGATTCAGGTGTGCCCGCCCGACGAGCACGGATATGTATCGCTTGGTGCATCGGTCGATGCCTGCCTGGCTGCCATGGAGGTGGCCGACTATGTGATTGCCGTTGTCAACAGCAATGCGCCGCGCGCTTTCGGTCAGGCAATGATTCACATGAGCCGCATAAATATTTTTGTGCAAGACGACTCTCCGCTAATCGAGAAATTCTACGAGGAGCCGAGCGAGACCGACCTTGCCATCGGCCGCCATTGCGCCGAACTAATTGACGACGGAGCCTGCCTTCAGTTGGGCATTGGCTCGCTGCCGAACGCCACTCTGGCTTGCCTTGGCAACCACAAGGACCTCGGTATCCACACCGAAATGTTTGCCGATGGTGTGCTGCGGCTGGTTGAAAAAGGCGTCATCACTGGCGCCAACAAGGCTCTCGACCGCGGCAAGATTGTATCGACATTCCTGCTCGGTTCGAACAACGTTTACAAATTTGTCGACAACAACCCGCAAGTACTGATGCAAGACGTGGCCTACACCAACGACCCATTCATTATTGCGCAGCAGCCGAAAATGACGGCCATCAACTCGGCCATCGAGATTGACCTGACCGGTCAGGTTTGCGCCGACTCAATTGGCACAAAGCAGTTCTCCGGCGCGGGCGGACAAATCGATTTCATCTATGGCGCATCGCGTGCCAAGGGAGGAAAAGCCATTATTGCCATGCCTTCGATGACCAAGAAGGGTGTGAGCAAGATTGTGCCGACTCTGACACCGGGCGCAAGCGTTGTCACCACACGTTTCCACATTCACTGGTTTGTGACTGAGTTTGGCGCAGTGAACCTTTACGGACGCACCATGCAGGAGCGTGCGAAACTGATTACAAGCGTTGCGCACCCAAGCGTGCAGGAAGACCTTGACCGCGCCGCATTTGAGCGCTTCGGCCCGCACTATCACTTTGGTAAATGATTGAAGGATTGAATGTGTGAATGTGTGAAGGACTGAAGGAGAGAAGGATTGAATGCGTGAAATGCCTAATTTCCAACACCCAACACCTGTCACCTAGTGCCTAATTCTCAATCCTTCTGAATGAGCACTACAGCGTAGGCCGACATTCCCTCTTCGCGGCCCTCGAAGCCGAGTTTCTCGGTTGTGGTGGCCTTGATTGAGATGTCGTCGGTGCTGATGCCGCACACTTCGGCCAAAGTGCGCTGCATCTGCGGTATAAAATCCTTTATTTTAGGCCTTTGCAGGCAAATGGTCGAGTCGATGTTGCCGATTCGGTAACCCTTTTCGGCAATCAGGCCAACTGTTTTTTTCAGTAATATTTTGCTGTCGATGTTCTCGAAAGTTGCCGACGTGTCGGGGAAATGATAGCCGATGTCGCGCATATTGGCCGCGCCAAGCAGAGCGTCGCAGATGGCGTGGATGAGCGTGTCGCCGTCGGAATGGCCGAGCGGGCCCTTGGTGTGCGGAACCTCAATGCCGCCAACAACCATTTTTCGGCCCTCGGTCAGTTGGTGGACATCGAGTCCGAATCCTACTCTAATCTTCATAGCGGTAATTTTTAGGGGCAAATATAGGCAATAGTTTGGTGTTAGGTATTAGGTGTTTGGTGTTGGGGAAAACGTTAGTATCAGTATCAGCGTTTACGTTTTCTGTTTTTCGTTTACGTAAAAAAAAGCGCCCGACAAACGCCGGACGCTTCTCACTGTATTGTAATATTATAGGTTATACAAGACCTTGGTCGAGCATTGAGTCGGCAACCTTGATGAAGCCACCGATGTTGGCGCCCTTCACGTAGTTGATGTGGCCGTCGGCCTCTTTGCCGTACTTAACGCAAGTCCGGTGGATGCTAATCATAATCTGGTGCAGACGAGCATCAACCTCTTCGCGTGTCCAGGGCAGACGCTCAGAGTTCTGAGTCATCTCAAGACCTGAAGTTGCAACACCGCCGGCGTTCGAAGCCTTGCCCGGTGAGTAAAGGATGCGTGCGTTCTGGAATACCTCAACGGCCTCAGCTGTCGACGGCATGTTAGCGCCTTCGCAGACAATCTTAACACCATTGGCAACCAATTGTTTGGCCTCAGCCTCGTTGATTTCGTTCTGGGTAGCGCAAGGCATTGCAACATCGCACTTGATGCCCCACGGACGCTGACCTTCGAAGAATTTAACACCGAATTTGGTAGCATATTCCGAGATACGGCCGCGGCGAACGTTCTTCAAGTTGAAGACGAAGTCGAGTTTCTCTTTGGTGATGCCGTCCGGGTCGTAGATGAAGCCTGACGAGTCAGACATTGTAACAGGTTTTGCACCGAGTTGGATGAGTTTCTCAACAGCATATTGAGCAACGTTGCCCGAACCCGAAACGCAGACTGTCTTGCCTTTGATGTCGTCGTTCTTGGTCTTCAGCATCTCTTGTGCGAAGTAAACCACGCCGTAACCAGTAGCTTCAGGACGGATGAGTGAGCCACCCCAGTTCAGGCCTTTGCCGGTCAAAACGCCAGTGAATTCGTTGCGCAAGCGTTTGTATTGGCCAAACAGGTAGCCAATTTCGCGGCCGCCAACGCCTATATCACCTGCAGGAACGTCGGTATCGGCGCCAATGTGCTTGCTGAGCTCGGTCATAAAGCTCTGGCAGAAGCGCATAACCTCGTTGTCCGATTTGCCTTTCGGGTCGAAATCAGAACCACCTTTGCCACCGCCCATCGGCAGAGTGGTAAGGCTGTTTTTGAACACCTGCTCGAAAGCCAGGAATTTAAGAATGCCTAAGTTAACAGTTGGGTGGAAGCGCAAGCCGCCTTTGTAAGGGCCAATGGCGCTGTTCATCTGAACGCGGAAACCACGGTTGATTTGGATTTCACCTTTGTCGTCCAACCATGGAACGCGGAACATGATCACGCGCTCTGGCTCAACCATACGCTCAAGAATCTTGCCTTGTTTGTACTTAGGGTTCTCGTCGATGAACGGCATCAAAGATTCAACCACTTCTCTAACTGCTTGGTGGAACTCAGTCTCACCGGGGTTTTTGGCGATAAGTTTCGCCATAAACTCGTCAACTTCTACATTTAAAATGTCTGACATTGTTTTATGTTTTTAAAGATTAAATATCGTTTTTCAACGGGTCAAAAATATATTCTGACAAAATACCACGATGTTGATTGTCGGGGTTTTACGAAAATTACGTAGCACTTTGTGTGGTTACATTTTGCAATTGTATTATTTTGTGTTTCAGAGTGTTGCAAGCATCATTTATATTCTTCTGCAACCGGCTATAGCAGAGTATCACGTATGAAAAACACGGATTTCCTTTTTCGATTGTCTTTGCTTAACTTGCGCCAAAATGAAATAGCTATGGATACCCAAAAGAAACTGACCATCAAAGAGTGGAACGCCGATGACCGGCCGCGCGAGAAAATGCTTACAAAAGGAATTTCGGCTCTGAGCGATGCCGAGTTGCTTGCCATACTCATATCAACCGGCACCAAAACGCAGTCGGCGCTCGATTTGGCGCGGGCAGTTCTGTCGTCAACCGGCAACAACCTGCATCTTTTGGGCAAACGCACCATAAACGATTTGATTAAAATCGGAGGCATAGGAGAGGCAAAGGCCGTGACCATTATGGCGGCGCTTGAGTTGGGCCGTCGGCGCCGCAATGCCGACCTTGAGAAGGTCGAGATAGTCTCGAGTTCAACAATATTCGACATTATGCACCCTGTTGTGGGCGATTTGCCGTATGAACAATTTTGGGTGATTTTCTTGAACAGGGCCAATCGCATGATTGACAAGGCGTTGATAAGTTCGGGGGGAGTCAGTGGCACAACGGTCGATGTGCGCTTGATTATGAAGCTTGCTATTGAAAAACTTGCTTCGGGTATTGTTCTGGTGCATAATCATCCGTCGGGCAATTCTTCGCCGAGTGCCGAGGATAAGAATATTACCAATCGCATTTTGGAGGCCGCCAGATTTTTCGACATTCGAGTTGTTGACCATATTATAATAGCCGATAAACAATGCTTTAGCTTTTCAAATGCCGGAATCATTGGCTGAGTGTGAATTTAGTTGAGGGCTGTTTTGCGCAAAAAAAATCAGCATCGTTTCCGATGCTGACTCTTGCTTTTGTAGCGGGGGCCCGACTCGAACGAGCGACCTCTGGGTTATGAGCCCAACGAGCTACCAACTGCTCTACCCCGCGATGTTAGGTAAAACCTTTGTCGGTTTTGCGACTGCAAAGATAGAGTTTATTTTTTAAATGACAAATTTTGTTTTGCGAAATAGTTGCGACATCAATCAAGTTGAATCACAGCTGATTGGGAGCATTAATGGAATTTTTAGGCGCAAGACCGCGCTATTCCATCACATCGTCGGGAGTGAGTTTCGGGAATTTTATCTTCGAATTCACAACGTAAGAGTCGGGGTAAAGCTCGCGGATTTTGTGGTAGAAGGCGTTGGCTTCACCGCGGCTGCGGAAATCGCCCACGCTGAGTTTGAAATACGGCGTTTTGTATTCGGGATAAACCTGTGCGGGGTCGAAATCGGGGAAGTTTTTCAGAAACTGCTGGCTGGTGGTCTGCATTGTGGCGCGGGCGTTCTGTCCCGAACCCGAGTAAATCTGAATGCGGTAGCCTTTTATGCCGTCGCGCTTGTTGGCATCGGCGTAAGCGCCAACCATTTGCGTGAGCTTGGCGTCTTGGTCGAGCGTAACCTTGCCGTAGCCGGGCTGCGAGTCGTTGAGCTGGAAGAAAAGGTCGTTGCCTTGCGCGCGGGCTGCGCCTGCGGCAATTACGGCAATCAGTGTGGTGAAAAACAATCTTTTAGCCATTGCGTTTCAGTTTTTGCGCCACAAAGATATAAAAATGTGGAATGTTAAATGAGTAAAGTGTAATGAAGTTCCAACGCACAAAACCATCCGCCGCACACACCAAAATTCTTTTACCTTTGCGCTAAAATCGTACGAAAAATGACAGACAAGAAAACTGCCACCCCGCTGTCCGATTTGGGCGAGTTCGGGTTGATTGAGCGGCTCACAAAGCCGTTCGGCATCAAAAACAGCGCAACTGTGAAGGGCATCGGTGACGACGCCGCAATCATAAAATCGGAAGGCAACGACCTGGTTGTACAAGCGACCTTCTGGCCGAAGGCATCCACTTCGACCTTGTTTACACGCCGCTCGCGCATCTTGGCTACAAGGCGGTAATGGTCAATCTTTCAGACGTTTACGCAATGGGCGCAACGCCGAAGCAGATTACTGTTTCGCTGGCTGTGTCGTCGAAATTCTCGGTTGAGGCGCTTGAGCAACTCTACGACGGCATCCGCCGCGCCTGCGAGCGCTACGACGTTGACCTTGTGGGTGGCGACACCACGAGTTCAATGACGGGAATGGTCATCAGCATCACGGCCATCGGGCAGGTTGAGCCTGGCAAGGCTTTCTGCCGCAACGGTGCCAAGGCTGGCGATTTGGTGTGCGTATCGGGCGATTTGGGCGCGGCTTATGCAGGATTGCAGATTCTGCGCCGCGAGAAGGACGTGTATATGATTGACCCCAACACCCAACCCGACCTGTCGAAATACGACTATGTGATTGAGCGTCAGTTGAAACCCGAA
>Ga0247610_10008284_pt1 | contig 10591 bp, 5 predicted proteins | sample 174DNAGHGhighgp2_FD_193483 | JGI IMG/M metagenome (GOLD analysis project Ga0247610, IMG submission 193483) | Sheep rumen microbial communities from Palmerston North, Manawatu-Wanganui, New Zealand - 1742 DNA GHGhigh gp2 | ecosystem: Host-associated > Mammals > Digestive system > Stomach > Rumen ... | reverse complement strand
AAGTTGCACAACGGCAGGAATGCGGTAATACTGCCCAGCAGCCACATCGGTGTCGAACACGACCGTCTGGGCCGTGCCGGGCAGCACGGTCAGCTTGCCAATCAACAGCAGCACGAGAAGCCCAAAGATGTTGCTTTTCATCGCCTTACAGACTGTTTCACCACAAAAGTAATCATTTTTTAATGAATAATTTCATATCGCTGCACCAAAAACACCAAAATGTGAAAAAGTGCACATTTTACATTATTTTATTCAAATATTTGCATAGAGTAAAATCTGCTCTTATCTTTGCGGCCTAACAAACTTCCGTTGATTATGAAAGTAATAATTGTCGGTGCCGATGCCATTGGGGCGCATCTTGCAGAACTGTTCTCCAAAATCAAGCAGAACATCATCATCATTGACGAGGATGAAGCCAAGCTGGAACGGATTTCATCGGCGTGTGATCTGTTGACCATCCAATCGTCTCCCTCCTCGCTGATCAAGACTTTCAAGGACGCAGGGGTGAAAAACGCCGACCTGCTGATCTCGGTCAAGAAAGACGAGAACCTGAACCTGAATCTGTGTGTGCTGGCCAAGGCTATGGGGGCCAAGAAGACGGTGGCCAGGGTCGAGAACAGCGAGTTCACACAACCCCAATTCATCGAAGCCTTCAAGCAAGCGGGCGTCTCTTCCATCATTTATCCCGATGACCTTGCTGCCGAAGACATCATCTCAGGACTCAAGATGTCCTGGGTGCGCCAGCGATGGGACGTATATGGTGGAGCCCTCACGATGCTGGGCATCAAGTTGAGGGAGAACTGCACTATTCTGGGCCGACCGCTCAAGGAAGTCAGCACCCCTGATTCCCCTTACCACATCGTGGCAATCAAGCGCGGCACCAGCACCATCATCCCCAAGGGAGATGATATGCTTCTGCCCGAGGATTATGTGTATTTCATGACGACCAAGGACTTCATCCCCGAGATGAAACGACTGGTGGGTAAAGAGGATTATCCCGAGGTCAAGAACGTCATCATCGTGGGTGGCGGCAGCACTGCCGAACGCGTCGTCAACCGCCTGCCCAAGGGTATGACGGCCAAAATCTTTGAGACGAGTTTCGCCCGCTGCGAGGAACTCAACAGGATGGTTGACACCAGCCGTGTGATGGTCATCAACGCCGACGGCAGGTCGGTGGCCAACCTGCTGGAGGAGAATGTGAAACAGGCCCAGGCACTGGTAGCAGTGACGGGCAATGCCGAAGCCAACATCCTGACCTGCATGACGGCTCATGAACTGGGCGTCCGCAAGACCGTCGCCATGATCGAGAACATGGACTACATGAGCATCGCCGGCAATGCCGATATCGGTACCATCATCAACAAACAGGCCTTGACAGCAAGTTACATCTATCAACTGCTGCTCAACGGTGATGTGCGCAACATCCGTGACCTGCTGATGGTCAAGGCCGACATCGCCGAGTTCAAGGCCTGCGAGGGCTCACGTGTCACGACCAAGCGCGTGCGTGAACTGGGGTTGCCCGACTCGGTGGAACTGGGAGGACTCGTGCGCAACGGTGTGGGTATGCTGGTCAACGGCAACACCCAGATCCAAGCTGGCGACGAGGTCGTGGTGTTCTGCCATGACACCAACATCAGCAAAATCGAGAGAATCTTTATCTGAGCCATGATTAACAAGCGAATCATACTCAAGATTCTGGGCTCCTTGTTGAACATCGAGGCTGCTTTCATGACATTGTGCCTGGTCGTATCGTTGTGTTATGGCGAGGACGACATGATACCGCTGGCCATCACTGTCGGTGTCACCGTGGCAGCAGCATTGACGCTACGGCTGCTGGGACGTGGTGCGACCAATGTGCTGAGCCGTCGCGACGCTTATCTGCTCGTGACCATTGTGTGGATAGCATTTGCCGCATTCGGCTCGCTCCCGTTCTTGTTGGGCGGCTATATCTCCAACGTGCCAGATGCCTTCTTCGAGGCCATGTCGGGCCTGACAACGACAGGCGCCACCACCATCGACCATGTGGAGGGTATGCCACATGGCGTGCTGCTGTGGCGCTCCTTGACACAGTGGATTGGCGGACTGGGCATCGTGTTCTTCACCATCGCCGTCCTGCCGTCGTTTGTTGGCGGTTCCATCAAGGTCTTTGCCGCCGAGGCCACCGGCCCTGTACAGTCCAAACTGCAGCCGCGCCTCACGATGAGCGCCAAGGCCTTGTGGGGAGTCTATCTGGCCCTCACCATCGGCTGTGCGTTGTGTTTCTTCCTCTTTGGCATGAGCCCGTTCGACGCGGTCAATTATTCCATGACGATTACCGCCACCGGTGGTTTTGCGACTCATGATGCCAGCACTGGATACTTCAACAACGCCGCCATCGACTATACGGCCATCATATTCATGTTTCTGTCGGGTATCAGCTTTGCCATGCTATATGCTGCGCTGTTCAAGGGCCGAATCCGCCACCTGCTCAAGAATGCAGAATTCCGGTTTTATACTGCGATAGCCCTGATATCTACAGCCATCATCACGGCATTCCTGCTCTATTACAACAATTACTCCCTCAGCGACGCCATCAGGGTATCGCTGTTCCAGGTGGTGTCGTTCCTTACCACAACGGGCATGTTCAACGAGGATGCCGCGCAATGGCACCACATCACATGGGTCGTGCTCAGCCTGTGCATGTTCTTTGGCGGATGTGCCGGCAGTACGGCGGGCGGCTTCAAGTGCGCACGCGGCGTCATCGCCTTGAAAATCATGCGCAACGAGATATTGCATCGACTTCACCCGAGGGCCATTTTGCCTGTCAAGGTCAATGACTCGACCATCAATTCGTCGGGCCAAATCACCTTGATTGCATTCTTGATGGTTTATTTCCTGCTGTGCTTCATCGCCTATTTCATCATGATTCTTGTGGGCGTGGACAGCACCAACTCTTTCACCATCGCCTTGAGTTGCGCCAGCAATGTGGGCCCCACCCTGGGCCTGGAAATCGGGCCGACCATGTCATGGAGCATTCTGCCCATGGGGGTCAAGTGGATCCTGTCGGCGCTCATGCTGATGGGACGTCTCGAGATTTTCACCGTATTAGTGATTTTTACGCCCGCATTTTGGCGAAATAATTAACCTCAAAAAAACTTTTTTGCGAAAAAATTTGGTCAGTTGGGGAATTGGTTGTACCTTTGCAGTCGCTTTTCAGCAGAATGGCGGGATAGCTCAGTCGGTTAGAGCGTCGGATTCATAACCCGGAGGTCCTGAGTTCAATTCTCAGTCCCGCTACTTTCAAGGGGTCGCACATTGAGTGCGGCCCCTTGAAGTTTATAGTTTAGTGTTTAGAGTTTAGAGAGGTATCCATTCTCTCTCAAGTCTCTAAACTCAACGACACTACATGTAGAGTCGTTGGTTCTCAAAGTCCACCTCGCGGTCAAGGAGGGTGACGAAGTCGTCGAGCACCTCGCGGTCCACGTCGCCCAGGGTATATTCGTTCTCGGCATCCTCGCGGATGAGGGCAATCCACTCGCGACGTGCGGTGACGTAATCCTGATGGATACGTGCCACAGCCTCGTCGGTCAGCGCATCGATGCCATAGTAGTCGAGGATGATGCGGTAACTCCAAGCCCAGCGCAGCTCGTTGTAGTTGGCGTCGATTTCCTTGAATCGGGCATTCACAGCATCAATGGTGTTGAGACGACCCGATACGATATCGTCAATGATCTTGTCCTCGGCAGTCTGCGGCAGAAGCAGTCCCGCCAGGTCAATCCAGTTGCCCTCGCCCTCGGTCGAGACGGGAGGCTCCGGTTTGTGGCGCTTGAGCACGGCACCCATATAGATGCGCAAAGCCATGTCGTAGAACTTGATGCCCTTGTGCAGGAACGGTGCCTTGATGACATAGTCATGGTAGTTATAGGTGCTCACATTGTCACCGCTGGCGGCACGCAGGTTCTCAAGAATCTTCTTTCCTCGCAGCACCTCGCTGATGGTGAACGGACTGAGCCAGTCGAAGTTGACCACGCTCTTGCGCACACCCTGCCCGCGCTTGTCACGCTTGGGCCACTTGCGGATGTCGCGGTACAGGCCCACCGTGGCAAAGTTACGGCGAGGCTTCAGGTACATCGTGTCGCCGTAAGCGATAAGATAGGAGAACGGCAGGTCGCTCGTGTCGGGGTGATACATCAGTTTGCCGAACAGCACGCTGAAGGCGCCCACGTTGGCAGGCAGCAGCAGGTAGGCACCGCTGGCGGTCTTGCAGCCGCGCTCCAGGGTACCATAGTGCATCGGGCCCATCTTGTAGGCATGGTTGCTGAAGTTGGTGGCCGAACCCGCATTATAGAACGAGAACATGGCGCCGATGAGCAACGAACTCTTGTGGTGACTCACCGTGAACGGGCCGCAGAAGGCTGCGCAGGCCTCGCCGTTGGACATGAAGCTGTTGGCGAAGAAGACACTGCTGGCTGCCGTGAAGCCGTTCTCGAGATGGCAGGACTCGCCCACGAAGCTGTCGGTCAGCTTCACGCTGCCGTTCAGGCGCGAACCGCCGCTCACGATCGAATTGTCGCAGATCACACCGGTACCGATGATAATGGGATTCTCTATCGTGCTGCAGATGGTGCAGTTGCTCAAACGCGACGCGCCGCAGATGCGACACCCGTCGTCGATGATCGTATTGATGATGGTACCCGTGTTGACCACACGCACATGATTGCCGATTGTGCTGCACGACGGGCGCGCATCGGCCACCGATTGGGCGATCATGCGCCTGATGGCGTCCATCATGGGCTTGTTGTCGGCGTGCTTCACCATGAGTGCTGCCAACTGGCTGTTGAGCTCACGCAGCAGCAAGAGGTTGCCGTCGCCCACCTCGTTGAGTACAGCGATGGTGTGACCCTGGCCGTAGTTGGGTTCGCCCTGGGTGTCGATGGTGCTCACATTGGAAATATAGCACCCGTCGCCGATGGTCACGTTATTCATGTAATTGCCGATATTCTCGATCAGGCAGTTGTCGCCGATGGTCACATTGCGCAACGTGGCATTGTAGATGCCGCAGTTCTTCACAAAGCCGTCGGTGATCTCCACTGTGCCGCAGCCGTTGCCCAGGCGGGCCCAGCCGTAGAACTGCACACGATGGCAGCGGCTGGCGTCAAAGTCGGCCGTCACCATGATATCATTCCAGTCTTGTGCCCAGCAGTCTTTTTCCTTCAAGGATTCGATTTGTTGGTCAGTGAGATGGAGGTATTCTTTCATAATTTTTATTTCAGTCTTAGATTTGAATTGTGGTGTTCTTAATCATTTATGAGCGGCAAAGGTAGTGAATTTAAAGGCTTTAAATCACAATTCACACTATTTTAATATTTGATAGGGATTGTAAATGATTTTTTTGAAAAAAACGAAAACGATAGGACAATTGACCGCCGATTCGGTTTTTTTCGTTATATTTGTGGCGTGATGTGCTGGACGCGCCCAATCGTTGAACCAGTAACCAAGGATTAAAAGACAAGAGCGCAATGTCATTTACAGGCAGACAAGTCCCTGCGCTTGAACATTCATCATAATGCCGAATTTGGGGGACTCAGGAGGCGATGACTTTGGCTTATGAAAAAATTTATATTTCTCCTCATGATGGTCATGCTGGCCGCATGGTCGGCCCAAGCTGCGACCTATTACGGCTTCAAGATCGGCGGTGTGGCGGTCAACAGTGACAACTACAACAACGTGACGGGCTCCAACATCAGCGGCTCGGTCTCCTACAATCCCTCGACCAACACGGTGACGCTGAACAACGTCACCATCGCCCGCACGGGCAGTTACAATCGTGCCATTCTCAATGAATCAAACGACGGCCTGATCGTGAACCTGCAGGGCACCAACAACCTGAGTGCCCAGGATGCCTCGGCCGTGCGTCTGGACAGCGGCGTGGGCATGACGATGAATGTCGTCAATGGCACTACCACCATCAGCAGTGTTGACGAGGAGGCTATCTATGTTACCAGCAATTCCTCCCATTGCTTTTACATCAACGTCTTGGGCACCGGAAAACTTAATGTGACTTCTACCAACAAGGCGGGCATTGCCAGCTCCAACACCTGCATTCTCTTCCTGAGCGGTGCGATGGACATCTATGGCAAGAAGGGCGCTCTGGACTGGGAGCACCAGGTGGTCATCACCAACACCAACGGGCTGACAGGCGTCAACATGCGTGCCACCGGCAATTCGAGTTATCCGGTCTTCAAGGCCAAAACCCTTACCTTAAATAACAATAACCAGATCATTCAACCTGCCGGGGCGGTGTGGAATTCCTCACAGGGCACCATCACCTTGGACGGCTCGGCCGTCTACAACCGCGACATTCTCATCGGCCGCGATTATGCCGTGCCCATCAATTCCACCAACTTCCCTGATGTCAACTTTCGCAATTATCTGCTAAGCTTTTACCCCAAAGGGTTCCTGAGCTCGACCGATATCGCCAACTTGACGACGCTCAACGTCAACAACAAGAACATTTCCAACCTGAAAGGTGTCGAACTGTTCACCAATCTGGAAAACCTGATATGCTATAGCAACAACTTGTCTTGGCTCAACGTGAGCGGTCTCACCAAGCTGCAATATCTGGATTGCGCCAACAACACCGCGTTGACCTCGCTCAACGTCACCAACTGCACAAGCCTCAAAGAACTCTATTGCTACATTACAGCGCTCACGTCGCTCAATGTCACGAGCTGTACTGCACTGCAGACGCTCAACTGCAAGAACACAAACATAACGGAATTGCGGGTTACGAGTATGCCAGATCTCATATCCCTGAACGTGAGCAACTGTACCTCGCTGCTCCGTCTTTATTGCTACAATAACCCGTATATAATCAGGCTCAATGTCACTGGATGCACCGCTTTGCTATCGCTGAGTTGTTACCAAAACCCCAATTTCACTACCTTCATAGGACTGGCCGATTGCACGGCGCTCTGCAACCTCTATTGCTATGACTGTGCCTTGACCAGCCTCGACGATGTGCAGAGCCTGCCCAATCTGGCTTTACTGAGTTGTATGAACAACCGCCTCACAACGTTAACGGTTAACAACAAGAGCCATCTCACTGACCTGTATTGCCAGAACAACCCCCAGTTGACCACACTTACGGTCATCGGCAACCCTTATCTCAGCACCTTGAATTGCAGCTACTGCACGGCACTGACTAATCTGAACTGCCGCTCCAATGACTTGACAACGCTCAACGTCACCGGTTGCACCGCGATCCAGGAATTGCGCTGCTACTACAATACTCCCCTGCAAACCATCACAGGATTGGGAGGCTGCACTGCCCTGACCTACTTCGACTGCGAGGACTGCTCCATCACCAGCTTGAGCGCTCTCCAGAACGCCAACAACATTGCCTCGATTCTTGCCCGTAACAACAAGCTCACCTCGTTTACCGTCTCGGGCAAGAGCCATCTCACTTACCTCAGGCTATCGGGAAACACCTCTCTGGCCACAGTCCATTGCTATACCAATGCGTTGACAACGCTTGACGTGACAGGGTGCACGTCGTTGTCCATCTTGGGTTGCTACGAGAATCCATCATTGAGCAAGATCATCGGCTTGGACGATTGCAGCAATCTCACCCAATTATTTGCCTATAACTGCGCATTCTCCACCCTCGATCTGTCCAACAAAACTAAATTGTCAAAACTGTCTTGCTACGCCAACAGGCTCACCTCGTTGAACGTGACGGGTTGCACGGCACTGACAAATTTGCTTTGTGGAGACAACTCCAACTTGACTGCCATCACAGGTCTTGACAACTGTCGAGCCATTACCACCCTCAACTGTGAAAACTGTGCCATCACCAACCTGGACGCCACCAGTCTCATGCCGAATATCACAACCCTGGCGGCCGCAAACAACAAGCTGACATCACTCTCACTCTACAACAAGACTAATCTGAAAACACTCATCGTTAGTAACAACACAGCGTTGACATCACTCCAATGCTATTACAATAATTTGACCACGCTTAACGTCACAGGCTGTACCGCATTGAGCGACCTGCGTTGCTACAACAATGACAATCTGACTGCCATCACAGGCCTTGGCAGTTGCAGCGAATTGAGCTATCTCGACTGTGAGGACTGCTCCATCAACACGCTCAACGGCATTCAGAACAAGACCAAATTGGAAAGGATCTTTGCCCGCAATAACAACCTCACGCAACTTATCGTCACAGGCTGCACCTCATTGTATCATATCAACTGTTACAAGAACAACATCAAGGGCGCCAACATGACCCTCCTGGTAAACAGCCTGCCCCAACGCACGGCCGACGAGCCAGGCAATCTGTATGCTCTCTATAACACTGACGAGGGCAACACAATGAACGACGAGCAGATCGCCACCGCCAACAGCAAGTATTGGTGGCCCAAGAGGTACAACGGCTCAACTTGGGAAACGCTCAGGGTAAGCATGCTGGGTGACGTGAACAACGACGGAGTGGTCAACATCACCGATGTGACTGTTCTGATCAATGCTGTAATGAGTGAGAATTTCAGCGGCATCAATCAGGCTAACGCCGACATGAATAACGACGGCAACATCAACATCACCGACGTGACGATGCTGATCAACAATGTGATGGCCTCGTAATACTCACAACGATTACATCCCAAGAGGATAATCCCTGTTTTGACCAAAGGGGGGAGAGTCTGCCAGAGTTGGCAACTCTCCCCCTTGTGTTATAGTACTGATTGTCTGTTGGCGGAACACACACCCGATGAATCAGCCACCTTCGCTCTGCTCAGTTGTCTGATTTATCTCGGGTTATCCAAAGGCCACCCTTCGGGTGTCAATGAGTTAGCCATCTCAGACCAGTAGAGACGCAAAATTTTGCGTCTCCAATCGGTAGAAATTACCATTATGCTGACCTTGAAACGCAAAATTTTGTGTCTCTACAGACTAGAAACATTGAGCATCAGCACTTTGATTTCGTCAAGCTCACGTTACCTTATTATCCTCAATCCAGGCAGTGGACGAGCAGGTCGGTCTTGCCGTTGTCGATCAGGTGGATGACCAGTTCGCCGAACAGGGTGTTCTGCCAGGCGAACCAGGCGCGGGTGTAATGGGTGGGGTCATCCTTGTGAAAGGACTCATGCATGAATCCCGTGCCGGCGTCGGTGGTGAGCAGCTGGCGCATGCACCAGGCAATCTCCTCGTCGTTGTCGGCCGTGAAGGCTTTCATCATGATGCTCATGGGCCAGATGAGGTTATAGGCCGTGTGAGCGCCGCCGATGCCCTCGCAGGCCTTGCCCTTGAAGAAACACGGGTTGTCCTCGCTCCACACAAACCGACGCGTGTTGCGGTAGATGGGGTCATCCATCGGCACGTCACCCAGGTAGCCCATCGCCAGCAGGCTGGGCACATTGGCATCATCGGCCAGCACGCGGCCGCCCCAACCGTCCACCTCGTAGGCGTAGATCTTGCCATACTTGGGATGATCCACGATGGCATACTTGTGCAGGGCATCCTCTACCTCTTGAGCCAGGTCAAGACACTGTCCCGCCAAGGCATTGTTATGGTTGACCTTCTGGAGAATCTCACCGGCCTTGCGCAGCGAGTTCACAGCCATGAAATTGCTGGGCACCAGGAAGGGCAGCACCGTGGCATCGTCGCTGGGACGGAAACACGACACAATCAGTCCCACAGGATTGACGGGAGGTCCCCAGCCATACCACGTGAGCGACGACTTGGCGTCGATGTCGCGACGCATGAACTTGTACGGGCCCTTGTCGCCGTTCTTGCGCTGCTGCTCCTTGAAAGTGCGCAGCACTGCCTGCATCGCCTCTTGCCACAGGTCGCCAAAGATGCTGTCGTCGCCCGTGACAAGCCAGTACTCATAGGCCAATCGTATGGGGTAGCACAGCGAGTCGATCTCGTATTTGCGCTCGTGCAGCTCGGGCTTCATGTCGGTCAAGTCATTCTCCCATTGACTGCCCGTGGGCCCGTCATTAAAAGCATTGGCATAGGGGTCCAAGACGATGCACTTCAACTGGCGCAGGATGACGCCGCGCAACATGTGGCGCAGTTTCTCGTCCTTGTTGGCATACTTGACATAGGGCCACACCTGGGCACCGCTGTCGCGCAACCACATCGCGTGGATGTCGCCGGTGTAAACAAAGGTGTCATCCTCGCCGTTCTCGTCGAGGCGATAGTGCACCGTGCTGTCGAGCGTGTTGGGAAAACAGTTCTCGAACATCCACGCCAAGCGCGGATTGCCCTTAATCAGCTTCATCACTTCACGCACACGTTGTTCAATGATTCTGCTGGTAAAGAGGCGTTCCTCGGCAGGCGGGCGCTTGGTGACGTAGGTCGTGGTGGCATCGCTCACCACCGTGGTGTAGCGGGGATGCACGTCGGCCACGGCGGGCAACACGCCAACTGCGGCCACTACGGCCAGTAACATAAATCTAAGTTTCATCTCGGTCAATCATTTGGTTTCTCTATCGCAAAGGTAAATGAAAATCATGGAATCACCAAGCATTCCCCACCCTGTTTTAATACAGTCGAGGCGCACACCCTTCCTCCGGGAATGATACGCCTCGCCTATTCAAGG
>Ga0247610_10008281_pt1 | contig 10591 bp, 1 predicted proteins | sample 174DNAGHGhighgp2_FD_193483 | JGI IMG/M metagenome (GOLD analysis project Ga0247610, IMG submission 193483) | Sheep rumen microbial communities from Palmerston North, Manawatu-Wanganui, New Zealand - 1742 DNA GHGhigh gp2 | ecosystem: Host-associated > Mammals > Digestive system > Stomach > Rumen ... | reverse complement strand
AGGAGGAAAATTGTATCTTACTTATATGTACGATTCGCGAGGATGTAAATTTCTTGGTGAAGAAATAGAGGTTATATTTAGTTATCTCTATGAGTGGGTAGAAGATTCAATCTCTCTGACAGCGACTAATCCTAAAATTTGTTATGGAGGAGTTGATACATTATATGCGCAGAGTATAGGAGAAGAAACAAATTATATCTGGCATGTAGGAGATCAATCTGATAGTACAAATTATTCTACATGGATAGAGACAGATTCGGTATATATTGCGGAGTATCTTACACCACCAATGATTGAATCTGCATGGGTATCCGTAGACTTCTATGATCAGCACAATTGTGTCACTCATGACTCAGTGTGGGTAGAAGTATACAATCCTGATGTTTCTATGACTATCCAGACTTCAGAAATTTTCGCAGATTCTACATTTGTAGTCTATGTATCGCCTCCGGGTGGAGACTTGTATATTGATGATGCTTTGTTGGTATCAAGTATCCCATCAGTCTTTACTGTGTATACAGATGGAATTTCAGTAGGACCACATATTTTGAAATATGCTGGGACTTTCGGAGGAAGTATAGGATTGTCGTGTGAAGATGAAGAGTCTATCTCTATCCAAGTGGAGACAAATCCATTTGTACCGGATTGGGAATATGAGATTTCTATCTATCCAAATCCAGTCACTACGACTCTGAATTTGAGCAGTACAGCAATTTCTGATTTTGAATTATCAATCTTGGATATCACAGGAAAGGTGATCAAGACAGAGAGGATGCTAGATCAAACTTTCGCATTTGATGTCTCGGATTTAGCATCTGGGATATATATGCTTCGTTTAGTATCTACTGATGGAGCGAGCAAAGTAGTGAAGTTTGTGAAGAGGTAGAGGAATTCATTGTTTGAAGGCTGGAGATACCTCCCCATTGGGGAGGAGGGCCACGAAGTGGCGGTGGGGGTTAACCCCCTCACCCCCGCAGTAATGCGGGGGAGCTCCCCAATGGGGAGCAACATCCCTCAGTCTGATTATATTGGGGAGCTCCCCCAAGGGAGTTACTCTTATTATTTAAGGACTCTAGGAATTTCCTAGTGTCCTTTTTTTGTAATTAAAAAAGATTACTTGATTATGTAATAATTTCTTCTTATTTTGCCTACGGCGTGTTTCCCCGTTTTTACGGGACTCCTTTCAGTCGCTTTTATCCGCTCAAAAAGTAACCAAAAGAGCTTTTTTCACAAAATTTCAGCATTCTGTTCTGCTTGGTATATCACGGATAACTACGAAGCTCGCTCCCTAATGTGGTCGCTCGCTTATGTTCTCATAACGAAATATCGAACAGACTCATATTCCCACAATGAAATTTTGTGATATTTTATATGGATAAATACAGGAGAAAAATTTTATATTTCCTTTACCCTCTTACTAATTTGCAATAGCCTTTCATCTTTTATCGGACAGCTTTGGCATATCAATGGATAGTAATTTCAGTAAGTCTGACAAATGAAAAATTTTTGGTTAACACCTTTCCCATCTTTTTTTCGCAGTAAAATTGTGTATTCTTGTTACTGAATATACCACTCTCTTTTGCTGGGAAGAAAATTTCTTCTCTATCAGTGAGAAAATAATCAAAAACATGAAGAAATCTTATCGATTTTTTTACAAAAATTAGATATTTTATGAAAATTTTTTGGTAAAATTGTAAAAAATTTCTAATTTTGGGACCAAAATGGTGCAAAAACAGGCATATTTTAACATAAAAGAGAAAAATGTCCAATGAAAATTGAGTTAGACATTGACATATCTGGAGTGTCAAAGTAGGGGTTGAATTATTGAATAGGTATAGCAACTGACCATAGAAAAAAAAATCGATAGAAAAAATGTCTATATTGACATGATTTTCTCAAAATTGCAAAAATTGTCTAAATTAAATGTCCTTGTATTGTCTACAAAATAAAACTAGTAATACTTTCGTAGACTATGATAGAGGGTGGGAACTAGATTAAACAATCTCACCCTATATCCCTTTCTTAACCCCTTCTGGCCTATGGCCATCTCCCCCTATCAGGGGAGAAAAATGTGAGTTGGTAAAGTCTTTCTCTTGGCTGTATTCTGTTTTAGTGGGAGAAAAATTTGGGAGGTGGTTGATCTGCAAGTCTACGGTATCGCGAGTATACTCGTGATGAATTTATGTTTTTTGGGAAGAAATTAAGAAAATTTTTTTGATTTTTTAGCAGTTAGTAAATTGTCATTATGGCACAATCAGAAAACATTAAGAAAGAATCTTTTAGTAATGGAGTTATGACACCTGATAGCTCATCTATACATGAAAGGATGAAGGCTCATGCCCAGAAAGTGAAGACTCATGTGAAGAAACACCACAAAAAATATTTGTGATGATTTTTTGCATGATTTGCGATAGCGAAGACTATCAAGGTGGTTATTGCTGCTGTGTGAATTTTGATGTCGTTTAATCATGTGCCAGGTACGATAGCTGCTGATAGTTATGAATCTTGTGTATTTGAGGAACAATTTTGTATTGATCTAGCAAGGGACAATAAATGGAATGAAGAACAAGTAAATCTGTGTATAGCTTCATGAGAAGAGATTGTGTGATATATAAATAAGTCTATAAACAAAGAGATTGTATCAAAATTTTTGGAAAATTTGTGATGGAAATGAGAACAGCAAGAGTTTGCAGAACTATATAATAAATATCAAAAGGAATGAGCAATATGTAGGTGCTGTAATGGTGAATCAGGACAGGAAAGTTGTTGTGATGCTAAAGAAAAAAATTGTATTGTCACGAAAGGTGATGATTATGGTGAACAATGTAGTCAGCTGAAATCGGCACATGCTAAATGACCAAGTGGAGGTAAATGATGAGGTTGTGTGGAATGATGGGAAGTATGACAGTTTTTAAATGCTGATTTTTGGAATGGATGGATGGATCGTTGATGATCTGATGGTGGAGAAGAAGCAAATAACTATTTGATTAAGGCATTATTTTGAGAGTGATCGGCATATACGAAGTGATGGTATAATCCCACTAATTGTGGTGATATGAATGTGGTATTTGTAAATGGTCGTGAAGATATAGAAGCTAATGCTATTCAGACAAATAATATTTGGAATACATACAGATTGAATAGTAATACTATTTTTGTTTTAATGGCAAAAGAGTTGGAAGTAGATGGTAGATATGCGATGGGTGAGTGTACAGCTATAGTTAGTCCAGTAGAAACTCAATTATATAATGCTGAGATAGCTTTTGATCAGGCTCCATATGCTATATTGGATAATTTATGATTATCAGCTTATACTGAAGATGGTGAAGGTCGGGCAGGTGCATGAGTGCGATTTTCTAGTACACACTCAGATACAGTAAATGATGTACAGGCATATAGTTATGAGTGATATTGATTTTCGTTGAATGGTGGTGTATATACCGAAGAATTTCCATGAGTGCATAATATATTGTTAAATAATTTACAAGCATTTGGAAATACTAACTGGGGTATCGTATTTAGTTGTGGTTCAGATGAGTGTAGTATGAATAATATCACTGTAAATAATTCTCAATTTTATAGAAATGGGCGTGAAGATGGTTTAGGGTGATGAATAAGTGTTTGATCATGATCTGTGATAAATGCATGAGATATAGTATTAAATAATGTATATTCTTATAATAATGCACAATGAATTGAAGTTCATTCAAATGTCCCTTCAGTGTGAGTGGTATTGAATAATGTTAATATTTTCAACAATTATTGGTGAATATATACTGAAACATATAATGAAATGTGGAATACTATGTATTTCCTATGAAATATTAATGTGGCTTGTAATGAAACAACTACAGAGCTAAAAATTGAGGAAAAATCTTATGTTAATCCGTATGGTAATGATTATACATTGACGTCTACATGAATGGTTTATCAAATAGATGATAAATGTTATGGATACGATTATATAACCAATCCAGTAGCTGATTCTAGAGAAGATACTGAGATTAAATTTTTGTTTGAATGGGATAAAAACAAAGCAACTGATTTGAATTCTAGTGGAGTAATGCGATGTAATAGAGCTGTAGGTTCAACGTGGATAGGTGGTCATCAAGGTTTATCTCGGTGACATGTGTTTGGTTATTCATATGGAGTGGCTGTAGAATGACAGGTGGATCCTGTTGTTTATGATGCAGGAGGTGCTTTGATAAATGTGTGAAGTTATAATGAAAATCAGTATATCTGAAGTACTGTTTGTAAGATATCTGATGGGTATAATTCTTTTGATTGATTAGCAGGTTCATGAGATATGGTGGATGTGTATGCTGATTCATCTGAATTATTAAATTGGGCAGTATGAACGCCTAAATATCGTTTGTTTTGATCAATCACTACTATACCAAATGATACAGACATATGAGATACTACATCAGTGACATTTAATAGGTCATGAGGTTGGTTGATTACTCAGCTCTTGGATAGTGATGTTGATGAAGAAGAATACGCAGATTATGGGATATATGGACATAAATATTTTGCTACGCATTTTGAGACCACAGCAGAACCTCCTGCAGGAGATACCACACCACCTACAGTAACTGTAACCAATCCGACAACTACTTGTGCCGTCTCAAAGACAATAAGCGCTTCAGCGACTGATACTCAGAGTAGTATAGCTAGTATGGCATATATCAAATCCACATCTACTACATGTAGTGCAAGTACTGCAGGTACATGGGTAAATTATACACAAAATCAAACAATTACATTAAATAGTGAGTCTGATAGCTGACAATACTTATGTTTCAGAGCTGTTGATACTGCAGGTAATACCTGATATCAGAGATCGGATAAAATAATAAATATTGATAGGGTATGACCTTCAATACCTACCTATTCTTCACCTGCAGTAAGTCATCTGACATGAAATAATAGACCGACATTTAAATGGAACGCTTCCACTGTGACATGATGTGCTACTACTATAACATATGATTTGCAGACCTGTACTAGCAGTTCAAATAGTACTTGTTCAGATAAGTGAACTAATTTATCGGTTACTCAATATACTTTATTAGCAAATCAAGCATTAGCAGATTGAACACGTTATTGGAGGATAAGATCAAAGGATAATTTGTGAAATACACAGGGATATCGTAGTGTAAGAGCGATAAAAATTGATACACAGGGACCTAATTGTGTAGTACAGGCATGACCTACACCTACGACATTATATTATGGACAGACATGATCAATTAAAATTAGATGTACGGATACTAATTATAATACTTCAGCGACTGTAACTACATCAGCACTTTCTTATACTACCAATTCTGTATTGCAAACATTGAGTGTTTCTTCATCTTGAGTTACAAATTGAATGGATTACACTTTCGTGTACAAGCAGATATGATCTGGAAGTACAAATATTTCATTTAATAGTAATGTATTTACTGATAGAGCATGAAATTATAATGGATGAGCATCCGCATCTACTGCGGTGACAGCAGTTAATGCTATGGATTGTCCTGCCGGTTGGAATAATGATTATTTCTTGACAGGTAGGTTTTGGCATCTGTATTATGATTCTATGCCACCGCAGGGTACAGCAAGTGAATATAAGAGGAAATTATTATTGTGTGCTTTGTATGGTGCTTGACCAGATGATACTACAGCATATACTAAATATTGGAATGGACGACAATGGTGAAATACATCGAATGGATGTGATGTAAGTAATATGTCAGTCTCAACTACAAATACTTTGCCAAATACATTGACTGCAAATACAGTATATGTGGTAACTAACCAAAATATTACTAGGTCTGCATGAATCCAAATGGCAAATTGTAGTGCTATAGTGAGTGTAGATCATTCTAATGTAACTACAGATAATTATACACATAAGTATAGTACATTAAATGGATCTAATAATTATACAATAAATTGAGCCAATTATTCTATATTGGATAATCTATATTTGTCTCGAATGTTTGTGAATTGGACAGGTTCTAGGTCTACAGTTCATGGGTTAACAATAAGAACACAAGATATTGGTTTTAGTAATAGAATTGGAGTAAAATTGTGATGAACTTATAATGTATTAGATACATTGAATATCTCTGCTGTAGAAGATTGAATAACTGTAGCATGAAATAATGCTATAATAAATAATGTAGATATATATGATTATTCAGAATTTGGAATAAAATTGTGGCAATGAGCATCATACAATACATTTAACAATATTATGATACACGATCCATATGCATGATGGCAAGGTCACTGATATGAATGAGATGGTATCGGGCTTCGTATGGCTACTTTGAGTTCGAATCCTACTATGTGAAACGCATTTAATAATATGAATATTTATAATAATGGATATGGTATTATAGCATATTTTGGTGAAAATGCACATCAAATTAATCAATCAGATATAAATTATTGGAATAAATTTATCTTTAATAATGTACAAGTATATAATAATAAAAGTGGATGAATTTATTTATGAGGTTTGAGAAATAGTGTATTGAACAATGTATCATCATACAACAATGGTTGATATGGAGTATATACTCTATCTGATACGAATAAATATCATGGAAAATTAATTGTAACGTGAAATGTAAATAATACAATACAGTGATTTGGTGTGTGATCAGCCAGTTCTCCATTGACGGCGGGTACGACTTCATGAATCACATTGAATTGGAACTATATTACTAATCCAAAAGTAGCTAGTGGACATATCTTGGTATGGACTGGTAATTATTCATCATTGAGGAATAAATATATGAGTGATGGAGAAACATTTAAAACGTGATATCATCGATTATTGGATGATCAACAGCCAATCATATGATATTCATTTTGAGTGAATACAAAGACACAGGTACAACCTATGTATTATAATGACACTACTCTGCAGTATCATCCAAGTCTGTCATACGATGCGGAAGCATATGTGTGATCTACATTGAAAAAAGTAAGCGGATATAGTGATATCAAATGTTCTTTGCCTAATTTTGAATTGGGGCAAAATTCTTTGGTATCATTGGCTTCTACATCAAAAAGTGTAGTTAATTTGGCACAACTTCCTGCTGATCCGGGATGTCAATTACATGACTGTACAGTGACTGGACATGCATATGGATCACCACTGATATCATCATTTAATTTGTTTAAATTGAATGGTAGTACGACTACTGTATGAACCACAATCGATACTTCCACATCTAGTATATGAACTTTGGAGTGTAATAATAATAATCTTATCACACAAATTGTATGAAATAGTTATTTTGCTACGCATTTTCAGTGAAAAAATGACAATAGCTGTACTACTAAACCTGCAGCACCTACATTGTCTACGCCATCTGATTGAACAATTACATGAGATAACACACCTACACTTACATGGACACCATGAGCTGTGATGTGTAATGGGGCAAGTGTATCTAGTTATACAGTACAGATATGTAGTGATAATACGTGTTCTACAGTATCGCAAAGTAGTTGAACTACGAGTGCTACATATACAGCGATAACATTGGCAGATGGTACGTATTATTGGAGAGTGATGGAGACTGATAGTTTATGAAATAGTAGTCTATGGAGTAGTACGTGGTCTTTCACAGTAAAGACATCTATCGCATGTTTACAATCATCACAATGGAATAATGATAATTTCTTGACGGGTAGATTTTGGAGTCTAAATCCGAGTGATGATAATATTATCTGTGCATTGTATGGATGAACAGGTACAGATTGGACAGCATATACAAAACAATGAGATGCTAGTATGCCAAGACGTGCATGGCAGGGGTGTAATGTATTAGCCATGAGAGTAGTGAGGACAACTGCTTTAAATCTTCCATTGGCTGCAAATACAATTTATGTATTGAATACATGAAGAGTTTCGCCAGGTATCATTACTATGCCAGAATGTAGTGCAATAGTTAGTAGGAATGGTACAGTAATTGATTGATCAGTATATATACAGTGATTTTATGCAATACTTGATAATGTAGGAATAGATAATCAAAATGTGATGGATTATCAATGCTTAAAAATGAATGGAGTTATATATAGTACGATTAATAATGTACAAGTGTATCATGCTGGGTATATATGAATAGATATTATAGGAAGTAGTTATAATTTATTTAATAATGTACAAGTATATTGAAATGCATGACAATGAATAGAATTGAGTTGATGACAATATAATTCATTTAATAATCTACAAATATATAGTAATGGACAAGAGTGATTATTAATGAAAAAAAGTGGAAAAGCTATATTGAGTAATATACAAATTTATAATAATGGATGAACATGATTTTCTGCAACAAATTCATCAGGTAATATATTGAATAATATATGGAGTTATAATAATACAAAACCATGATTTTATGTAACAAGTTTTACCAATAATACAATATATTGACAGATAAAAGTATTTTTCAATAGTGGAAGTTCACCTGCTTTTTGATCAACTACAAATTGAAGTGCAAACGCTTGATTATGATTTACTGCATGAAGTATAAGTCAAACATGAAATATGTCGTATGATTTAATTACAAATCCATATAGTAGTAATTGAACTTATTCTTTAGCATGGACAGAAAATTATTCTACTTTAAGATGATCTAGCACTTGGGCAGAGGTGGCATGATATTCTTATGGAAGTGGAATCAAGACACAAGTACAGCCAGTGTGATGGAGTGGAACAACATTAGTGGCTGTGTGAAGTTATGATTCAAATCAGTATATCTGAGGTCAAGTAAAGAAATGAGCATGAAGATTAAGTATTGGTGGTTATGGTCCGAATAATTCAACAATAACTTTTGTGCCAGTTCAAAATTTATTCTCATCATATATCTCTGGATATAGAGTAAAGCATATTGTAGGAGGTGATTGGTCGGATTGGAAACCAAAAAGTCAGCCAGTGACTGTGTCAATTGGTGGACTAGGTAATTATTTTGTTCAGTTGACATGAGCAGAGATGCCTACTCACTTTTTGAGTGATGGAGTGATGCCGACAGTGACATTGACTACAAATATGCCGGCTTGTGTAAAATGATGAGTAGCATATATTATGACATGAACATTTAGTGAAACTATGAGTGGATTCACATCAGCTGGTATATCTAAGTCGCCAGCAGGTATGACTATAACTAATTTTTCATCGACAAATAACCCTGTATTTACATGGAATATAGAGGCTCCATCTTCAAATACTGGAAGATTTCAAATACGGATTACATGAAATGTAGCACAGGATATGGGTTGAAATCGAAATACTGCTAGTATAGTATTGAGTGGAGAGTATGATAATGCGAAACCAGTCACGACACCGACAATTACTCCTAGTAATTATACTTGTACCTCATGAGATGTTACGTTTACATTTGGTGTGACTGATGATTGATGTGCTGCATGAACTACTACATATAGAGCTGCATATACTTCGAATTCATGAACACCAACAACAGTATGAACTTCATTAACTGTATCTACCAGTGCATGAAGTTATGTAACGAGATATGTGAGGTATTATAGCAAAGATACATTGTGAAATAGTGAGAGTGTGCAGAGTAAGACGGTAAAGATTGATAATGCGGGGCCAACATATAGTGTAAGCAGTCCAAGTGTAGGAGAGTGTACAACATGAACAGCGAATATAACAAGTGTAAGTCAGGTATGATGTGCAGCAGCGCATGGAACACCATATAGTTGGAATGGATGAAGTAGTTATGGAAGTAGTACAAGTTATAGTCTATATAGTTGAAAAGTATGAAGTCAGAGTGTAAGTGTAAGGGTAAGAGATGCATTATGAAATTATACAGCGAAGACAAGTACATTTACATGGACGAACACAGCACCAAGTCTAACAACAGCAGTATTAACATATGGTACAGTGGTAACATGAACGAAGACAATCTATAGTAATTTGATAACAAGTATGTGAGCGACAGATTGAGCATGTGGAAGCAGTACTATAAGTAAGACATGAAGTATAAGTTGTACAACATGAAGTGCAAGTTGGAGTACAAATGGAATAAGTGTGACACCGCCAAGTAACGGAGAATGAAGTGCGACCTGTACAGTAACATTTGCAGATGATGAGAATAGTACAGTACAGTGAACAGTGACATATACATATGACACAAAGAAGCCAACAGTGACGTTGACAACGAATGCAGTAGCATGTAAGACAGCGACGACATATACAGTAACATGAACATTTAGTGAAGCGGTAACATGATTAGCACAGGCAGATTTAAGTGTAACGAATGGAAGTATTCAAAGTTTTAGTATAAAATCAAATACAGTAGCAGTATGGACAGTAAAGAGTAATACGAGTGGAAATGGAACAGTAACAGTAGGATTTGCAGCGAATAAAGTAACAGATCTAAATGGAAATGGAAATAGTGCGGCGACGAATGTAACATGGACATATGATAATGCGGGGCCAACATATAGTGTAAGCAGTCCAAGTGTAGGAGAGTGTACAACATGAACAGCGAATATAACAAGTGTAAGTCAGGTATGATGTGCAGCAGCGCATGGAACACCATATAGTTGG
>Ga0247610_10008276_pt1 | contig 10593 bp, 1 predicted proteins | sample 174DNAGHGhighgp2_FD_193483 | JGI IMG/M metagenome (GOLD analysis project Ga0247610, IMG submission 193483) | Sheep rumen microbial communities from Palmerston North, Manawatu-Wanganui, New Zealand - 1742 DNA GHGhigh gp2 | ecosystem: Host-associated > Mammals > Digestive system > Stomach > Rumen ... | reverse complement strand
CCCAATCCCCAATCCCCAATCCCCAATCCCCAATCCCCAATCCCCAATCCCCAATTATATATTTATAAATCTTGTTTTCTCATATATAAAATAATAATAAATTTATATAAAATAAGAATAAAAAAATTATTTTTTTAAATATTCTGAAAGCATTTCTTTTTCTTTTTGTTTAAAACAAACATTTTTTGGTAAATAATTCAAATTATTTGATAAATGTAATTTCCAAATTCTTTCTTCAATTATTGGATCTTTAAAACTGAGTGTTTGTAAATAAACTAAATAAGATAAATAATCAACTAAACTGTGGGCATAATTTATATGTAATTCAAATGCGTTTTTTGAATTAGAATAAATTTTTTCCAATTCTTCTCTTTCTAATTCGCATATGAGGCACTTAGTTTCTGATAATTCTGTAAATTCTTCAGTTTTTTCTTTGCTTTGACTAAAATAATCAATAATAATCATAAAAAAAATTTGAAATGCTATCATATTAATTAATAAAAAAAATATTAAATCAAAAAAAAATCTTGTACCAGCATAATATCTCGCATTAAAAGGAGTGTAACCCGGCTCTAAAGTAATATCAAGATAAGTTCCAACTCCTCCATCCTGTTTGAAAGTTTGATCAAACATTCTTAAAAATAAGTTTATCATATTTTTTGTATCATTTATGTTTGGAAAATGACTTTGATATATAGTTACGGCAATTATAGCAAAAAAATATTCCATTATGCAGCATAATAATATTGTTGTTAATATATTCCATAATGGGTCATACATTGCCCTTAAAATAATTTGCATAATTTCGATTCTTTTAACTAGTTCAAATAAAACAAAACAATAAAAAAAGGGATGAATGAATATTCCTAGGCATATAAATAATAGACTTAATAAAAAATAAATTGAATTGAAGCTTGTGAGCATCTTTAAAAAGCTTGGTATAAATCCTATTATATATGAAAACATAGAGTTTTTCTTTTCATTTTTTTCATTTTTTTCTTTTGAAATTTTCTCTAAATATGAATTTTTATATAAAGCAATAGTTTCTGCTGTAGTTTGTATAATATATTTAGCAAATAAAATAATTTGCAATACAAACATTATTATTCCCAAATAATCTAAATATTGTAATATTATTTCATAATTACTGTCTTCTTTATATAAAAAATGTGGACAATTTACCCTTATAGAAAATTGTGATTTATATTCTGATTTAGAACATGATTCAGTAGTAAATGTACTATAAGATAATCCTACAAAAATGTTTGTTAAAGCTCCTAAAATAAATAAAAATAATGAATATAAATTATCATTTTTAAAAATTATATTCATTGCTGGTAAATCAAATAATTTCCGGATTTTTAGATGTTGAGTGGCAACTAAATTTATTTTGTCATAATTATCCATTATATATTTTACATAATTAGATAATTGATTGTTATCTACTTTCAAATAATAATCTTTGTTTTCTTGAATTTGTGCAGATTTATTTAAAACAGGATAATATACTTTGAAAAGCCTATAATCTAAAGATACTTCTATATATTTTATTTTTGATGTCAAAAATTTAAGCATTACTTTTTCATCTAGAATTTGACATTTTGCATCTATATCTGATAATTCTTGTAATAATTCAATTTTTGATTTTAATTTTCTAGTACACGATTCATAAATAAAAAAAGTTAGATAAAAAGGGCATAATATAATATATTTGATATAATTGAAACAAGCCGATAAAAAATTTATTATGATTTGTATTATACTTTCTTTAGGAGGTGCAGATAAAAATTCATCATTAAATGAATCTTGATAATAATTAAACAAAGAATAATAAATTAAAATCAAATCGAATTTTATCAAGCAATAATCAGAAATTTGATTATTTCTTTTAATTTTAACATTAATATTATCATAGTCTCCTATTTTTTCTTTTTTTTCAATTTTTTGCTCGGTTTTTGTTGATGAGTTTTTATTTTTTCTCGATTTTTCATTATCATTTTCTTTTTTTGAATTTTTGTTAATTTCCCCATAATTTTCTATAATTTCTGATTCATCTTTTAAAAAAAGAAGCATTTTATTTAAGTCATATTCTCTGTTTTCCATCTCTTTTTTAGATAAATAATATATTTTTTTCAATTTTTGTTTGATATTTTTAAAATTTTCTTCATACCAACGCCTCATTTTGCTAAATTCATCACTATCTCTATATTCATAATGACATAAACAATAAAATATTAAAAGAATTTTGATTATTCTATACTCTTGCTCAACTTTATTATCTATAATTTCAAACAAATTTTCTTTGTTAATATTGCTAAAAAATAATATATAATAATCAATTTTATTTATAGAATGAGAAACCAAATCATAATATCCTTTATTAAATAAAGTTTTAAAATTCTCAATATCTGGACCTTCAACAAAATAATAAATAAAATTGAGTAATAAATTAATTGTTTGAAATGAAGATTCTTTATTTTGTTCTAGTAATAAGTCAATTAATTCAATTATTTTTTCAACTATATCCTGTATGAAATTAGTTATTTCTTCTGTCAAAATATCTTTATCAATTTTTTTGAATCCAATTAATGTTGTCATAAAATTTATTAAATAATTTAGTGATTCTTCAATTTTTGTATATTTACTTGTTTTTTGTTGACTTTTAGTTGAATTCATAAAAATTACTACCTTTTCAAAATCTTTTGAAAGGTGTTTTAAAATGAAGTCGATTTTATGGAAAAATTCTTGAATTAATTCTTTGTTTTGTGAAAGAAAAATATGATTATCTTTAATTTTTCGGAGAAAAATATTAATACTAATTAAGACTAAAAAAAATAAATTTTTGGTTTCAATTATATCATGATTTATTTTTCTTGAAAAAAGTAAAATTATTGCATTAAGAATTGCATTTAAATTTAATTCTGAATGATTTGCTTTCTTATCTTCTTGATTTCCTTGTTTATTCATATTATTAGAATCAATTTTTATACAATTTATATATAATAGCATGAATCCAGTTTTGAAAAAAATTATACAAATTTTTTTATCATAATGAGGATATAAGTAAATTAATGAATTCAAGAATTGAACTATATCGTTATTATATAAATTTAGAATAGAAACATCCGAATTATTAATATTTGATTTGATTAAGTCATTAAAATATTCATTTTCTAATTCAAATTCATATTTATTTAATGTTTCTACTAATGATAAAACTTTTTCTGATTCTTTGGTGCTGTATAAACTGTCATATGGATAAATTTCATTAAACCTATTAAAGTAAAAATTACCCATTAAATCAATATTTTCAAAATCATTTTTGTTGAAGGTATTTAATAAATATTTCATAAATTTTTTCATATCATTTTTTATAAATTGATCATATAATAATTTATGTTCAGTTTTCTGTTGTGGTTTAATACTTTCTAATCTATTTTGTAATTCGAATAACACAATTAATAATTTTGAACTAGGTAAAGGTTCATATTCTTCATTAGTAAAACTATTTGTACAATAATATCTTAAATTTTTTTTTACTTCAATATCTTTGAATATCTTTTCTAAAAATAGTAAATCTACTCCATTTGGATCATAATAATAAAATTTTATTTTATAATCATTCTTTTTTTTATTTCCTTCTATATCAATATCTTTTTCATTTTCTTTTTGTTCTGAAGTATTTTCTGAATCAGTGTTTGAATATTCTGACTCTATTTTTTCTTCTACATTTTTGACTGGAATTTCAATTATTTTATTTTTTATACTATATTTATACCCTGCAATTGTTTCTAATAATACTAATTCAAAATTATATCTATTTTCACACCTAGGATTATTATTTTTTGAATCATTTGAAGCATTAGGATCCTTTATTCTGTTGTCAAACATATTATTATTATTATTTATTGTATTTTTATTAAAAGTACTTATATTATCTTCTATCTGTAATAAATTATTATTTATCTTAGCTTTTGTTAATATGCTACTTTTTAGAGAAAGAGAAACTAATGAAGTTCGTCTATTTCTTTTATTTACCGTTTGCTCATCTAAATAGAACTCATCTATTTTTCTTTGACTATCTAATAAATTTTTAATTTTTTTAGACAAAGAACTAAAATTAAATTGTATATCATTATTTTCTTCTTCTTCTAAATTATTATCATTATCATCGAAGCCTGCGTTTTTATCTTTTATATAAATTATATATATACTAGTGAAATATATAAAAAACATTAATTTTTCTTTTTCTTCATCACTTTCCCACATTAAATCTTTTTTATAATTTTCGTTTTTATAAAATACATCATTATTATTAATATTTGGATCAACTACCTCATTTTTATTATTTTTGTTTTTAGATTTTAATGTTTTTAGTTCACCTGAATTTAAAGATTTTTTCATTTTAAATTCATATACTTTATCTAACTTATCTTTCCAATGTTCAAATTCTTCTTCTTCATTATCATTATATATTTTTAATTCATATTCACTACTTTTCTCTGCTTTATTATCCGTTTTTTTAGTTGAATTTTCCTGAGAAGATTGTAATTGGGCTATACAATCCAAAATTCTATCTTTCATTAACCTAATATCATATATTGATTTAAAGAAATACTCTAAAGAAAATGAATCTTTATTCTTTGATTTATTAAGTAATAAAGAAATTCTTATTACTAAATAATTATAAAACAATTGATATGTAACAATATTTTTTTGGGAATGAAAATAATCATATATATTTTTCAGTATATTGAAAATTTCCATTACAAAACCATGTATTTCCGTAAAAGTATTTTTAGATATACCTAATAAGAAAAGTAATATCTCCGAGCAATAATAGCATATACATAAAAAGGCTTTTTCTTCTTCAAGAGTTTTTTGTAGGTCATTACCTTGAAAATCTTTTATACTCTTTAGTGAATTTATTATCAGCTGTTTACATAAACTAATATTTTCACATATTAATTTATTAAATTTTGGAAATGTATTTTGTATTTCCAAAAAGCATCTAAGAATTTCCTTGCAATAATTTAATTTTAATATATAATTATTTTCATTTTTTCCGTTATTTTCTATATTATATTGTATATCATATATTTCTATTGACTCTATCATTATTTTTAATGTATTTAAAAATCCTATTTTTACAAAAAAATTTTCGTTTTCTTTTATTAACATCTGGATTATTTTTTCTTTTCGTAATTCTTTTCCTGAAAATATATTTAATAAAACTTTTTTGGTCATCGTCATTAATTTATTGCATATTATTTTATAATGATTTTCACATTCTTTATTTTCTTTTGTATTTTTCATTTCATTTTCTTCTTTAGCTTTATGTATTTCAGATTCTATTATTTGAAATAATTCTTTTATATTCATTAATTTATCAAATGAATTTTTATCTTGAGACATATTCTTATTTATTTCAAGATATATTATCTTATTAAAATATCTATCAATTTCATATTGTTCTAATAACCATAACATGAAATCAGCTTGTTTAAATATTCCATAATCTTCTAATAAATTATTCCTTATCGAAGTTTTGTTACTATTCAAAAATTTGTTTTTTATTATATTCAATTTTTCATATAAACTCAAAATATTGAATTTATTTGAAATTAATTTTTTCATAACATTTTTAATAATATCTTTAATGATTTCATTTGATTCAACATTTATCTTTGTATTAATTTCATTAATTTTATTATTAATTAGATTATTTTGAGGATAACAAATTGATTTTTGTATATTTTTAAAGCATTCTATTTTTTCTATTAAATAATTAATTTTGTCATTAATTTTACAATAATATATGAGAAAATCAACAATTATTATTTCTTCATTAGATAATTTTTTAAGCCTAAATAACCAATTTTCATTTTTACATAATTTCTCGTTATTATTCATTATAGTTGTTTCAATTTTATTATTGTTTTTATCTTCATTTTCTTTTTCAAGCTCTCCAATATAATTATCATTGTTATCAACAAAATTTTTTAAATCAAAATTATCATTTAATAAAGTAGGATTTGCTTTTATTTTACTAAAAATAATATTTAAAACTGAGTCTTTATTTATAAACTCAATTTTATTTAAGATATTTCTTTTAATGTCGTCTAACGACCTTTTCAAAAAATCTAATTTGCAAAATCGTTCATAATTAATATAATAATTTATCAAACTTTTAAAAAATTTATAATTTATTTCTATGAATTCATTTGCACAAAACAAATATATGGAATATAAAATATATAAATATTTATTAATTTTTTGATTGTCTTCCCTACATTTTTCTATAAGCCTTAAGAAATCATTTTTCTTTGATTCTTCTCCTATTAAATTATTTATACTTTCTTTAAAATGTGTATCCTTGTAATATTCTGATTTATGTTTTATGTTCAATCTTTGTTTACTTCCTTTAGTTCCTTGTGTATTTTCATATGAAGCATTCGAAATTTTGTTTGATTCTATATCTTTTTCTTCTTCTTGAATTTTCATTTGTTTATTCATTAGATAGGTATATCCGGCGTCTGATGTAAAACGTCTTTTATTCTTTGATTTTTTATTTTCATCTATAAATATATTCATTTTTTTTTCGTTTTTGTCGTTTTTGATCTCATTAGAAGAATTATTTTTTTCTTCTTCTTCTTTAGATTTATTTTCAAATTCTAAATCCTCTATATTTCTAACCTCATCGTCTTCATGAAAATCATTATTATTATTAACTTCTATATCGTTTTCTTTTTCTTCTTCCTCATTCTCTTCTTGTACTTCATCATCTAATTTATGCTCAGAATCTTTATTATTTATATCAACATTTTCTTCAGTAAAACTATCCATATTATTATGAATTATCTTTATTTTACCTATTGAAAATTTATCTTCATTATCTTTATCTTTAAATTTTTTAGAGTCATTTTCAAAGAAGGTATTAAATATATAATAAGGTAATATTGATCCTATTGTTGTCTCTATAGAAAAATCTATATCATTTATAAATTTTATAAAACAAACATTTCCATTTATTATGAAATTTAAATTATTTTCTAAAATTTCATCTTTTATGTTTGATTTCAACATTTTTATAAAAAGCTCTTCTTTTCTAAACAAAATTTTATCAAGATTTATTTTTTCAAAATATTCAATAAAATCAAGTAACTTATTCAATACTTTTATTTTATCTTGTACATATTTAATTAATTCGTTATCTGGATTTTTATTATTATAATTGTTTATAAAAATATCGGATTCCAAAATTTTTTCTGTAATATTTTTATTATTTGTGTTACTAATTTTTCTAAAATTCTCTAAAATATTTGTCAAATTTACAACTTTATTTGCAGAATTAAATAATGATTTTCTCTTTTGTGGGTTAAATAAAGATTTACCATTTAAAGGATCATTTGAACTACAATCATATTTATTTTCTTTTTTATTTAATGATGGATTTATTGAACCGTCTTCATCTATATTAATTTTTTTTGATCCTACACTTCCTTTTATTGGATTATATTGAATTTTATTATCACTTTTAAATTTTCCAGTTATAATTTCATCTTGCTTTGCTTGTTTTGCTCTTTTAAATATTTTATTTAAATTTGCTGTATCCTTTGAGTCACTTTCATTATCTTCATTATAATCTTTTTTTTCTTTATTTTCATTATCTCCAGTATTATCTATATACTTATTCCATTCCTTTATTTGTTTATTTACCAAATTAGTTATATTTTTAATTGCAGAATATATTTTTTCTTTATAATTCTCATAATTTTTATATTTATTTAATCTGAAATCATTCTCAACTTTGTTTATATTTTCCTTTATTTTTTGTTTTATTTCTTCTTCTTTATATCTTATCTTATTTAAATGTATCATTTTTTTATAATAGAATAAATAATTACAATTTGTTTCTATATAGCTTAAAATTTTATCAATGAATAAAATTTCCACACTATTTTCATTATCATTATCATTATTTTTATGTTGCTTAAATTTTTTTGAGAAAATTGACTCTTGTAAAAATTCTGAATCATTTAATAAATCAAATATGAAATTTAAGAGATCTGTTTTCTCATTTATGTAAATATAATCAGAAAATTCCAAAATGTCAGTTAAAATATTATTTAATATTTCTTGCTTTATATTTTCTTTATTTTTTGAAAGATAAATCAAAAATTTGAGTAATAATTTTAACATAAGTTTTATACTTTTTATCTTTGAATCTTCATCCATTGGTTGACCGTTTATTTGATTTGATGACATTCTTTTTTTCATAGGCTTGATTTTCTCTTTCATATTGCTTATAAAATTGTTTTCGTTCTTTTTATCTAAGAAAGAATAATCAGATGAATTTATATCTTTTACTATAGGAAAGAAGTAGTTAATAATTTCTTTTATTGTATTCAAAATATTAAAATTGTATAATAATAGCTGCCTTTCTTCTACAGGACGATTTACTTCGAAATTATCATTTTTAAACATATACTCAACATTTAATAAATAATCTGTAAAGAAATTAATATTTTCAGTTATTTTGTTAATTACGTTGTTGGCACTTGCTTTTTTCTTTTTATAATTTTTTAATATATAGTCCAAATCTGATATTACATTTAATAGAAATATTACTTCATTCCCCTTTGCAGTATCAACTTTTGATATATCTAATATATAATCATCTTCTATCTTTATATTAATATAATCACTTCCATTTTGAACACTTAATGAAAGGGGTTCGAAACAAGATTTATCATCTTTTATTAAACAAGTTTTTTCCTCCTTTTTTTTATTCTTAATTTCATCATTATTTTCATTTATTATTTCTGTTTTTAGGATATATTTCCCGTTGGCTGACATTTTTGTTTCTTCATTGACATTGTAATGATAAAATTTAAAATTATAATTAAAATATTGATTAGTTAATTGTTCTTCTGTAATTAGTTCGAATTCTATTTCCTCGTTTTCATTATTATTTGCAATACTACCAGTATTATTGATATTATTATTTATATTTTGTTTTGAATTAGTATTTTTGTTACTGATGATATTAGAATTATTCAATACAACACTCAAAGAATTTCTGGGCTTATTACTTTCACTATTATCAATTATATATTTTAAATCTTTATTTTTCCTTTTAACAGCTAAATACAACCCTAATAATGGATTTTTTATTTTAACTAAATCAGTTATCTCTATTGCTCTTGTATCTAATTCATCTTGTTTAATTGTTGCTTTCTCTATAACCCAAAATGAATTGTTAATTACATGCTCATATAAATCTTCTTTATATGGAATACCCTTTATAATTATTGATGAAAATAAATTCACTTTATCCTTTATTCTATCAGAGAACCCATTAAATTGAATATATTTTTGATTGTTATCTCTCATTAACCCATCTATATCTTCTCTTACTTCTTCTTTTATTCCAAAAAATTCTTCTATTTTATTCTCAGCTTTAATTCCTTCAGCGGCTAACATTCTCTTATCATTTTCTTTGCTTTTATCCCCAGTAAATATAATATTAACTAATTGGCCATTATATAAACTCTCTTTATCATTTACATACCAATTTTGATTGATAATATAAAATTTATCAAAATTATAATTGATTACGCATAAATCGCCAAAATTGACTAAATTAGCTGAATTTTTCTTATCATCTGTTATATCACTGCTACTGTTATTTATTTTTTTTTCTTCATCATTTATTTCTTCTAATTCTATATTATTATGATTGAGATAATAATTTTGCCCTTTTTCTTTATTATATATACTTATATAAACTATATTCTTATATGTAAGAAATTCATTAGAAGAATTTATTCTTTTAAAAGAAAATGGAAATGTCAAAGCTTTTTCGACTGAGACAACTAATTTAAGCATATAATTATCTGTTCCTTGCACTTTTTCAATAGATATAAATTTTTTACTCATCAAATGTTGCAAAATGAAATTTTGGTTAAAATTTAATTTACAGTCATTTTTAAAAACATATTCTTTCAAATTTTGCCTTTTATTTATTGAAGGATTATTATTTTTACTTCCGAATATATTCAAACATTCATCTATATTTCTGATATAAAATAGACTTTCTTTCAAATCGGAATATTGTAAAAGGGGTGTATCGCATCTTTTTAATATCAAAGATTGATCAAGGTTTTCCATACGAAGCATATAAAAATCTTTATCTTTTGGTTGATCTGATACTAATTTTATTGATACTAATGAATTATAATATATATAATCAGATTCATTAATCGAATCATCTTCATATGAAAACATTTAATTTTAAAATTAACTAAATAAGTAATATATAAATAGCATATTTATAAAATTAAATTTAATTTAAATGATTTTAATTTATATTAAAGAATTATTTATTTCAAATGGGGATTGGGGATTGGGGATTGGGGATTGGGGATTGGGGATTGGGGATTGGGCCCAATCCCCAATCCCCAATCCCCAATCCCCAATCCCCAATCCCCAATCCCCATATTTAATATCTTCTCTAAATATTTTTTAAAAAAAAACAAAACTTAAATAAAAATTAAATAAAAATAAATGAATTTCATTTTTTATTCTTTT
>Ga0247610_10008275_pt1 | contig 10595 bp, 22 predicted proteins | sample 174DNAGHGhighgp2_FD_193483 | JGI IMG/M metagenome (GOLD analysis project Ga0247610, IMG submission 193483) | Sheep rumen microbial communities from Palmerston North, Manawatu-Wanganui, New Zealand - 1742 DNA GHGhigh gp2 | ecosystem: Host-associated > Mammals > Digestive system > Stomach > Rumen... | reverse complement strand
TTATCAGAAATAACTCGATTAGCAATTCAAGCTTACTTATATGCAATTAGGCATCAAAAGAAAAAAGTAATTAATGCGAAATTAAAATCAGTTACAAATGGCGTATAATGGGTTGTTGAGACAGCGGAGCTGTCGCACACACAATCCCAGCCTGTCAAGACTTTTCTTTTATATAATCGGCCGAATTTCTCGATCTTGTCCTGGCATTTACATTAACAGAGCAACTATACAAGATTTAGTATTTTCATTTTGAACTCGATCACAAGATCTAGTGGCACTTTAAAAAATTTTCGCCCAGACGGGTATTTGGTCGATTTTCAATTTTGAATTCAAATACGATATCGTGGCGTCCAAATGGTGCGCATTAACAGGCGGCCGCAAGTTATTTTCAATTTCAATTCTCTTCTCTTGGAAAAAAGAAATTAATTGACAAAATTCATTTCAAAATGATATAATATATTCAGAAAGTGAAAAGAAAAAATGATTTTCAATTTCAAATTTCATTTTCAATTTTCATTTTCAACTGCTTTTGGTTAATTAATTTCATTTTCATTTCGAAAATCAAAAAAAATTAATCAGATCCAAAAGAAAACATATTGACGCAAGCTACTAAATTATGTTATAATATAATTAAAGAAAAGGAGAGAGAAGGGAAACAAAGATGAGTGGCTAGTTCTAACAGAGAGAGTAAGTCAAAAAGAAAGTAAGAAGATCCAAAAGAAAACAGTTGACAAAATAAATAAAAATATGGTATAATATATATAACAAAAGGAAAGAAGAGGACGACCTCCTCAGAAAAGAACGAGTCAGCCGAAGGGGCTGACCGCAAGGACAGCCGCAAGGCAGAAAGAAGGAAATCATGACCGAGACCAAGACCACCCAGAAGGACCTCTACAACCGCATCATGGCCGAGATGAACTACGATGAGGAGGTTGTGGCCTTCTGCCAGAAGAAGCTCGACCAGCTCGCTCGTAACGCTGCTCGTCCCCGCAAGACCAAGGTGAACCTCGAGGCTGAGCAGTTCCGTGCGGACGTCCTGGCGAACCTCGCCGAGAAGGACGCTCCTGTTACTAACAAGGAGATGGCTGCGGAGTTCGGTGTCTCTGCTCAGAAGATGAGCGCGGCTCTGCGTATGCTCGTCAAGGACGGCAAGGTTGAGCGCATCGAGCCTGAGAAGAAGAGTGGCGCGGCTACTTTCCAGATCGCCGAGTAACTTAGTCCCCGAGGGGCGGCGGGGTTAATGGTCCGCCCCATGTTGTCACGGTTTCTCCCAATAGAAAGAAGAAAGCATGAATCCTGGAGATCTCAAGAACACCTTCATTGACAAGGACGGCATCGAGCGCACTGTTGTTATTCCGGCCGAGGTCTTCAGGGCTGCGCGCCGTGAGAAGATTAGCAATAAGGTAGCAATTGATCGTTACCTCGCGGAGCAGGGCTATCTGGATCAGACTGCGGTTGAGGAAACCGCGACGGCCAAGGCCCGCAAGCCCCGCACTCGTAAGCCTAATGACACGAAGCGTGGCATTATTAACGTGCTCGCGGACAGCGTGAAGGAAGCGTATGTCGAAGCAGATGCGGTTGAGATCACCAACCCTGAGCGTCAGTTCCGCTTCGTGATCGATGGCAAGACTTACGAGGTTACACTGGTTCAAAAGCGCAAGTAGGCATCATTCCTTCCGAAACAAATAACAGATACTATTTGCGCATTTTCATGAGCTCGTCGCGTATGGCTCCGCCTGGGGCCTGCGGCGGGCTTTTTTTTTGTACAACTTATATCAAAAAAGAAATTAAAATTTTGATATGAACGCCAAACGGTCTCAGAAAAAAGGCGTATGCGGCGCTCCGTCCCTGTGGCACGCAGATCAAAAAAGAAATTAAATTTTTGATATGAAAATACAAGAACTGAAGTTTTGGGAAAATTTTGCGTATGCTGTGAGGGCCCAAAATTCACAGAAAATTTGCGTATGGGGCTGCGCGCGGCGGCACCGCCGAATACGAACACCAGTTCGATTTTATGTTCCTTATAGAACACCAGTTCTGTCAAGTGCCAACTTGGCAATTCACAAAATCTCCACAAACCTGAAAACCGCAGATTCACAGAAATTACATGAGTTGGGGCCGAGGTACTTCGGCCCGCGATTGTGAAGAGAATGTGAAAGTTAACCATGGCTAACTTTTACGCTAAAGAGAAACGAGCCTTTTAGCGTCATGCTCAGGACGGGCGGCTACGCGAGCGCGTAGGTGATGGCCTTACCGTTCACGCACTTGGTGAGCAAACCCAGCTCACACGCCACGCGGGCCACGGCGGCAGCCTTTTGCGTCGTGGTAATCTCCGGCAGACCGAGGGCGACGAAATCCTTAGTGCTCATACCGTCGCCACGCTCCACGACAGCGGCGTGCAGCTGCTTCGCCAGATTCTCGTTGGCCTTACGGGCCTTAGTAACCGCCTTAGCGCGGGGCTTAGTGAGTTGGGCGTGCATGTTCTTAAGGACGGCGATAATCTCGTCGCTCTTCTCCGAGGGCCAATCGCCATCAGTCTCCCAGTACTCGCGAGTGTGCTCCACGGCGCTGATAGCGTAGTCGATAGCGTCCGCGCGGGTCATGGTGTTCTTGCTCATGTGGTACCTCCTAAGTACCTCACGGGGCGGGCCGTTTGCCGTGCCCCTTTGACTGTCTTAATACTACACCCATACCCTGCAACCGCTTACGAGAATCTTCGTCTCCACAGAGCTAACACAATTAAGAACCGAAGTACTTCGGCCTTTATTTGTGTAGAAAAAAAGGAACTCTAAAAGAGTTCCTTTTGCAATTCCTGTTTCAAAACGCGCCGCGCCCGCCTGTTCTGCTTGTGGCGGTAGGCGTTGCGCTGCTTAGTGTGCCCCAGCCCGTACACGTCGGGGTCACCTGTGCGCCAGTCATGGCGGCGCGTCTGCTTAAAAGTGTCGCACATGTTAGTCCTTACGCTCGTCCTTGATGTCAATGTTCGTAATCTTGCAGCACTGGAAATCAGACTCACAAATCAAATCTACAGCCACATTGTGATTATGGCTCAGAAACTCTACCACGTCATTGATATCATTCCAGTCTGGAAACATTACATCGACCGTTGCAGAAATAGTAACCATGCTTTTTCCTTTCTCTTGGACTAAAGTAATGATACCATACTTTTCTCGTTGTCACAAAATCCGCATAACTTAGAACCGAAGTTCTTCGGCTCTGATTTGTGGAGAAAAAAAGAAGCTGCCCCGCTCAGGCGGGGCAATTACTAACGAACAGCTGGAAAATATATTTCATCTACAAGTTCATCTAGAGAAATATCTTGAGGACCTGTTGCACAATTATATTCTACAAAATCCGCGTACTTATATAATTCCATAGCTATATCGTACATGTTGATGGATACTTCTTCTGTCACGTGGGGATTGCTAACATACAGGCGGCAAACGGTGTCGGCCATTGCTCTAACAAAATTGGGCTCCATGTTGTTTTGCTCCTTACTCTTGGCAACCAATGCGCACGCCGCACCAATCATCATCCCAGCTCACGGAAACGTCTTCAGTAAGCCCCTCATATTCACCATATTTATCTAGCTGGTCAACTAGGACGTCAAAATCCCCGTACTCTTTGCGAGCATTTTCAAGGCGGGCGATTAGTTCGCTGATGGTCATTGTGTCCCCTTTCTCTTTTGGACTAAAGTAATGATACCACAGATTAAGCTCCGCCACAAGATTTACACAATTACGAACCGAAGTACTTCGGCTCTAATTCATGTAGACTTTGTGAATGCAAAAGCAGCTACCCCGTGCGGCGTTCCTTAGCAGCGCACGGGGTAGGCGTTAGGTGTGCGGGGTTTGTGTTTGGGTACCCCGCTAACCCTGTTACTTAGTGATTACTCACCCTCTGCATCCGCGCCCTTAGCGGAAACCGCGCGATAGGCAATCTTCTTGCCCTCAGCGACCTTTTCGGCGAGTCCCATCTCACAGGCTACCCGCAGCACAGCGGCGGCCTTTTGAGTGGTTGTAATCTCAGCGAATCCCATAGCGACAACATCCTTGGTGGTCTGAAGTCCACCATCAAAGGGGAAGCATTCCATAACACGCTCAGCGAGATTTTCGTTTGCCTTACGAGCCTTAGTGACAGCCTTAGCACGCGGCTTAGAAATCTGCGTGAGCATGTTCCCCAGCGTCTCCTTGATATCGCTATAGCTATCGTCGATACCCTGAATCTGGAGGCCCTCAAAATTGAGGTAATCAAGGGCGATGATAGCGGCGGACAGGGCGGACTTGCGAGTGACGTTGGACTTAGTCATTGTGCTACCTCCTAGTAGCTCGTGAGGGTTGCTCCTTTTGCTCCCCTCTGTTGACTATTACTATACGCGCATGGCCCCACCTTGTAAATAGTCGTTTCCAAATTGGTCTTGTCTTCACAGTTCTTTCACAACTACGAACCGAAGAACTTCGGCTCGGATTTATGGAGACTATGTGGAGAAAAAGGCCCCGCACATGCGGGGCCGTTGGTGTCTAGTGGTTGCGGGCTTGCACCTTTTGCCATTCCTCGCACCGGAAAACGGGCGTGGCAAATTGCTTATGGTGCTTCTTGCGATACTTGCGAGCCTTGAACAGAATCTCCGACTCAATTTTACAATCCTGCAATGCGTGGTGGGCTTCCTCATACTCGGCATTGCGCATGAGATAGGCGTACACAGCTTCAGCGCTAGTCTTGACGTTGCCCTTTTCAGTCACCAGCCCGTTAACATTGCACCAACGCACGTACTTATTAGTATCGCAAATGGTAGCAAGGGCCATTGTCATAATATCCACGACCTCAACATTGCTATCAAAGAAGTCCATGCCATAATACGCCTGCATGTTGTCGTTCAGAACACTGTAATCAAACTTTGCATTATAGGCACACATAACAAGTTGTGCATTGTAAGTTTCTGCAAGACCATTAAAAATGCCTGCAATATCAACAAGGCTTGCAATTGCGAAACTATCGAATGCAATGCCATCCATGTAAAAATCAGCCTTATCTTTCATGAAGCTATCGCGACGAATAAGGATAGGCGCAAAAGGCGTTTCCATGATTTCGCTCACAAGGAAATTGCTACGCTCTAGCTCGTTGCCCTTAGAGTCATATAGAATCCAAGCAATGTCGAACGCCAGACGGGCATCGGTGAGAGTTTCAATGTCGAGCACTGCAAAAACCTTACGCATAATAGACCTCCCAAGGTCTCGGGCGGGGCCGTTCCCCGCTGACAAGTAACAATATACACGAGTCGGGTAGTAGGGTCAAGAACTATTTTCCTTCACAGTTTCTACACATAAAAATCTACGCCATTTCCATTGTAACATAGGCGGCACGTGAAATGCAAGAGATGCGCAGAGTCTTCACATAATCTGCACGATTAAGAGCCGAGGTTCTTCGGCTCTAAAGTGTGAGCATTTTATGGAGATGCTCGGCTCCTGTTTACTACTTGGCAATGAACGCCTTGATTACGTCCTCCGCATGGAGATACCCCTGCACATCATCGCCCCAGTCTTCCTCTACAGGCGGCATAGACTCTAGCAGCCCTTCCTCTGCACCATAAGTCCCGCGACCATAAATAACAGAAACACGACCAGAAGTAATAGGAGAGGTGAAATGAATGCGCTCAATACCAAAAGAGCAAGGGGTGGTGTAAGGAATTCCCAACTCGTCCAGCGCAGCCGCGACCTTGTTCAGCTCGTCCATCTTTTTTCCTTTCTTTTGGGTTGCCGTTAAGGCAATTGTAGCATAGGAGTAGAATCATGAGTAGACTCTGCACAGTTTTTTCATAACTCAGTACCGAAGTACTTCGGCATTAAATTGCGGAGATTGTGTGTAGGCTCTCCGCGGGCCTTGATTTTTAATTGATAGTTACCTTAACAGGCACCGCATAGTGATAGGGCCAGCCACCTTCATAATCAGCGGCATTGTACTTCTTAGCAAACTTGGCATGCTTCTTGTATTCCGACTTAGAGAAATCAGAAACGGCCTTTTTAGTTATAGCAATTCCCGCATCATAAGCCTTTTCATAATCGGTGTAGACAGTATCGCTAGCGACATAAGCATCATTGCCAAAACCGTCGCAACCCGCCATCAGAATCCAAGCCATAATTTCTCCTTACGCCGCAAGCTTTTCCAGTGATTCCATCATAGCAGTTGTGTTGGTAGCGTCAATAGCTCCACCATTTTTCCACATTCCCCGCACACCAGAATCATCATCAACAATAATTGAATCTTTAATATTTGCTACTTGATGTTTAGGCGTGCCATACTTAACTACATGGAATTCATCAAAGATGTTACCAAAATAGTTTTTAATCCATGCAAGTTTGGCGGCCCGCACGCGCTTATTATATTTCTTAGAACCATCCATTGCAGACCATGAAATAATTCCAATAGTGTAACCTTTTGCCTTTAGCTGCATCAGAATATTAATCAAACTTGCGGGATTCATAAGAGGTTCAGCCGCGACATAAGGCATAACAGACTCACCACGCAGAGCATCAAGCCAATCAGCAACACCATAAAGGTTTGCAATAGTGCCGTCCATGTCGAAGTAAATAGCCCGCATTTTAGACCTTCCTTTTAGAGACTAAACATAAAAAGCAAGAAACAAATCACACAACTAATCATAGCATACTCACAGAAAGGAGTCAAGAAAATGAAAATCATAGCTAGAGATAAAACTATAACCTCAAACCATCCATAATGCATGTGAGTTCCTTTCTCTTGGATGGCTACATTGTACCACATGTGGAATTGATTCACATAATCTTCACGACTTAGAACCGAAGTACTTCGGTCTTAGATTGTGGGGTTTTTGTGGAGAACCCCTTAACTCCTTGACTTTTAGTCAAACATTGCTTTAAGCGAGTCACGAATTTTAAGAAGTTCTTGACCCTTGGCAAAATTAACCCAGTAATAGTTCCGCTTGCGCTCTTCACGCTTAACGTCTAGTTCGTCGCGGATGGACTCTGGCAACGTAGCCCACAGCTCATCAGTCATGTCAGTAAGGATAGTGCTATCCCAGCGGTCACACTTAACATACACATGATAAGTTTCAGTACGAGTCTTAGCAATGACGCCGTATTTAATAAGAGTGCTCAGAGAAAGAGTGCGCATCTTTACGTAACCATTACTGATACGTTCTTCACGGACAGAGTCAAACTGGCTGCGAGTAAATTCACTGATGGCGAAATGGTTTCTAAGGAGATAGAAATCATCTGCAAGGTTGTTAATCATGTCGAGGGTCAGGTTTGCGTAATCACTGTAGTTAGCCATTTCTTTGTCCCTTCTTGTGGGTTTCTCTTGACAGCTACTAATATACTCTCATTGGCCTACGGAGTCAAGAACTATTTTCCTCCACATTTTTTTCACAGCTTAGAGCCGGAGTCCTTCGGCTTAGAAATGCGGAGGTTTTGTGAAAGAACCTCCAAACCCTTGATTTTAGATTTCGATTGTGGCAAATCCTCCTACCCACCAATCTAGTGAATCTACATAGTCCCTAAAACGAAAAGCGGTGTGCTGATTAGAAAAGTCAGTGACATAGAAAGAGCCGCTATTGTCGCCCCACATAACACGATAATACTCCATTGTTTTCTCCAGACTCTTAGCTTTATTCGTTTTCTGGTTCCCAATGGATAGTACTGTCTACCCATTCCATTGCTGCATCTGTTGCAACCGCGAAAATATCATCATCGGTCGCGTCGTCTTCAACCTCAATAGTGTCTACATACTCACCATTACCAACGTACACAGTAATACGCATTTTTTACTCCTTACGCTTCTAGTATTACAACATTTTCATAATGAGTGTGAAAAGGGTCATACATTTTACTAGCGAAGCAATCAAAATCATCCTCATTACCGTACTCGTCACGCATGAGAACCTGAACATTACCAACCTCAGATTTAAGCTCTTCAAGCTCCTTAATGAAATCAGAAATAAGCATGATTTATCCTTTCTTTAAATAGTGTTGAGAACAAAGATAGTGAACAGGCTACCAATAATAGCACTAAAGAGCATAGACATTAGAACAATTACCGCAGGACTCCACTTACCCTCATTGAACTCAAGTCCCGCGAGAACAAAACAACCAATAAAACAAAACAGACAAAGCATGCCAAAAAGCCAGATGCTCATTTATTTTCCTTTCTCTCTTTTGGCTTGATACTATTATACCAAAATAAATTGATTCTGTCATGAGGAATTTCAATTCATAATTTCTCCATGTTTTACAACCGAAGTTCTTCGGCGTTAAATTGCGGAGGTTCTGTGAAGAACCTCCTTAGCTCTTGATTTTTACGCAGCCAACAGGGCGGCGAGATTTTCTTGCACCGCGGGATGATTACGAATTAGCTCAGGATAGTTGTCCTTGTACTCAAGGAGTCGATCGTTCATTTCAAATTTAAGAGGGCTAATGCTCATCATAGCATAACGAAGCAGGTTTTCAAGAGTAGTCATAGACTCTGCATCTTTACAATTGAAACGGGCCTGCACCTCTGTCTTTAGTGGCCTAATCTTGCCATTCTTTGGACCCCAAGCAAAGCCACGGGCGCGCTCTTCTGGCGTTTGTGTAGTCTGTCCGATTTTAGTCCACACTTCACCGTTGGGCATGGTGATTTTATCAATGTAACACCAATAGCGAGTTGTGGGCTTGACAACACGACGATAAACCTTCTTAATATCATCAATGAAACGACGAATGGCTTCTTCAAGAAGGTCATAATAACGAGTAAAAAACCTCTTAATACCAGTAACAGTAAGCTGGCATCCATTCTTTTGAATACGCTCAGCAGAGAAATCATGCTCATAGTGAAGAAAGAGACATGCGAGAATACGGTCGTGCTTGTGGCTTGCATACGTCAGAGCCTTCAGAGCCTTCTCATAACCAGTCATTTCTTTTGCCTTTCTCTTGGCTGCTTTCGATGATTTAATAATACGGCACGTGGATAGATGTGTCAACCTCTTCACATTTTCGCCACATCTTAGAACCGAAGTACTTCGGCACTAAAGCATGAGGTTTTTGTGAAGAAACCCCATGCCCTTTATTTACTCGCTGATAAGGTCCTTGTACACACTCCAGAGGGTTTCAGTGGAACGACGAGAGAAAACCCACTGGATGTATCCGGCTTCAAACGAATCCTTGCCATACTTACGGATGATGGCGTCGCGCATGGAAATGGCACTCATTTTCGTTTCCTTTCGTTGGGTACGTCTTTCAACTAAGAACATTCTACAGGAACCCCAAGAGGATACAAGTATCATTTTCATTTTCATATTTTCTTCACGGGTTAAGGCCGAAGAACTTCGGTTTCAACTTGTGGAGGAACAGTGATTTTTTTCAATTTTCAAAAAGAAACGCGGCCCCAATTGGAGCCGCGCTCATTTTCGTTTTCAAATGGTCACTCGGTGACCACCTTCTTATACCCGACCTTCTTACCGTCCACGACCTTCTCAAACTTGCCCAGCTCGCAAGCAACCCGGAGGACTGCCGCAGCCTTCTGCGTGGTGGTAATCTCGGGCAGGCCCAGAGCCACGACGTCCTTCGTGGTAACCGCCGTGTCGTGGTTATCACCTACCAGCTCGGCAACCTTCTTTGCAAGGTTCTCATTGGCAAGACGCGCCTTCGTAACGGCCTTCGCGCGCGGCTTCACCAACTGTGCGTGCATGTTCTGGAGGACGGGCAGGACTGCCGCAGCCGTGGCGTTGTCCTCTTCCTGCTCGAATCCGTCGCCGTTGGTGATGCTGTAAATCACGTTGTAAGCGAACTCGAGAGCCTGCGCGCGGGTAATGCTGTTCTTCTTCTCGGCCATGGTGACCTTCTTCCTGCGAGGTCTCCCTCGCGGTTTTGGGAGTGCCCTTTGCCCTCCCGCTGACTATTAATATACTCTTGTCTCTTGGAGGTGTCAACGATTTTCTTGCCTTCACAATTCCATCACACGGACGAACCGAAGTACTTCGGCTCAGAAGTGTGGAGTTTTTGCGCAGAACTCCTTAACTGCTTTTTCTACCATCGAGCAAGAATGACGGTAGCAATAATGGAAATAATAAGAACAACAAGGACAATCCCGAGACCAACTAGGATAGGGGCAAAGCAGAAAAGCCAACTAATATCAGCATCGCCCCAAACCTTTGCAATAATAAGGACAATAGTAATAAGAGCGAGCACAGGGCATCCCTTGTTAACGTTGACGTTCTTCGTGGTGGAGTCGTTCATTTTTTTCTCCTTTTTGACTAGGACTCTCTCGACAATTAGATACTACTACAAGACGAGGAAAGGAAACTGCTTTCTTTTTCAATTCCATAATCAATACACAATTTTGGACCGAAGAACTTCGGTGCTAAAATGTGAAGGAAACGTGAATATTTTTGAAGTTCAACTCGCCCGTGCGGCGCTTGGCAAGCACACGGGCGAGGAATCATAAATTTTTATCACTTCCAAAGTGAGAGAGGGTCTAGAATTTTCTCACTTTGGGGTCCCCGTTGGTGAGGGTGTGGGGACCAGTCACCCTTATTATATATGCGGCATACCTCCCGCGCCGGAGCCAAGAAGCATTTTCTTTCC
>Ga0247610_10008274_pt1 | contig 10595 bp, 9 predicted proteins | sample 174DNAGHGhighgp2_FD_193483 | JGI IMG/M metagenome (GOLD analysis project Ga0247610, IMG submission 193483) | Sheep rumen microbial communities from Palmerston North, Manawatu-Wanganui, New Zealand - 1742 DNA GHGhigh gp2 | ecosystem: Host-associated > Mammals > Digestive system > Stomach > Rumen ... | reverse complement strand
ATGACAGGGGGTGGGGGCCTTTTAGAGACCCCTCCCCCGGTGTCTTTAATGGCTAGGCGTACTTATACGGGGCTGTGCTCGCCCGGAGATCTTCCGGGACATGTTCTAATCGTTCACCATCGCGTGTGATCAGCTCATAGATGTCGATTCCCATCTCTTTGTTGACGTTGATGATCTCTTCGAATATGTCCATGAGCTCAGTTGCCATCATCTCGGGTGTAAAATTATCCGGATTGCGTAGTCCTAAGAGGCGCATGTAATATGCCTCAGTGTTGTATGGATGAGAATAATCCGTGTCAAAAGCTCTCCAATTATCCTCATCAGTAAATGGATTGAATTTGTTGTCCTTTGTGGTGAGTAAAATGTCTTCCGCTTTGATCATCAGATATGATCTCACCCTTTCTCTTCAAGCGCACGATATAGAGCGTCTACAGAAATGCCCAAACTGTTGGCAACTTCCTTTGCAGAATATCCGTTCTTGATGCGCATCTTAGCAGTAGCGAGCTTAGCAGGAGAAATACCTTTCGGTGTCCTTGGTAAAGCACGCTTCTTCAATTTATCAACATCGGTGTTCTTTAATATCTCCTCAAGCTTGGTTCCAGATATAGCGCCAGCCTGAATAGCTTCCCATTGCTTATCAGAAATATCAATATTGGTCTTCTTTGCACCTACACGATATCGCGCTTCATCAAGGCATTGTGATTGTGCTTTTTTCTTTTTATCCGTATCATATTCTAATTCCGGATTATCCGCTTTCTTCATAGCAAATAACTTTGAAGCAAGGGCTTGCGCTTTACGTTCGAGTGGTGCGTTTTGTTTAGCAATGGATAACGCAATATCAAGATCACGAATTTCTTGAGAATATAATTTGCGAGCCACCGTATTAATATGATCAAGATGAATATGAGAAGCTTCTAAGCGAGCACGATTTGCGAGCGCTTTCATGTCGTTTGCATACTCACCATAAACTTTTTCCATTTTTGTGCCAGAAGATAACTCCATAGCATCTGTACGTACGGATCCATCCTTCCGAACATACATTTTCTGTGAGGTCTCTTTGGCTGGAACCTTTTCCCAAATGGCTTTCCCATTTTCATCCAATACCGGTACCTTTTTATGTCGCCCAGTCTTCGGATCAATTATAGGTTGACCGAATTCATCCTTGACTTCAAGCATCTTCTGCTTGGATGACATACGATTGGTAGGAGTAAATAAACGTTCGCCAGTTTTAGGATCAATATAAAAAACCCGGTACTTTCCAGTCTCGGGATCGATCCGTCTTTCTCCAGCTTTTCGTTGTAATATCTCTTGCGGAGATGTTGATCTAGAAATAAGTGTTGATGCGCCGCCTTGCTTTCGCTTCTGGTATTTAAGAAATAGCTGTTCAATATTATTATCGCGCATGGATTGACGCCAATCCAAGTCATGCTTCTCAGCATCAATAACAACCATTGAATGTCGAACAGCTCTAGCAATTTCAGAAGCAGGTGCACCCATAAGAGTCATGTCAGTAATAAGATTGGAAACCAATCCCATTTGCATGCCCTTCTCTTGTGCTGTCATATGGCGAACTTTAGAATTTGGATCGCGTTTATAACGAACACGAAGTTCATCAGCAAATCCATCCAGCTCTTTCAAACTTGGGTGTGTCTTAATATCCCCATTGTTGTTTGGAATAACAAGAACTGTATCACCATCAAAATCAGCACCAGATAACTTCTCAGCAACGCTAGGATGAATACCAACAGCATCGTTCTTAACATCATCATCGCCGCCAGTACCAATAACCTCTTTACCATGCTTGAAATTATTGTTAACAGTTAGCTCTGCAATTTCAAATCGTCCTGCATGAGGAAATCGAATAAGCGCAACACGTTCACCATTCTCATAGTTCGGTGCGTAAATCTCATTCTCTTTCATGTCAGGAAATGGTACAATCAAATGCGTTGCTTGCCTCGGCATAGCAGCTGCTTTTAAATGGCAAGCAGCCGAATCACAATTATCCGCAAAAGAGTTCAGCAGATTCTTGCGTACGGCTGCGTTAGAAATGGACATAATCTCATCAAAATCATCATGTCTCATTCTAGCATCAAGCTTAAGCTGCTTAGTTGCCAGAGGAATTGTCTGTTTAGATAAGAACTGGGAAGGAAGATTTCGACTCCACTCATTCCAAGTTCCCTGTTCGTTAACAATATTAAGCGCAGATAAATGCTCTTTGCCATCTTTGCCTTTGTAATGAACCTGAACAAAACGGAGTTTATCATCGTCCTGATTTATCGAAGCACCAAATGGGTTGTTCGTAATAGGATCGGGTTTCATCCGTTTAAATACAGTTTCAACATTCTTGTCGTCACTCTTCAGTGGCATTGTTGAAGGCTTGCTAACATTGTAACGAATATCAATTCCTTTAGGAAGGTTGTCGTTGTAAACGGCTACGCCTTTCAAATAATGCGTACCATCAACAGCAATACGAACTTGTGCATAGTGGTTGCGGCCTAAATTTAAGTCTTCGCATCCTCTGCGAATTTCAATTAAGCCGTCCCTATCTTTGCCGTAAGTTCCATCAGGAAGTTTCTGATCACCAAAAACAACCTGAACACGCTTAGAGTCAACAGAAACAGGAGTCTCAAGCTTGTGCGGATTATCATAATCCCGATTCTCAAAATGATAGTTCGGAAAATTAATGTTTGCTTCACGTTTGGCTTGCTCTACTTCAGCCCAAGGAGTTCCCTTTTTGCATAAAACCTTCAACGTTGTAGGTTTGCCTGTTCCCATCTGCTTCTGAAAATGCTGTTGAATCTCGTAACCTTCCTCGGCTAATAACGAAACCGCATGCCTTAACTTGTCTTTGCTACAACCCATATATGTCTCGCTGCCATGCCCAACATCAATATACTTCTGATCTTTAACAGCACCTTTCAGAACATCAGCAACAGCTCGAACAGAAGAAATCTTGTGTTGATTCTCTCTGCGCAATACGTTACCAACGGTTGTGTCGGGAATTTGCAGCTGCCTGGCAATCGCAGAATTGTTGTAACCTTTGTCATGCAGTTTATATATCATTGAGTCTCTGTACTTCGTAGCATTCTCGCCAGCAATATCAATCTTCGCACGAAGCTGTGTCGTGGAAATACCCATTGACTTGGCAATCTCGGTGTTAGTCATGCCACGCTTACGAAGCTTACTCAAATTCTTCTGGAACATCTCATCGCCTTGATATGGATTCTCGCCGCTTCCCCAAGGATATCGCCCTGAGTGTCTCGGTGTGCCATAGTGTTCAAGGTCATCAATTTGCTCCATCTCTGCAAAAATACGTGGGTCCAAAACCTGGCTTTTCATAGATCATTCCTCCACTCTGATTTTTTCGATCTTCCCGTCAAAGACGATGATCGTCTGCATTATACGCTTAATATCATCGCCGAGCGGCGAGTGAACCAGGACTTCATTGTTCTGGTAAATACGCAGCTCCATACCGATGTCTTTCGGCTGCATGTGGTACTCCAAACAAAAAAGAGCAGCATAGATCTCGAGCTGCTCCATGTGGGCCGGAGTGACACCGGTCTTTAGGTCATGAATTCTCAGAAAATGATTCTTTTCATTGAATGAAATTGCATCGGCTGTTCCGAAACAATTTCTCGAAAAATAGAGAGGTTGTTCTGGTGTAAGTCGGTAAGATATAGCATCATTAACATACATGTTAAGAGTGCTCTTACTTTTAGGAAGCTTAACACCAAGTCGAATAAGACTACAGGCAAGTTCGTGTAATTCAGTTCCCTTCTGAACCGCCAGGGAGTTCAGATATGCCTGAATTAACTTGTCTTCATCATAGTTCAGCCAATGATACTTACTCGCACCCAGAAATGCGTGTTGACCGATCAACTCTGAATGTTTGTTGAAGTTCATTCATTACCTCTTCTCTGTTTTCAGGACAAATAAAACTTGCATAGCTCATGTTCTTCAGCTTGTCAACGTAATATGATTGATTAGGCTGTTTATGAGCATCACTCTTGCGTTTGCACTCAAGGGCTGCCCACCTTTCATTGTGAAGAATCAGGAGGTCCGGAAAGCCTTGCAGATATGATGCATCGTTCTTAAGCACAACGCATCCTGGAAATGCCGCCTTAATGTCGCGGATCAATTGCGCCTGGAATTGATTTTCTTTTATCATGCAAGTCCATGTCCTTTCCGAACCTCCTGACCAGAAAGGAGGTGTCTCATTATGGTCCCAACCATGAAAGACCACAAAGAAAAAGAGAGGAAAATGTGTTACATTCTCTCCCTCTCTATAATAGGCCTTGTTTTTTTTGGGGACATTGTCTCAAACCTAAAATTGTGCAAAATCGCGTTCGTTGAAATTCTTCTTTGCCCTGAGGGCCCTTGCTATGGCCATGTCGATCTTCGACCTACTAGTGAGGTGATAGTAATATAGTGTCGTGTATGGCGTGTTCATTCTGTCGATTCGTCCTGCTGCTTGGACCATCTGCTTGTAGGAATATGACTGCGAGTAGAAGATGATGGTATCTGCTGTTGTGCAGTTCCATCCTTCTGCTCCTGCGTTGTACTGGACAAGATATGCCCATCTGTCTCCTTTAGGTAAGTCATCATGTTTGTGACCATTCCATTCACGAACAGTTGTCTTAATCTTTTGTAAAGCCTCGAGTTCGTAGTCAAAGTTATAGAAAATGATTGCACGCCGTTTCTCTCCAAGAATTGTTTCAACGGCATCAATTCTACTGGAATCTTCATTAGCAATTCTCCTCAGGCATCTGCATAAATCACCGGCATCACGAAGCGGTTCGTCAGTAAATGGATTCCATCGCCTTCGAATAACATCTCTGCTCTTTGCCTCGTCGTACGGAAGATACAGATTAATATGCTTCTGTTCCGTGTGTTTCACAAATGGCATGTTCACCAGAACAGTTCTTCGTTGCTTCGCTAACTCTCCAACGTCGAAATATCCATCCACCTTCGGATACTTGCTCCATCTAGCCCAGATCACATGCTGCTGTGTAAAATCGCTGCGCGATCTGTAATATCCGTTTGCGATGAATACCGGTACATACTCCATCCAGGTGTCACCGGGAGTGGCAGTTAACAATATCCACCTGTTCTGCTTTGCAATCTTAAGAAATGACTTTACCCATGCTCCGCTACCTACAACACGCTGCTCATCAAAAATGAAGAAAGCTCCTTTCTCTGCAATATACTTGTGGATGTTGTTCCAGCTATCGATCACAGGCTTCAGTCCGAATATGTCAGCCTCTTCCTGCCACTCTCCAGTATCGCGCTTACGCGCAGTTGTGATGATAAATAACTTTGTCTTCAGTTTCCGTCGAAGCGGAGAGAGGGAGCCCTGGCACTCTTTTACCCAGAAATATGCCAGGGACGTCCGACTCTTCCCGCTTCCGACTCCTCCGCACAATATGCTTCCGCTATGCAACTTTTCCATAGCTTCCGCCTGGTGCGGATATAAGTCTACGCGTTTCATTACACACCAGCGTTCGCCATCTCATACCCAGCGTACTTACCGCCGAAATCATTTACGCTCTGCAGCGTCGCCCACAGGTTCTTCAAATATCCTTTCTTGCTACCGGCTACGCCGCGTCCATGCTCAAACGGATGAATCTCCAGGTCCATGTTAACGATCATATCCTGGTCCAGCTTCTTGTACTGTTCAGGCTGCAGCATCGTCATGGTCTTCTTGCCCATGAATTCACTCAGCAAATAAAGCTTGGGCGGATACTGGCTGTTCTCATTCACAACGATCTCAGTATGATAAATAGTCTCGCCCTCATCGAACTGACGCTCTTTAACATTCCATCCATCCTGCTTCAGAATATCAGCCCACTCTTTCGGAAGGCACAGACTAAATGTGCGCTTACCGCCCTGCGGATTAAAGTTGGTAGGATTACCACCAAAGTTCCTGAAAATAACAACAGCGTTCTCAACGCGCAGGTTTCCATCCACCATACGGGTAATAACGGATTCGTTAGCTTTACGTGCAACATCAGTGTAACTCATAATTGTTTACTCCTTTTTCTTCTTTCATAATATAAGGGCCATCGAACGGAATACCCTCGACGAACCCTTCAAAATTACCAAACTTTTCAATTGTCTCCACGGCCACGCTTGCAAGGTCACGGAAATAGCTCATGTCAATATACTGTTCATACTTCAGCTCAGAGACTTTATACTCTTCCATCCATCGCCATCCTTTGCTACCGGCAACACTGGAATATGATCCGTCTGTTCCCTTTCGCATCAGCAGGCCTCCGCCTTTACCTGGTATGATCGGACAGAATAACCCAACTCTTCCGACGAACTGATAGTTATGGCCTTTAGCAATTAAACCTAACAATTCATCTCGTCTGGAAATAAGTTCCGGATCATCTGAGTCTTTGAGCTTCTTAACAACCTTTGCTAACTCTTTTTCATACGGTTCAACGTCCTCCATCCCTTCGTTCATGTCCAGCCAAATATATGTCTTCACAGCACGCTGTTCGCAAAGATCTGTAAAGTTAACTTTTTCTTTGCTGAATAACGTCTTGAACACAAATGGATGCTGGAACTGTGCCCCGGTAGCGGTCCAATGTCCTGCTTCTTCGCCATTCTCAGGATCGTCTGAGCACTTGGCAATATAAACAGCGTCATTAACCAGACAGATCCGGTCATATATGCTCTCCACCTCAAAGTTGTAACCCCACTGCTTTCCATAGTCTAATATGAACTGCTCTACAGTAGGAGTGGGCTCCTCGATCTTGATGGAGTCTGTCTTAATATGTACAACCTTTGCGCCCATGGCCTGAACCTTAAGACGCAAAGTTTCCATAAATAAAGCCCCGCGTTTCGCGACCCAGTTGTCGATATTGCGGGGGTCCTTGAATTTGTTCTGGAACCTGGCTGCAGTCAATCCGTACACAGAATTTATGACTATCTTCAGTGCAAACGCCAACGCCTTTGCCTGCGCAGGATCATTCAAATATTTCCCTAACTCTGGATTCAACCGCTTGACTTTATCGAAGTCCTTATGCTTGATCGCAATCCGAATATCCATCAACTGCTTAAACCGCTCAGTATATGGACCGAAGCCATTCTCTGCAATTATGGATGATGGATGCATACTCGCAACGTCGAAAGTCTTGACATGATAATACATTCCAGGCTCAGCATATACGCGTCCACCTTCTCCGATTAACACACCATTGTAATAACTCTTCCCACATTCGAATTTATAGCCGGGAAACTTCGCTGCTAGGTTCGGATAAACAAACTCGTGCCATGGCTCCTTGACGTTCCCGAAGATATACTTCGCGCTAAGCTGATTCGTTGTGGTGATCAGCGGCATGTCGGTCAGTTCGCACATGATCTCACGCGCTTTAAAATCCTCTTGAGTGGCATTCCATACAGCTTCCGTCGCAATAACATCGTGCGCACAATATTCAGCAAGCGTAGGCCAAAGCTCTTCCGGAATTTCTTCGTTCCAGTCCACATTCATCTCCATGTGGGAATTTGGCGGAAGTTTTCCTTCCTGTTCGAGCTGGCACTCCCACTTCTTGAGGCTCTGCTTGTTCGTCGAGTAATCGAAAATATCGACCTCAAACACATGCTCGGCATCTCTGCTGAAATTGTTCCGCTTGTCGTCTGCAATAATATCGTGACTCAGCTGCCAACAATCCAATAAGCTATAACCAATATACCGTGCATACAGAATCGGACCGTCATAGCTCCTGCAGTTAAACCCTACAAGCCTCATCTTAAATAATGGCTCGAGGTCTACAGGATTCGGGTTGAACATAAATACAACCTTCTTGTCCGGGCCTTCCTCTTTATATGCCACCAGCAATAAGTTCTTAGCCACTTCAATATCACAGAACACAAACGGCGCATCAGGATCGATGTTCGGAATAAATACCTTCTGTTCGTTCGGAAGATCATCCGGATCAGCACTCGCTCTCGGAGGCTCAGGCCAGATCATCTTCATACCAAAATACTTCTTGATACACGCATCCTTGTTGTGGCTGGACGAGGCTGCGAAGGAATATATTGCATTATCCAAGTCGGAAATATCGTACGCAATTCCCTTCTCCTGTGCTTCGATCAGCTGCGCTTCAATATAATTAATACATGTTGTCGTGAAACCTGGTTCGATCTCTTTACGCAGAGCCTTCAACACTCTTGTCCGTAAATGCTTGGCATCTTTCAGTGCATTGTCGTTGATCACTTTCTTCTTTCTCATCGGCAACCCACTGGAAATATGCGCAATTGGCAAATTATTACACTTGCTTAGCCTCCGCCTAAGTGCCGAGTTTCCGATAGATACCTTACACTCGATACCTTCTTCAATAACTCGAGCCAAGTCATCAGGATTTCCATCATAATAATATGTCAGGTGAATCCCCTGACCACCTTTCGACAACTCTGCATATGTCTGCGGATATGCACTCGCTGCCTTGGCATTCAGCAGGAAATCCTTCTCGCCCTTCTCGTTCTTCTTGTCGAAGTCCAGGTGTATCATCAGTTCCGGACACTGTACAAAATGCGTCAGGTGTGTATCCAAATCCCGAAGCTTTGTCTGGCAATCTTTCCAATATATAGATGGCTTTGCATCCCCGTACTGGGCGGCGCAATTTGCCAGCTCCTCGTCCAACAATGAGGAAATATTCTCCTTCAGATCCAACCACTCCGGGACATTCCATTCGGTTGCCTCCTCCTTTCTCTGTGGTTTAGGTTCTTCGGCCTGAAACTTCTTCATCTTAAGACCAGAAAACCAGTTACGAACCTGCCTTCCGTTGACATATGGGCGCTCTTCATAACTATCAAAATAATTCTTCGCTTCGTCTTCTACAACGAAACGTTTCAACGGATACTCAACACCACTGTCATTGCACCAGGTTTTATACATGTTCCAGAGTTCATTAATAGTAACTCCGCCCTGCTGAATAAATACTTCCAGATGATCCTTCATAAAGTTGAAGAAATGATCTGTACGCTGCATCATTCTGGTCGGGCGATAGCTGCTATAATAACTCTTTCCCATCTTCTTATATACGCCTAAACAGTGATATGCGATTGCACCCAGTTCATAGTCCATCTTGTCAACCAGTGCTTCGTATCGCTCTTCGGGTAATATAAGATTACCAGTAGGCTCAACATCAATCAGCCTTCGAATAACGCCACTCTTAGAATCTGTAATCTTTACAGGCTCATTGGTGCCCATGAATATGAAACAGCTGGCAGATGCTTCATACAGATTCTTAAACTTCTCATTAATCTGCAGTGTGTCATGGCTGACGATCTGGTTTAATATGGTGTTGTCCTCAATCTTGCTGAGCTTACTGTCCTGGTCAATACCAACAAGTGGAGCTTTAGAAAATGGTTCAAGGGCAAAACCAACATTATTGCCAACAAGCGCCTTGGCATTTAGCTTTGCACAATATCCAGTCTTCTTGTACCCGCCAAATAAGTTCTCAACAAGTTTCATTATTGTGCTTTTACCGCTTCCCTGCGGACCATAAAATACAATAAACTTCTGAATCTTTTTACTGTCTCCGGCGATGATGCTTCCTATTGCCCATTCGAATTTGGCTCGTTCTTCAGGAGAATATAATGTTGATGCTATCTCCTCATAGGCACTCATATCACCTTCTCGAATAGAATATGGCAATCTTTTAGAAGCATAATCGGTTCGCTTTACAACGGTGTCCTGAAAAGTAAGTTTCTCGTCCAGCTGATGATAATCGTCCGGAAGACTCTTTACAAATTTTGTAAACTTTGTCCAGGATCCTGTTGAGAAATCACGAATAGTTTTTACGTCGATTCTAGATGGATCAATCATGGGATTCTTCTTCAACTCTTCATATTTATTCCAAAGCTCTTTGTCGATCAGCTTCTGAACAAATCTCGGATTACGAATCCACATGTTTGTTTTGTCGTCAAAGACAGCATAAAAATCATTACCTCGGATCATAAGATCCTTAGTTTCTTCTTCTACGAAAAAATCAGGATAGATTTCTATGCTTCCATCTTTATGCTTCCGGACTTTTATCGCACAAAAATCCATTAGATGATGAATGCCTCCTTTCCGCTAAAATTTTGCCAAAATTTCCGTTAAGTCAATTAGACAGTTTATTTTTCATATTTATATATATTTAAAATTTCATTTTCATATTAAATAGTAAACAAAACTGTCTAATTGACTTAAAATGGCTGGAACCGTTGATTTATAAGGGTTTTTCGTAAGTCAGTTTGTAAGTCAGTTTTGTATTTTAAGTCAGTTTTTTTGACTTAAACCCTCAAAATCCCTCGGAATTAGCCTCTTTCCATAGAACAAATAACTCGGAATTTCGCCCCTACTTAGCTTAGTTCGCAAAGTTGACTCATTAATTGACTTAAATTCTGCGTACTCTGAGACGGTCATATACACGCCAGGAGGGATCCTTTCCTCGACAACAACCTCATATTTGACCTCAATCAACCCATTCACCATCCTCATTGGTGTGCTGATCGACCCAGTCATTCATCTGCTGCCAGAGTGGTACATCCCTCCGATCCGAATAAGTTTCATCATATTCCTCAACAGAAAACTCCCCAGATCT
>Ga0247610_10008271_pt1 | contig 10597 bp, 23 predicted proteins | sample 174DNAGHGhighgp2_FD_193483 | JGI IMG/M metagenome (GOLD analysis project Ga0247610, IMG submission 193483) | Sheep rumen microbial communities from Palmerston North, Manawatu-Wanganui, New Zealand - 1742 DNA GHGhigh gp2 | ecosystem: Host-associated > Mammals > Digestive system > Stomach > Rumen... | reverse complement strand
AATATGTTGGTTTTATTAATCAAATTAAACCCGAATGTCGAGAAACAGAAATTATTGGTCGTGGAGAACCATATACTGAATTAAATGTATTCAGTAAAGACAGAACGCGGCATTTCGCTACACGAACTATTCGTTCGATTCAGGACGAAGATAAAAGTGAAGAAAGATATTATGTAATTGATATGCCGCTTGAGGAAGAGCGCCAAGAGCCAAAACGAGTAAAAAAAATCGTTTTAGAAACACAAGAAGAGGTTCAAGCCTTTGTGGACGCACTTTCCAAACTTCAAAGGGAGAATGATAAAAATGACTGAATTATTTACTAATGTGCCCGAAACTGTAAAAGAACGAGCACGTAATTTTGTTGATATGACCTTACTAAACAGCGATCCATTCGATATTGTCAATATACTAAATGAATATACTGAATCTTGCCAAAATGAAGAAGAACAAGAATTTGTTCGATTTTATATCAATTTACGTTTGGAGGAAATGAAAAATGCAAGTTTTTCTCCTAAGTGGTAAAAGCGGCGCGGGTAAAGATACGCTAGCGAATATTATGCGTGATAAGCTAGAAGCCGTAGGTTGTAAAACAATTACTCTTCATTTTGCAGATTTAGTAAAATTTTATTGTGAAAAATATTGGAATTGGGATGGACAGAAGAACGAAGAAGGCCGCGCCTTATTACAAAAGGTGGGCACAGAAATTATGAGGACTTTTGACAAAGATTATTGGACTCGTATTATCGGAGAATTTCTCGCGGCCTTAAACTTATATGAGGATTTTGACTGTGCATTCGTACCAGATGCTCGTTTTCCAAATGAAATTGAAGTAGTTCAAGACTATAATCCGCAAGCTATTACTATTCGTATCGAAAGATATAATCAATATGGAAGTCCTTATATCAATCCCGTATTTACTACGGAACAATTACAACATGCAAGTGAAATAAGTTTAGATGAATATGGATATTTTGATTATATCGTCGAAAATAGAGCAAGTGATTTGACAGACCTAAACAATGCAGCGGATTTGATTTTAGCCGATACTGGACTTTTAGTATAAATTATGATATAATAAAATAAAAAGAGGTACATAAATGGTTGATTATTTTAATGATGAACCTATGCGCTATTGGGCCCCAACAAGTACCATGAGCGCGGAAGCTAAAAGAAATAAATTAGAACAAATGGCGTTAAGCGGCAATTATATTTGGAGCCAAAAATTTGATGGTAATTGGTCGCGCGCCATTATTACTGCTGATAGGGCCGCACTTCAAACCCGTGGTATTAGTAAAAAGACTGGTACTTATGGCGAAATTCAAAATAAGGTATTTTTTTGGAACGACGTCGTAAAAGCATTTACTAATGGGACAACCGTTATTTTAGGAGAAGTATATCTTCCTGGTGGCATTGATAAAGATGTTGGTTCTATTTTACGATGCTTAGATGACAAGGCTCGGACACGACAAAAAGATAATAAACTAGAATGGCGCATTTTTGACGTATTGGTATTAGACGGAAAAGATATGATGGAATGTCCCGTTGAAGAACGTATTTCTCATATCCCAGAAGTAGTGACACGTATCAATTCTTCATTGGTAAAAGGCATAGATTATCATGAAATGAATGAGACATTTTTCGATGATATAAATGATATTTTTATGCAGGGTGGAGAAGGCGCGGTATGCTATAAAAAGACCTCTATCTATATTCCCGGTAAACGCGGTCCTTCCGCTTGGGAAACTTGTAAGGTAAAACAAGAAATTTCAGCTGATGTAGACTGTTTTATTACTGGTACAGAGCCTGCTGCGCGCGATTATACAGGCAAAGATATTGCCACTTGGAATTTTTGGCAAGATGAGCGTAGCGGTGAAAAGCTAGTCGGAGAATTATACGGAGAGTATCGAACTGGTCGAGCAATTCGTCCTATTTCAAAAGGATATTATTATGGATGGCCGGGCGCTATTTATACTGGCGTATATGATAATTCTGGTAATATTATTCCGCTATGTAAAGTTGCTGGACTTACAGAAGAATTTAAAACTGAATTACGTGATAATTATAATGAGTGGCATATGTGCCCGCTGACTATCGGAGGAATGATGGTGTCCACCGCGCAAGCAGATGCATCTGGCTGCGGTATCAGTATCCGTCATCCTTATATAAAAAGTATACGGAAAGAAGATTTAGATGTAAAAGATTGTACATTGAGTAAGATTCTTTCTTAATATATAAACTAATTTTACTAAGCTGTTTATAACAGCGAGGAGGCATTATGGATTTAGATGAATTACTTGCCTTACTAGAACCTTAGAATAGTATTGACCCTGTTTCTTATTAGTATTTTCATTAGCTCTTTGATAAGCGAACGATTGTATTTAATCAAGATGTTTCTGAAAATCTAATAGAAACAGTTTTTCTTCCTCTCAAAGAATTTGAGGAAGATTCCTCCACAGAACCTGTTACTTTAATATTGAATTCTCTTGGTGGTTCTGTATCTAATGGATTCTTTTTGGCCCATTATATTGCGCACTATAAAAAGAAATTAAATATTATTGTTACTGGTTATGCCGCTTCTATGGCGGCCGTCATACTTTGCGGTGGCGGAAAAAATGATAATGTAACTCGTTATTGCTATCCTAGCACCTATGCTCTAATTCACGATGGATATATAGCCTTACAAGCCAGTGAAGCCAAAACCGCTTCCGATATTATGGCTTTCAACGAAAAAGTAGATGATGATATTAGAGATTTTATGTTAAAAAATACTAACATCACTGCTGAGCAATATGATGCTAAAACTCGTCATCAGTGGTTCTTATCAGCAAAAGAAATGAAAGAACTAAATTTAATTGATATAATTATTGGCGAAGAATAATTGGAAGTGATATAGAATGGCATGTCATTTTTTAGATACATCCGCTATTCTTAATGGGGCTTTAAAGCATTTTAATAATATCTATATTAGCCCCTTGGCTATAACTGAATTAGAGCATATAAAAACTTCTTACAACAAAGATGATAAAGTTAAATTTCTGGCGAGACAAGCAGTCAGAGAAATTATTACAAATAATAATATTGAATATTTTATAACTTCCTAGCGATCCATAGATAAATTATTAAAAAAATATAATTTTCTTTCTGATATTACAGATCATAGATTACTATGTGAAGCAAGTATTCTAGCAACAAATATTGAAGAGTAGGTTGAATTTATTACTGCTGATGGCGCACTTTTCTTATTCGCACAACAAATTCCCAATTTAAAAGCAGTTTACTTTATAGAAACACAATCTATAAAAGAACCCGAATATTGTGGATGGGGAAAATATTTTCCTAACACTGATGAATTAGCAAATTTATATGCCGATCCCAAGATCAACACACTAAAATGTAAAACAAATGAATTTGCTGAAATATTTGTAGAGGGAGCTTTAAAAGATGTGCTATTTTGGGACGGTACTCAATATTCAAATCTAAAATATAGACCAATAAAAAATCCATATACTGGTGAAACTATCAAGCCGCGCAATCTAGAACAGAAAATGGCATTTCATTTATTATAGAATCAAAATATAAAAGTGAAGCTACTTACTTCTGCTTGGGGTGGCGGCAAAACAATGCTCGCGGTTAATTATGCCCTTGAACAAATTGGCAAAGGCAGTTATCAAAAATTAGTATTTGTAAGAAATAATATTATTGCCGCAGGTACAAATGATATTGGATACCTACCCGGAGATGTGCGCGATAAATTATCAATATTTACACGCTGTATCGCAGACCATGTAGGTGGCGAAGAAGAACTAGAAAATTTAATGGATTAGGGAATTATAGAAGCAATTCCATTATCTCATATTCGCGGCCGAAGCATCAAAGATAGTATTGTGCTTTGTGATGAATGTGAAAATATGGATGATAAATTAACTACTTTATTATTAAGTCGTATTGAAGAAAATAGTGAAATTATCTTTTGCGGCGATGTCGCGCAAATTGATAAAAAATTATTTGATGAAAGGAATGGAATTAGATCTATGTTAACAAATCTTGCAGGAGACCCGCTATTTGGCACAGTAAAATTGATTAAATCAGAGCGCGGCCCAGTGCCAAGATTATGCGACAAAATGATTCCACCTCAATAAGGGAGACGAAAGTCTCCCTCTTTTCTTTTTATTTGACTTTTTGTCAAATTTATGTTATAATAAAAGAAAAAGGTATAGGAGGAGAAATATATATATGTATGATAAAGCACAAGTATGGGAAGATATAATAACAGAATACTTCAATCGTCATCCTGATGCTGGCCTTGCTTGGTGGCAACTTCCACTAGAAGAACAACCCGAAGAATTTAAGGTACATATGTATGATATTATTTGGACATTTTTAAATGATAAGGAGAATAAAGATGAATAAGAGACCTCTTGGATACTTAGGTGGCGATATTATGACGCATGGCTCAAACCTTGCGCGCCAAGAAGAATATGATAAGTTTAAGGAAGCAGGTATTCCTGGTGAGGTGTATAGTCCTGTACAGAATAAGTCAATTAACGATAAGTCTAATATGACAGAAGAAGAAAACAATCATCTCGCAGAAAAAATCTGTGAAGCAGATATTGAACGCCTTTGGAATAGCGATTATACTGTGTTATGTCCAGAACAGTCTGCTATTGGTACGATGTGTGAAATGGGTGTTCTTTATGGATGGAAGTATATGGCAAGTCAATTGCTTAAAATTTATAATTCTTTTCCATATGCTGACGCAGACGTTGTATTAGACATGATTATAGATCAAATTAAAAAAATAGCAGAAAAACAGAACTATGCCCATTACTTCGACATTCGCACCAATCATCTAAATGAAAAAGATTGGCGTCGTAGTTTTAGTATCAACCAGATGCTATACGGGATGATTTTAGCGGCAACCGCTGATGGCACCCTACATAATTCATTTGATGAAATTTTACCAATTTTAAAAGAGGAATTTAAAGATGAACAATAATCTAATCTATCGTATCAATGATAAGCCTAAAACAACCAAGGAATTACTTGGTTATTCATTACAAGTAATGTTTTCTTGTATTACCGCAACATTACTTATTGCCCTAATTTGCGGCACCAACTTAACCGCAGGACTAGTTGCCGCGGGTATTTCAACAATCTTTTTCTTATGTATTACAAAATTTAGAGCTCCTATTATGATTTCTAATAGCGGCGCTACTGTATCTGCGGTAATTGGAGCCATTGCTCTGGCCGGACCGGTAGAAAAGAATTTTCTTGGCGTAATAATCGGTGGTGCCACAATCGCTATTATTTATAGTCTAGCCGGACTTCTTGTAAAAAAATTTGGAATTGAATGGATTACTAAACTAATTACACCTGTAATGTCAGGCGCAATTATTCTAATTATTTCAATTCAATTAGGATTTTTTATCCCAACTTATGCTCAAATTGCAGGACAATATTCACTATTAGGTATTGGCGTAGCATTTTTCAGCATGCTATTAGTACTACTATGCGCATTCTACGGAAAAGGTCTTATGAAACGATGGCCGATTTTATTTGGAGTACTTGGTGGATATATTTTATGTATCATTTTGGCATTGTGCGGAGTACAAAATTTAGTAGATTTGTCTCATTTTAAAAATATGAAGTTGTTTGTAGTACCAGATTTTGCTTTCTTACATGTATCATTTACTAATTTTGATTGGAGTACAATTCCTCAAATCTTAGTTAGTTTTACTCTGGTATCTCTTGGAGCGTTAGCTGAGCACCTTGGCGATATTATCAACGCTTCAAATATTTGTGAGCGCGATTTTCTTACTGACCCCTCGCTTACTCGTACTCTAATTGGCGACGGCGTTGGTTCCCTAATCGGTACTATTATTGGCGCTCAGCCAAATACTACTTATACTGAGAATTTATCTACAATTCTTATTAGTAAATGCGCTAGCGTATATGTTACACTTTTAGCCGCTATTGAACTTATTATTCTTGGATTCTTTGGCCCATTTAGTAGTTTTATATTAGCACTACCAAACGCCGTATTCGCAGGCGCAAGTATTTGTTGTTATGGTATGATAGGAGCTTCCGCTATCAAGTTTCTAAAAAAGACTTCTATTGATTTTGATGATGAAAAAACTATTTGGATTTTCGCAATTATGCTAATGGTTGGTACATCTGGTTTAGCAATTAATTATGGTTCATTCAATATCACAGGCATTTGTCTTGCTATTGTTGTTGGTATTATTTTAAATCTTATTCTAAAATCAACAACTCCTGAGCGTGGTCTTCGCACAAAATGTAATATTCTCGAAGATGCTCCATTGAATGATATTGAACAAACAGATATTTGTAAATAAAAGGAGAAGAGAATATGGTTAAAAGTTATTGTGATCAATGTGGACAAGAAGTAGAAATAAATGACTTATATAAATTAATTCTACCTTATCCAGATTTTGTAGATATAAATAATAAAACAGGAAACACTTGGGGTCTAAAAGAAGTCGTTTTTTGTGAAGAATGTACAGATAAACTATATGATAAATTATTTGATAGAAAACAGTTTCATCTAACTGTTTAAATAAAGGAGGAAAAAATTATAACTTTGATGTATATACTATCAGTACTATTTATTCTAATGTTTATTGTGTAAATAAAAGGGAGGTCATCTCCCTTTTATTTGACTTTATTTTTAATTTATAATATAATAAAAGAAAAAGGTTGGATTGTTCTAATGAAACAAAATAACAAAATTTATAAAATATATACAAAAAAGATAGCTTATGAACTGCGGAAAATGGGTTTTAAATTTATAGGTACAGATATAAATAAAAACTTTCCGCAGTTTTTAGTTTATCTATTTGAAGATACTCCTGGACTTCACGAAGCTCTTTCTTCTATTGTGAAGAAATAAGGAGGTATCTAATATGGCAAATTACGCAAATCAGCTAAAATTTTATTTGAACTTAGATAATGCTATTCGTCTAGCAGGAGATACAAGCGGAGATAATTTTGCGCCCTGGGTTTATTGGAAATATAAGAAGGCTGCTATGAAAAAACTTACTGGTAATGGATATAAACTATGGGAATATATGTTTTCTTGGGCAGGTAATGGACAATTTGATTTATCGCCAAAAGCTATTACAGAAGAAATAGGAATTAGTGATAAAGGTATCCGCAACGCGCGAAAAGAACTTGAAGACGCGGGCTGTATAAAATTACGAGAAGGTAAAGTCAATGTTTATGATTTCTTTCCTGACGCAATCCTGTAATTTTTACCGCGTTCAATGCGGTAAAAATTGCCTGAATAATCCTGTAAAAATTACCGGAACCTCTGGTAAAAATTACAGGATAGCCCTGTAAAAATTACCATAACCTCCTGTAAAAATTACCAGAGTAATATAAATATAATAATAATATATATAATAATATAATAAAAATAAAAATAAAAATATGGTCGCGCCGCGACAAAGGAGAATTGTATGACAGTAAAAGAATTGAAACAATTATTAGAAAATTATGACGAAAACTTGCAGGTAAAAATTCAACAAACCAATATAGTCTATTATAATGATTATTTTTGTAGTCCACCATTTGATGCTATTTCTGAAATAGAAAACATCGTCTATGAAACACCTGAAATTATTATGCTAAGTGGCGAAAACTGTGATTGATATTTGACAACCTGTGAAAATTATGATATAATAAAAGAAAAAGGAGTATAAAATATGAAAACAATAATTCGTGATCGTGAAACTGGTAAAGCACGTCAATTAATTGAATACGCCGCTGAAAATAATGCTGTTATTGCCGCTGAGAATCCTGATGCTTTTCGAGTAAAAGCAAGCAGTTATGGTTTTCCAAATGTTGAAATTATAAGTTGGAATGATGTATTAACGGATAAATTATATTTACCGTATCACAAATTTGTAATTCATAATGCTGATAAATTTATGCGTTGGGCATATGGAGAAAATTTAATTGGCTTTTCTGCGACCTTGGAGGAATAATTATGAAAGAAGAAAAATTAAATCTTGGCAAATCAGATATTATAAGACCGAAGAAAGATGATATTGTACTAAATGTAAATTTAGATACTACGAAAGCAATGAAATCGGTTGAGAAACTAAAAAATAATTTAGATTCAATAAAGCCTCTCTCACTTGGAGACTTTGCCGCGGTTGAACGATCTCCTCAAATTGTTTATAATTACTATAATTGTAGTTTTAATTATGGCGACCATGGATATGCCCGTAATGAAAGTAAGGAGTCTATGAAAAATGACAGTAGCACAACTAATTGAAGAATTACAAAAATTTCCACAAGATATGCCGATTGCAATTAATGACGATATAAATTGGACTACAAAAGATAATCCTCATCATGTTTTTATAGAACGATGTACTTGGATACATAGTAATTGGCCTTATGATAAGCCTGAATTTGATTATATAAATTTGGAGTAAATAATATGGGAAATGATTTGATATATCGTTGTGATTGTGATTTATTTTCGCCGTTCGCGGGTACAGAAGAAATGGTGCGTGACCTTATGAGTGAATATGGTTTAACTTGGGAAAAAAATATAGACAATATTGATTTTGATGAAGATAAAATTTATGATTTCGCACTTGACCTAATTCAAAAATGTCAAAATTATATTGATGCCGCGCCGAAAATCACAGATGATGAATATTTTGCTTTTAAATGTCCCGAATGTCATACAGTATATATTGAAGATGGAGAGAATATGTTCAGTTCTATCTGTCCAACTTGTGGAATAAAAAGAAAGGTGAATTATTAACATGATTTACGTTATTACTTCTGGAGAATACTCTGACTATCATATTTGCGCAGTTGCGACTACCGAAGAGCGTGCAGAAGAACTATGCAGGATGTATAGTTTTGGTTATGATACGGCAGAGATTGAAACATACGAAGAAAATGTTCCAGGATATGACTGGTATAATCCAGAGCCTACTCTTTACTGGCGAGTGGGCTTTAAGAAAAATGGAGAATCAAATATACCAGAACAATACTATGATAGACCCAATTTACAAATTACAGTAAATCAAACCAATTGTGTATATCCTAACTATCTTACTGTTTCTAATATTATTGCGGATACAGAACAAGAAGCATTTAAAATTGCATGTGATCACCGCGCAAAATACTTAGCAGAAAAATTTGGATTTTAAGGAGATTAAATGACTAATAGAGAAAAATTTAAAGAAATTTTTAATTTATATATTACTGAGATATGGGCAAAGCCAGAAAAGGAATTTCTAGAATGGGCTAATTCAAATTATAAAGAAATTCAAAATAGTTTTAAACAATTTAAATGTGATAAATGCGGATATGAATATTTGACAGAAGCAGAACCGCAATGGGATGAAGCTTATGATTTTACATATTGGGAAGCAAATTGTCCTAAATGTAATAATTTAAATGAAATAAATGATTGTTATTGAAGATAATAAATTAAACTTAATAATTTGACTTATTTTTTAATTTATATTATAATAAATATATAAGAAAAGGAAAGGAAAATGATAAATGGATAATTTTAATTCTTTCGAGGAAATTTCTAAAGTTTATCCTATTGGTTCTATTATCACTGGTATTGATTATAAAGAAGAAAATTATATTCCATATGATCCTTATAATTGGAATTCTTATGAAAGATTCAGTGGTCCTGATTTTTTAAATAATTTCTTATTTGATAAAAATAGTAAAACGCATGGAAAAGAATTCTTTTTCTTTAAAAAGGAAGTTATTGGATATAATTTTGATGGAAAGAATTGGACAGTAAAAATTAAAATGACTACTAGTGAAAAAAATGAAGAAGGGTATTTTGCTAAGTATATCTGGATGAAGAAGAACAAATTAATATAAATTAGAAAATAGTTATGGTTTATTATCGTTATCACGCATATTACAATCGTCATTCTGTATTAAAGAAAAACTTTAATGAAGAATATCAAAAATTAGTAGATACATATGGTAAAGAAAATATTGAATTAGAGAAAGAACTTATTTTTACGTATTGGTATAAATGTTGGGTAAACGAAGCATTTGGCGAATGTGTTTTTGATCCTCTAATTAATAAATATATATTTATTTTAGATAACGAGGAGGAGAATAAATTATGAATTTTATTCTTTTAAAAGCTAGTGATGGATCAGAAAAGAAAATTGAAGTAAATTCAATTAAAGATATAATGAAGTTAATTCATGAATATCAATATCCAATTATAATTTCCGACAAAACTTATTATTATAATTATCCTACTATAACAATTTATGATGATTATATTGAATAAAGGAGTATAATAGAATGAGTAAAACCATTGATGAATTTATTTGTCCCAAGTGCGGTAGTGATAGTTGTTATTTATATGATACAGATGAAATTGATTTTTCTTCTAATGGCACCGGGCATTATTATATTTATTGTCATTGCAAAAACTGCGATAGAGTCTTTAAACAATGCTATGAATTTAAATATGAAATCACTAAAGAATGGAGTAGATATTAATGCGTTTATGGCATACTCAACTTATTAATGTATTACCACGAGAACAACTAGTAGCGCAATGGCG
>Ga0247610_10008270_pt1 | contig 10598 bp, 8 predicted proteins | sample 174DNAGHGhighgp2_FD_193483 | JGI IMG/M metagenome (GOLD analysis project Ga0247610, IMG submission 193483) | Sheep rumen microbial communities from Palmerston North, Manawatu-Wanganui, New Zealand - 1742 DNA GHGhigh gp2 | ecosystem: Host-associated > Mammals > Digestive system > Stomach > Rumen ... | reverse complement strand
AACGCCTGAGCAGCGCAAGGCAGTCGATGAGTACATCAAGTACGTCAAGAGCCGCACCGAGAGGGAGCGCATGATAGACCACACCGTGACGGGCGTCTTCAGCGGCGCCTACGGCATCAACCCCATCACGGGCGACAAATGTCCTATCTATATTGCCGAGTACGTTCTTGCCGGTTACGGTACGGGAGCCATCATGGCCGTGCCTGCCCACGACAGTCGCGACTACGCCTTCGCCAAGCACTTCGGCCTGCCCATCATCCCGCTGGTGGAGGGTGCCGACGTCTCGGAGGAAAGCTACGACGCCAAGGAAGGCATCGTCATGAACTCGCCCATCAGTCCCGACAAGAGCATGAAGTACGACGGCGAAAGCCTCTGCCTCAACGGACTCACCATCAAGGAAGCCATCGCCGAGACAAAACGCTTCGTCGAAGCACACAAGCTGGGTCGCATCAAGGTGAACTTCCGCCTGCGCGACGCCATCTTCAGCCGCCAGCGCTACTGGGGCGAGCCCTTCCCCGTCTATTACAAGCACGGCATCCCCACAATGATACCCGAGGAATGCCTGCCCCTGGAACTGCCGCAGGTCGATAAGTTCCTGCCTACAGAAACCGGCGAACCACCACTTGGCAACGCTCAGATATGGGCTTGGGACGAAGCGAACCGCAAGGTTGTCGATAAGGCACTCATCGACGAGAAGACCGTCTTCCCCATCGAGCTCTACACCATGCCAGGCTTCGCTGGCAGCAGCGCCTACTACCTCCGCTACATGGACCCGCACAACGACAAGGCACTGGTCAGCCCCGAGGCTGCCGCTTACTGGCAGAACGTCGATCTCTACGTCGGCGGTTCGGAGCACGCCACAGGCCACCTCATCTACTCCCGCTTCTGGAACAAGTTCCTCTTCGACCTCGGCGTGAGCAAAAAGGAAGAACCCTTCCAGAAGCTCATCAACCAGGGCATGATACAAGGCTGGTCCAGCTTCGTCTATCGTCTGCGCGGCACAAACAAGTTCGTCAGCTTCGACCTCCTCGATGTCCAATACGACAATGAGGCCAAGAAGAACCGCTATACCTATCAGGGCGCAGAGGCTGACCCTGTATATGCCGACATCAGCATGGTGAACGGCAATGTGCTGAATGTAGAGAAACTCCGCGAGTGGACCCCAGAGTTCCGCGAAGGCGAGTTCATCCTCAACGGCAACGGACAGTACATCGTGAACCAAGCCATCGAGAAGATGTCGAAGTCGAAGTATAACGTGGTAAACCCCGACGACATCTGCGAGAACTACGGTGCCGACACTCTCCGCCTCTATGAGATGTTCCTGGGCCCCATCGAGCAGTCGAAGCCTTGGGACGTAGCAGGCATCGACGGCTGCTTCCGCTTCCTCAAGAAGTTCTGGGGACTGGCACAAAGCATCCTCTCTCAAGACAGTCAGGACGCTCCCACCGCCGACAACCTCAAAACGCTCCACAAGCTCATCAAGAAGGTGACAGCAGACATCGAGGCATTCTCCTACAACACCAGCATCTCGGCCTTCATGGTCGCCGTGAACGAACTGAGCCAGCAGAAGTGCACCAGCCGAGACATCCTCCAGTCTCTGGTCATCCTCATTGCTCCCTTCGCACCGCACATAGCAGAAGAACTTTGGGAATCCCTCGGCAGCAAAGGAAGTGTCTGCGATGCCAAATGGCCTCAATACGAAGAGAAGTACCTTGTGGAGACCAGTGTGAAGCTCGGCGTCCAGTTCAACGGCAAGGTACGCTTCGACATGCTCTTCCCTGCCGATGCCACACCCGAGCAGATGATAGAGCTTGCTACCTCCGCACCCGAAGCAGCAAAGCATCTCGAAGGAATGCAGATAGTAAAAACCATTGCTATCCCCAAACGCATCGTCAACATCGTAGTAAAGCCAAAAGCATAATGCCAAAAGTCAACTATCGCCGGATATGGGAGTTCACGCTGGACTTCCTGGCCATCAACCTCGGCATGGCAATCTATGCTTTGGGTTGGGCCGCCTTCCTGTTGCCCTATCACATCACGACGGGCGGCATGACAGGTATGTTTGCCATCATCTACTACCTCACGAAATTCCCTATCTCGGCAGCCGTGCTCATCTCGAACGCCATCCTGCTCATCATCGCTTTCAAACCGCTGGGCTGGAGGTTCGTCGGCAAGACGGCTTATGCTACCCTAGCCCTTTCCTCCTTCCTCGAATTGGGGCAACAAATGATGACAGACGAGAGCGGCCAACTGATGCAGATACTCGGCGAAGGCCAAGATTCGATGGCCTGCGTGCTCGGTGCCATCTTGAATGGACTGGGCATCGGCATCGTATTCCTCACAGGAGGAAGTACGGGCGGATGGGACATCATAGCGGCCCTGGCGAACAAATATCGTAACATCTCCTTCGGTCGGGCACTGCTGATTCTCGACTTCGTAGTGATCGCTTCGTGCTGGCCCATCTTCCACGATGTCAGAATGGTTGTGTTCGGCTATGTCACCTTGGTTGTCTATACCTACGCCCTGGACATGCTCATCAACAGCGCAAGGCAAGACATCCAGTTCATCATCTTCACCAGGAGGCATCAGGAAATCTGCGACCGCATCATTTCCGAGACAACACATTCGGCAACAGTTCTCAACGGCGAAGGATACTACACGCACGAAGATATAAAGGTCGTTTTCGTCATAGCGCACAAACGAGAAAGCCTTACTGTACTGCGAATGATTCAAGAGATAGACCCCGCCGCCTTCGTATCGCAGAGCCGTGCTGAAGGCGTATATGGGAAAGGATTCAATGTCATAAAGCCATGACAGTAAAAGACATCATAGGACCCTCCCCTTGGCAACTGCTACGCGACTACCTGCAAATGCTTCTAGGCACAGTCATCTACACAATTGGCTATGCCGTATTTCTGCTTCCCTATAAGATAGTCAGTGGAGGCGTAACCGGTATCTCCACCCTCATCTTCTATGCGACAGGAATTCCTGCAGGAAACACTTACCTTATCATAAATGTAGCACTGCTACTAATGGCAATGCGCGTATTGGGCTGGCGTTATCTGGTACGCACCATCATCGTCACCCTACTCATCTCTGGAGCCATCAGCCTTATGCAAGCACAGATGACAGAAGTGGCTGCAAACGGCACACAAACACTCAGGCATATCCTTGGCGAGCAGAAGTTCATGGCATGCGTCATTGGCGCCTTCCTCGAAGGTCTCGGACTGGCAACCATCTTCTTGGCAGGAGGCAGCACAGGAGGCACAGACATCATTGCCAGCTCCATCAACAAGTACTGGAATATCTCGCTTGGCCGCTTACTACTGTTGCTTGACATCTTCATCATCGGCTTCAGCTACCTTGTCTGGCAAAACCTCGAGACTATGGTAGTTGGCTATGTGGCGATGTTCATTAGCCTCAACTTCGTCGACTACGTCATCAATGCAGCACGACAAAGCGTCCAGTTCATTATCATCAGCGACTGCCATGAAGAGATAGCACATGAGGTCAACACGCAGCTCGACAGAGGTGTGACTGTGCTGTCTGGCGAAGGTTTCTATAGCAAAGAGAAGCGACAAGTGTTGCTTATCCTTGCAAAAAAGCACGAGAGCCGCAGCATCTTCCAATTAATAAAACGTCTCGACCCAAAGGCTTTCGTCTCCATGAGCAATGTGGAAGGCGTCTTTGGAGAAGGCTTCGACACGATAAAAAAATAGCACATCAGAACATGAAAGAACTCGTCATGGCCACCAACAACGCCCACAAGTTGGAAGAAGTCCGGCAGATACTTGGCACTTCATATATCATAAAGGGGCTTAACGACATCGGTTGTACAGAAGACATCCCTGAAACAGCCGACACACTTGAGGGTAATGCCCTGCAGAAGGCGAAATATGTCCACGAGCACTTTGGCGTAGATTGCTTTGCTGATGATACTGGCCTTGAAGTAGAAGCGCTCGAAGGAGCACCTGGTGTCTATACGGCTCGTTTCGGTGCCATGAACGGCTACGGCGAGAGTCATGATGCCAATGCTAATATACATTGTCTGCTTGACAAGCTTAAAGGGGCAGAGACACGCAGAGCACGTTTCCGAACAGCCATTGCGCTTATTAAGGATGGGAAGGAGAATCTCTTCGAAGGCATCGTCGAGGGAAACATCCTGACTCGGCCTGTTGGTGAAGGAGGCTTCGGGTATGATCCAGTCTTTGCTCCTCTTGAAGCAAACGGACTCGCATTTGCCCAAATGAGTGCTGAGGCGAAAAACGCCATCAGCCACCGTGGGCGTGCCACGAAGAAGATGGTGGACTACCTGACATTAACCAAAGAATAATAATCACTGAACTATGAAATATCGAAAGTCTTTTGCGATGCTCCTCTGTGTGCTAAGTCTTACTGTAGCAGCTCAGCAGATAGGCACTTGGCACATGTATCTGAGTTATCAAGTCGCAACCAAGAGTGACGTTAGCGGTAGCACCATCTATTCGCTGATGAACGGCAATTTACTTTCCTACGACACTGGGGATGGCGAAGTGCGCACCTACGACCACATGGATGTGCTAAGCGATGTGAACATTTCACACATCTCCTATAGCAAGGAGGCCAAGAGGCTGCTCATCGTTTACAGTAACAGTAACATTGACCTGCTCGACGATAAAGGCAACGTACTGAACTTGTCGGCCCTGAAAGACAAGCGCATCCTGGGAAAGGAAGTCATGGACATCTGCGTTTGTGGCTCTACTGCATTTGTCGCCACCGAGTTTGGCATTGTAGAGATTGACATGAAGGAAGGCGTCTTCCGCAACACTTATAAATTGAGCTTCAACATCAACAGCATTGGAGCGTCGGACGAATGCGTCTTCATTGGCACTCCCGACTGCATACGCTATTGTTCAAGGAAGAGCAACATGCACTTGGAAGAGAATTGGAATATTTTCCAAGACTGGGGAGGGATGAAGAGCTTCACTTTCTTCCAGGGGAAGCTGATTGGCTTGAATCCAAATGGTATTTATGTCTTGGATCCATCTGTACCTTTTTCATTAAAGACTCTTATCCGTGGCAGTTTCACCTTCGTCAAGAATGCCGGTTCGAGATTACTATGGGGCGACAAGACAAAAATAGGATACACCACGGATGTGAGTGCTGAAGATGCTACTACCTTAGCAGCAACAGCCACCCTCATTCCTTATGATAACATCTGGAATGATGTATCGTATATCGGAGGAACCTATTGGGTGAGCGAACAGGAGAATGGCCTCAGAGGTTATAAGATAGACGGGGAAAACATCGTGCCTACGGGAGAAGTCATACAGCCCAGCAGTCCCATCCGCGACCTTGGCTACAGAGTCAACTGGGTGGGAAATCGTCTTCTTGTTGCCGGAGGCATTAACACATACGATTCTTATAGCAATCCGGCGACTGCCATGTACTATGAAAACGGAGAGTGGACTAACTTCAAGGAGATGGACATTCCGGCAAAATACCCCAAGTTCAAGCTTACCAATACGACGGACCTGGTGCAAGACCCGTTGGACGCCACGCATCACTTTGCCAGTCTCTCGCGCGGAGGACTTTGCGAATACAAGAACGGGGTGTTTGTCAAGCATTATACTGACGAGAATTCGCCCTTGAGGAGTATCATCCCTGACTTGTCGCAATACTACAACTTTTTCTCGTGTGCGGCTCTCAGCTACGATGGAGACGGAAACTTATGGATGGCTTCTGTCTTGACTGACTCAGTCTTACACGTTCTCAAGCCTAATGGGAAATGGTTTAACCTGCAATATAAAGAATTTTCTGGCGTTTCGCTGATTGACCAGATTCTGCATCACAGCAGCGGTCTCAAGTTACTCGTTAGCCGACGCATCGATAAGCGTGGCATCTTCTGCCTTGACACGAAAGGCACGGAACGCAACACCGACGACAAAATCATCTTGCTTCAGAACATTGTCAATCAGGATGGAACGCCTTATCTGCCTGACAAATTCTATTGTCTCTGCGAGGACTTCGACGGACAGGTATGGGTCGGAACATCTTCCGGACTGTTTGTCATTGAGGATGTCTCGCAGGTCTTCAACAAGGACTTCCAGTTCACGCAGATTAAGATAAACCGCAATGATGGCAGCGGATTGGCTGATTATCTGCTGAACGATGTGTCCATCGCATGCATTTCCGTCGATGCAGCCAACCGAAAATGGATTGGTACACAGACAAACGGAGCCTACCTCATCAGTGCCGACGGACAGGAGATGATACACCATTTCACTACAGAAGACAGTCCGCTACTGAGCAATAACGTACAGGGCATCGCTATCAATCCGGAGACTGGAGAGGTTGTCTTCGGCACAGACAAAGGTTTGTGTAGCTTCGTTGGCGATGCCACGGCACCGGAGGAAGAGTTGAGCAAGGACAACGTTATCGTGTTCCCCAACCCGGTTACTCCTGACTACAATGGTCCTATTGCCATTCGTGGTTTGGTGAACAATGCTGAGGTGAAGATTCTTTCTTCGGGCGGACAACTGGTATGGAACGGCTCTTCTGCCGGCGGTACATGTCTCTGGAACGGATGTACCAACAATGGCAATCGTGTGGCAAGCGGCATTTACCATGTTGTTGCCAACACGGCGGAGGGCAAAAAGGCCATCATAACACGCATCGTCATCGTGAACTGACCCTGTTGCCAACGGACCTCGTTCACTGGCGAAGGCATCTCCTTTATACAAAGAAGGCTGTCGATATCATTGATTCGGCAGCCTTCTTTGCCCTGCGGCGCTCTGCTCTTGAGCGAGCGCTTACAGCTGAAGCTTTTCTATCTTCATGTCGCCGCACTTCTCGATGATGCCCACGAGTTCCTTGAACTCTGGCGTGGCGGCATGACGTGCCAGGGCTTCTTCGCTTTCCCAGGTCTCGCAGAACATGAAGATGTCCTTGCGTGTGGCACTTTCAAAAACATCGTAGCTGACCATTCCCTCGTGCTTCTGAGTCTTTGCTGTGAGCAGAATGGCCGCCTCAAGGGCTTCGTTGTACTTACCCTTCTTGGCTTGGAAGAAACAATTTAAACGAATCATAGAAATCGCCCCTCTCCCTAACCCTCCCCCAAAGGGGAGGGAACTGCAAACAGGGGCATGGCAGTTTAGTTATTATTTAATGGTTTTGTCTGTTTCTCTGCTTCCCTTTTTGAGGAAGGAGGGGTTTGAGGTTGGAGATAGTCGAGTATTATCTTAGCCGCTCTTTCTGGTGCTCCGGGTTCGCCCAGGATGCTTGCCATGCGTTCGTAGCCTTTCAATTGGGCTTCTCTGGCTGAGCCTCCGGGCAGGATTGATGCGAGGTGAGCACGAACATTGCTGACGTTCATCTGCTCTGCGACGAGTTCCGGCACCACTTCCTCTCCGCAGACGAGGTTGACGAGGGATATGTAGGGAACCTTCAGGAAGAGCCGTTTTGCGAGGGATGCCAGTCGGCCTGCCTTCATGTAGTAGCAGACGACTTGCGGCACACGCAGCAGGGCGGTCTCGAGCGTCGCGGTGCCGCTGGTGACGAGGGCTGCCGTGCTGTGCTGAAGAAGCTGGAATGTCTGGTCGCGAACAACGGTACATTTACCATTTAGCCATTTACCATTAACCATTTTAATGCACTCCGTGTAGAACTCATCCTCGAGTCCCGGGGCGGCGGCGAGCACCAACTGATAGTCTTTGGCATAGGGCGCTGCCGCTTCCAGCATGCGAGGGAGATTCGCGCGCACTTCCTGCTTGCGGCTTCCGGGCAGCAGAGCGATGATGGGGAGTGCAGACCCCTCCATACCTCCCTGTAGAGGGGATGCTTTTGTATCGTGCTCCCGCTTGTAAGCCTCCACTTCATCCACCGTCGGATTGCCTACATAATTAATATGGTAACCGTGCTTCTCCTCGTAGAATGGCACTTCGAAAGGCAGGATGGAGAGCAGCAGATCGACGTCGCGCTTAATGTTGCGGATGCGATGTTCCTTCCATGCCCAGATCTTCGGAGCGATGTAATAGACCACGGGAATAGTGCTGTGCTGCTTGACGAAGCGTGCTATCTTGAGGTTGAAGCCTGGGTAATCGACCAGAATCAGCACGTCGGGCTGCCACGCGAGGATGTCCTGCTGACAGCGTTTCATGCCGCGAAGGATGGTCGGCAGGTGCATGATGACGGGGATGAAACCCATATAGGCAAGGTCGCGATAATGCTGGACGAGCTCCGCACCTTGGGCCGCCATCATGTCTCCGCCGAAGCAACGGAACTGAGCCGCCGCATCCTGCTGCCTGATGGCCGCCATCAAGTGGCTCGCATGAACGTCGCCACTTGCCTCGCCTGCTATGAGATAGTACTTCATTGTTCCTGTTTATTAGGGGCAAGGGGCGAGGAGCAAGGGGCAGGAGGGTTGCCGAGGCAGAAGGTTTTCTCTTGCTCCTTGCCCCTTGCCCCTTGCCCCTGTAAGACTTCGAGCTGTTTGTAGTCGGTCATATCGAGCTGTATGGGCGTGATGGACGCGTAGCCGTTATCGAGAGCCCACAAGTCTGTGTCGGTAGCATCGGGCTCGAGGTTCTGGAAATAACCTGTGAGGCGGTACTGGTCTTCGCCCACCTGCATCATCTCCTTCATCCATCGTCCGCGACTGGTCCGGCAGAAGCGGGTGCCTTTCAGCTGGGCCACCACGGGGAAGTTGACGTTGAGCAGCACATCCTCCGGCAGGCCGTTTTCCAGGACGTTGCGGGCTATCCTGACGACCTCCGCCTCGTAAGGGCGGAAATCACATTGCTGACTCTTGGTCTTGAGGCTGTAGGCAATCGCCGGCACAGCCTTCATGCAAGCCTCGAAAGCCGCACCGACCGTACCGCTGTAGTGCACCGACACCGACGCGTTATCGCCGTGATTGATGCCACTCACCACAAGGTCCGGACGCCTCTCCAGCAGCCCGTCGAGCGCAAGCTTCACGCAGTCTGTGGGCGTACCGCTGCATCGATAGACCTTCAAGCCTGGCTGTTCCTGCAACAGCTTTATGGTAATCGTGGTGAGAGGCGATATACAGCACGAGGCCGCACTGCGAGGCCCGTCGGGAGCCACCACTACAACTTCGCCTAACTGGCACATCAGGGCGGTCAGGACTTCAAGCCCCTGCACCCCTACACCATCGTCGTTCGAGATTAGTATCAAGGGTCTGTTTGACATAACTGCACGTTTTTTCCTGCACAAAGATACGAAGAAACAAGCAAAGCACAAAGAGAAAGACCAAAAGATTTCTGAATTTGTCCTCGCACGCACCTGCACGCGACACCCTCAACAGCACGCCGCACCTCCCTTCCCAACGCACCTCGCCACTCCACTTGGCACGGGAAGTTCATTGCACGATGGCGAACGTGCAATTGCATCATCGCGAACGTGCAATTGCACATTCGCCATCGTGCAATCTACTCAACGTGCTGCATCGGAAAAGCCAAAGTGCAGAACCACGCAACAAAACATGGCAAAACATGTTGATAAACAGCCTTAGTTATCAACAAAAGCACGCACTTATCAACACATTAAGCATTCTGCTTAAGGAAAATAGCACGTATTTCAGACTTTTGGCGTATATTTGCAACAATTTCTTAAAACAGTAATTATTGGAAGTAAAAATGGAAGTAATAAAAAGAAGTTAAGCCAGCTTTACTGGCTGGAAGTTAAGCGTTTCGCGCTGGACAATACAATATGCGGTAACAAAAACTATTGTCCATTTTAACTTCCACGAGCGTAGCGAGTTAACTTCCACTTTAACTTCCTCCTATAACTTCGCAAAAAAGTTTAACATGAGCAAAGTCATCGCAATAGTAAACCAAAAGGGCGGCGTAGGCAAGACTACCACAAGCATGAACCTGGCTGCCTCACTCGCCACACTCGAAAAGAAAGTCCTACTCATCGACGCCGACCCGCAAGCCAACGCATCAAGCGGCATGGGCGTGGACGTCAGCAAGCTGGAACACAGCATCTACAACGCACTGCTCGGACAGGTTGACATCAAGGACGTCATCTACACGACAGACATCGACGGACTCGACATCGTACCATCGCACATCAACCTCGTCGGAGCCGAAATCGAACTGCTGAACTTCAAAACCCAAGAGCGAGTACTGAAGGACACAATACAGCCCATCGTGGGAGACTACGACTACATCCTCATCGACTGCAGTCCCAGCCTCGGCCTCATCACAGTGAACGCGCTCACAGCCGCCGACAGTGTCATCATCCCCGTCCAGTGCGAATACTTCGCCCTGGAAGGCATCAGCAAACTGCTCAACACAATAAAAATCGTCAAGACACGCATGAACCCGCGTCTCGAAATAGAGGGATTCCTCCTGACCATGTATGACAGTCGCCTCCGCCTCGCCAATCAAATCTACGAAGAAGTGAAGCGGCACTTCCGCGAACTCGTGTTCAAAACCGTCATCCAGCGCAACGTCAAACTCAGCGAAGCACCCAGCCACGGCGTACCCGCCATACTCTACGACGCCGACGCCGCCGGCTCAAAAGCTCACCTGGCACTCGCTCAGGAGATAATAGCAAAGGAAAAACATTGACCATTGAACATTGACCATTGAACA
>Ga0247610_10008268_pt1 | contig 10599 bp, 7 predicted proteins | sample 174DNAGHGhighgp2_FD_193483 | JGI IMG/M metagenome (GOLD analysis project Ga0247610, IMG submission 193483) | Sheep rumen microbial communities from Palmerston North, Manawatu-Wanganui, New Zealand - 1742 DNA GHGhigh gp2 | ecosystem: Host-associated > Mammals > Digestive system > Stomach > Rumen ... | reverse complement strand
CGCGCCACATCCTCGTCCAAATACCGCAGTTTCACGTCCAAAATCGCAGCCTGAATCTCATCCAAACGGCTGTTTCGTCCAGCATATTTGAACACATACTTGCGTTGCGAACCATAGTTGGCGAGAGCACGCACCGCAGCAGCCAGTTCCGGATCATTGGTCGTCACAGCTCCTGCATCACCCAGCGCACCCAGGTTTTTGCCCGGGTAAAAACTGTGTCCCGCAGCATCACCAATCGCACCGGTTCGCACACCGTTCCACCGACAACCATGTGCCTGAGCATTGTCCTCGATGAGCTTCAGGCCATATTTCCGGCACAGCTCCGCAATCCGTTCCGTCATCGCACACCGTCCGTACAGATGCACGATACATATCGCTCTCGTCCGCGGTGTTATAGCGGCTTCGATCAACGAATCATCAATCTCCAGCGTCTCGCGTCGCGGCTCGATCAGCACCGGCTTCAGACCATTCTCCGTGATGCCCAGGATCGTCGCAATATACGTGTTGGCCGGAACGATGACTTCGTCCCCCGGCTGCATCACGCCCAACTCGATGTACGCACGTAAGATCCAGATCAGCGCGTCCAACCCATTGGCACAACCGATGGCAAACTCACTGCCGATATACTCGGCATAATGCTGCTCAAACGCCTCATTCTCTTTGCCTTGCAGATACCATCCGCTGTCGATCACTCGTCTCGCTGCCTCACGGATCTCGTCTCCGTGCATGGCCGTGACATCCTGTAAACTCAAAAAAGGAACTTGCATATCTTAAATCAAAAATCTAAAACGTTAAAAATCATTTAAGCCTCATCCAAAACTCACTCCCCGCGTCCATCGGTTCTGCTTTCGTCGTTTCCCATTCTTCAGTTATCCCACAATGAACCACATCGGGAAAAACTAACAACCGCTTTCGCAATTGGCTCTCATTCACATATATATATCCATTCTATACAGGGACTCATCCTGTCGGAACTGTCACGTCTCTATAATATAAGTTTACGCCATTAACTTTTCGGGTATCTTTGTATATATATAGCCACCTTTATACGTTGATCATTTGTCGCTTCGTTGTCAACTTGACTTATACGACACGAAAATACATTCTCCCACCCCATACTCATGATTTGATCAATCATCTTAGCATCCTCTTCTGTCAAGACTCCAATTTTTTGTGTTCCTTTTGAGTCATCAATCAAGTTAGCAAATATACATTTTTTGCCACTATTGTATAGAGTTGAATTAAATTCTAATTTCAACTCTTTACCAATCATAAGCTTTTCCCACACAGACAACGCGTCATACTTGATAATGTCTGTCAAAAAACATTCTTTTAAAAATACATTTTCCATATCATAAAGATTTATATTGTGATTCATCAAAACTCTGTTCATAAGCCATCTGACGAACTCTTTCCAGCCATTCGGCTATTGCACGCGGAGAATTAACATAGGGAGGTATTTCATTTCTCTCAATCGCTAATGCAATAAGAGAATACTCCCTTTCTAACGAAGTAGAGAACACTCCTTGATCATCCGTATTTATAGATACTGCCAAATGATGAGGTTTATATGGCGTTGCCAGGCCATCATTATAAAAACGCAATATCGGATGTTGGTCATATTTATCCATATCACCAATTTTAAAATTCGAAGATGGGTTACATTCTATTGCAATATGCTTCCGCTCCAAACGTCCCATCATATCCTCTTGAATATGCTCTAATAATTCATAATATGCATCTCTATACTCTTTAGGGACGGAAAATGATTCTGCCTGATACCCTATCTCCGAATATTTATAGGATTGATATTTGTCACACAAATTCTTCGCTTTAAGATTCTTACAAGCAATTATACTTTCCTCATAATGATTTATTCCGGCTAATCGCCATGCTTTTTCAGCGTTATCAGTAATTTCATTTATTGTAGACAATTCATATCCGAATATAGGGGAATTTCCCCGTAACAACCATGACTGATAGTAATCATTGATATCATAATTAGAATCAGTATTAGAATCATTCTTTGATTTTTTGTCAGAATTTTCATTATTATTTTCCAAAAACAATTCTGAAATATCATTACCATAAGAGGTATGATCAATAACATAGATGTCATTAAAATATCGAGAATACATCATCTGTAGATAGCCACTTAATGGAGTATATCCAAAAAGTCGTACACAATGATGATACAACCATACAAAATTATCTAACAAAACATGCTTTGGAGCACATATTGTATGATATCGTTTGGCATAATAGTGCCGTACATTAAGCCCTAAAGCTAACGCATGTCCGAGACGATCACCATTACCTAAATTAAGGAAAATCAATGCTTCTTCTATAGCTCTCAACCCATCGGCTATATCCATAAAATCTTCACCCACATGATATGTGATTTGCAAATCTTCTGGACGCTCAGTGTATTCATTTTCGCCACAATCATGCTCCCTCAAAAAACGAAACGCTTGCGCTAACACTTCTGGGCGACATAATAATTCCGAATTCGCAGCATCTAAACCCACGACAGTACCTATTGATCGATGTTGATCTTTTAGTCCTTTCTGGTTTCTTCGAAAATTGTATATTGCCATTGCTTGTTTCTTGTATTCTTGACGCAATGCATAATGACGATATTTGCCTTTTTCCTGAAGATCACGTTTCTTAATAAAATGAAAAATAAAGTGAAAACGCTCTTTGTAGTCTTCAACCCAAGGAGTATTTATAATTTTAGTAATTTGCTCCACTATTGCAGACTCACTATCTTTAGGAGCAATACGAGCTTCCACATAATTTTTCTTATTCTTCTCTAAAAAGCCTTTTAATGCAGCCTTATATACTAATTGCTCATATTGAGGTAGGACAAAATCCATTTTACGTTCTTCATAAAAACTAAAATTAGCAAACCCCACTCTGTCGTTTAATTGTAGAAGATAGTTACGGAAAGATACCTTGTAGGCTAGATACGCATAGAATAGAGTACTTATCCGTTTTTTTTGATCATTATCTCCCCCTTCTTTGTATATATACACAAATACTTTGTACATGAATCTACGTTCGGAAGCAATAATTTCCTCCTCTTCATTATCCTTCAATGAATGTGGTTTGCCCTTAGATATGTAATCATATTCTTCCTTCTCTCGATTGCAATTGTTTAATATCTCTTGTATATTAATTATTTGTTCGCGAGTTTTCTTGTTAGTCTTGCCCTTTTCTTCTTCCATATTATTTGGGTTAATGATATCCAATAATTGAGCAAATGTTAATTTCTGTTCAATGCATCCGATGACACCGGCAAGATATAATCTTATCGCTGCAGCCCTTCTCATTTTGACATACAAATCTTTATCCGAATCCTCGAATTTTTGCATTTTTAACGAATCATCAAACATTTTTTGCATAACTCCGATATGGTTCATTATACATAACCAACTAATATCGAAATTCCATGAAGAGCCCTTGAGATGCATATGCAAATCCGCCATTCCCTTACCTGTGATAGCATTTATTTCTTTACAATCGTGTTCCAAGTATGCAGGCCAATCAAATATACTTCGCTCTTTATCTTGTAATTTCACACCACGGGCTGCAATAAACGATGTAGTAAACAGATCTTCTCCCAACTTAGTAGTCAGTGTATGCCATCGCAATAGTTGGTTATATCGACAAACTGGGTCTCCATCAACAATTCTCAAACAGCGGATGGAAAAATATAATAGAACATTGAATATGGACTGATTTTTACAGAATTGGTAAGTTTGACACTTATTATCAGGAACTAACCATTGTTGAATAACTACTTGAGCCAACATTAGAATCTGATCCACCGTATGCGTTCTGTCTACTTTCAAAATTCGGTTTACCAATATAGATTCGGGAATATCAGAATCCAAGTGCACCGGTAATTGCATTTCCGATTCCTTCAATTGTGGGGATGCCGGTAAATACTGAGCATATTGCAAAATAGTATCACCGTCTATTTTGCCAAATATGGATAGAATTGATGTACTAATATTTTCCATGGCTTTATGTTGATTTATGATAACAATTCCTTAATTTCACTAATAGATAGAGAAGCGCTTGTTTTATTAAATAAATCTACCGTTAGGCGCTTTTTCTCTTGTAATTGCAGGATCTTCTCTTCTATTGTATCTTTACATACTAAGCGCAGTACCAACACATTGTTCTTTTGGCCTATTCTATGTGCACGCGCTATTGCTTGATCTTCCACCGCAGGATTCCACCAATCATCTAATAATATAACCGAATCCGCCTCCGTCAAGTTCAGTCCAACCCCACCTGCTTTCAAGCTCATTAGCATGACTGGGATTTCCTTTTCCTTCTTAAATAAACTGATTACAAACTCCCTATTATGTGTTTCTCCATACAGTGCAGAATATTCAACCTTATCTTCCTTTAATAGGGTCTCCAATTCTTTTAATGCACGGACAAACTGAGAGAAAACAATTGTTTTTTTATTAGATGATTGTGCCTGTTTAATGTAGCTTCTTACCAATTCCAATTTGCTGCTCTCCACTTCCCTATCTCTACGCAGAGAAACCGGCAGCATATTTACAGACACACATGCTTGGCGTAATCGCAATAAACCTTCCAATACCAGACTATTGATTCTCCCGGTTAATCCTGTTGACAAAGCTCGAGAAATAATAGAATGTAGATTCGCATAAATCTGTCTTTCTGCAGGGGATAAGTCCACATATATCACCTCTTCTGTTTTGTCCGGAAGTTCAAGCATCACTTCTGATTTCGTCCTACGTAGGATAAATGGCTTCAGTAATTTAGCCGACAACCTTACATATTCCTCCTCTGAAGAAGAAATATCAAGAGAACGGACGTGAGAATACATGTTTTTCAACTCTGGAATCAAGACCATAAATTGTGCCCACAATTCATCAATAGAATTCTCTATCGGTGTTCCGGACAGAAATATTTTTTGCATCCCCTTTAACTGTGTGATGGCTGCATATCGTTGTGTATCACGATTCTTAATCATCTGGACCTCATCCACAACGATTGTATCATACGAATCCTTTGAATATTCATCTATATGTAGCCGAATTATATCATAACTGGTTATCGTTATTTGATCTTGTAACTGAGGAGCAAATCTATGTATTTCATTTTTCCAGTTAAAAACTAACGAAGAAGGTACTACTATTAAATGATGTGCCGATGCCGGACGTGATGTGAGATATGCGATAACTTGTAGTGTCTTTCCCAATCCCATTTCATCTGCAAGCATACATCCACGGCCATTCCTGCGTTGCTCTTCCAGCCATACGACGCCTTTTTCTTGATATTTATACAAACATACTTCTATTCGCTTCCGCACATTACTCATATAATCCGACTCTTCTTGTTCTGTTAGACGAACCGTATCATATAAATTTCTTGTATGCTCTGGTATTTGCCAACATGCAAGCACTTCTTTATCCCCGACCTTCTCTATATCCCTATTATTACAAAGCACTATTTTATCCTCCACCTGCTGATAGCTACGATGATGGATATAAGCATCCAGCAGTACCTCTATTATTTCGTCATTCGCTGCATTTTCCTGAGTAGAGAACCATACGATGCCGGTTGCATTCTGATGTGCATAGACCCGAGATCTAGTCTGAGAGGTACGTTGTACATATACGTGCCACCCATATTGTATATATGTTTGTAGCTTCTCTATTTCTGTATGTTTTATCCTTATTTCTCCTTGATGCGGATCATATAAAGAGTCTAAGGTGCTCAACCACCTTTCTTCATCAAGTTGGTCGCGCATATACAACTCATTATCTATCGTTACATAAGGCAAATTAACATATTGGGGATAGAACTCACGAAAGGCTCCTGCATAACGAAAACGGACTGCACAATCAAAATATATACCATTTAGATTTGAAATATACAATTCTCCCCCTAACAGTTTTCCAATAGGGATTACTCGTTGGACAGGATGTGACATCGCAACGCGTCCTCTTTTTAGGCTATTCCCTTTACTTGATTGTATATATTGATATGGATAGTTAGCTAGGAAATCTACTACTTGGGGATTAGTTAGTATGATTTGAGGTAAATAGAACGGCTGTTGTGTTAAACCACTATGCTCCATTAATTGATATAAGCCACAACACTCCGACACTACATGGCCTATCATATCGGACATGGACACCTTCCGCAAGAATGGAGCCAATGTTTTTCCTTTGGTATCATAATTAACCTCTATACGCACACGATGTGCTATAGGATTTTTCTCGTATATGCATATTAATCTGTAATTGGTCATTTAAAATGATATTTATACAGATAACTATCCATCATCTTACGCAGCAACCGTTGCTTTTTCTCTGGTGTACATGTCACATTCCGCAGTTCTCCACATGAATCATGAAGTTTGCCTTTGAAATTACATTCATCGATTCTACATCCTCCTCCGCAGAAATATTTTAGATAGCAATCTTTACACGGCTGCATATGATTAACATCGGTCTTCTCATATGCAAGTTTCCCTTGCCGGATAAAATATTCAAGTGCGTTGTCTCGAATATTTCCACAACTATCCAAATCTAATATTCGGTTACAGAAGAACACTTCTCCATCTGCCCTTATGGAAAGCCCACCATATCCACAATTTTTTATGATTGTATTTGGAGAATGATTTTCCATAAAGAAATCATAGGTATTCACCGTGTTAACCATACCTTGAATTCTATTAATTTCCTTCAAATAGCACTCATTCTGTTCTGCCGTATAACTTATGTCCCGTCCTGGAAGGATTTTTGTGCTTAGCTTAAAATGCACCGGTGCATCAGACTCCTTATTTATTGAAACAATGAGATTTTGATATTTCTCAGCAGTATTTTCATCCATCGTCTCTAAGGTAAAAGTAGTGGACACTGATGTATGTACCCCTGCGTTTGCAAAAGCAATAATCGTTTTCTTTATCTTTTCAAAGAATCCTTCACCGCGAATTTGAGCATTCATCATCTCATCCACTCCGTCCAAACTGATTTGTACCTCCGATATATATGGAGCAAGTGCGGAAATCATCTCTGCATTCCACAATATGCCATTTGTTAAGACAGTGACATTTAGACCGATAGTATGTGCCTTTCGAACTATTGAAGCAAAGTCAGACCTAAGTGCTGGCTCACCACCTGTAATAGTGATAGTTCTGCCACCCAAAGAATAGAAATCTTGTAAAACGGAACACCATTCGTTTTCAGTCAGTTCGTTTGCCAATGCCTTCCCAGCTTTAACAAAGCAATGCCTACAACGCAAATTACATGCATTCGTCAAATAGACGTTGAGAGTATCAAAATCTTGTATTGCATCTACTGCTGGAACACCATCTACATTCGCAAACTTTCTAACTGATATGGCAGCCAACAAACGCTTATATTCTGGTATCATACCACTACGCTCTGCTTCCGCATACACATCTCCTACGGTTTGTCCCTTTATCAATCTATTCAATAGAATCTCTTGCCTTTCCGATTCCAACACAATCCAATTAGCCGTTTCCGGTGAAACGACTATCCATCTGTCATCACATTGTTTATATACAATATTGACAGGAAAGTGCAGTACGTCGGTACTACTCAACGAGTCTCTTTCTTTCATTAATATCAACTTCTTTGAACAACGAAGTGTTCCAGGACTCTACGCCCGGAACACTTCCTCTCACACCTTGCAACGAGCAGTCCATAGAACATGCCCCGCAAAATCAGTTTTGATTTACGTCACAATGTTTAAAGCAATACATTGCGCCGACACGTCCGGTGTAGTCTGACGTTTCAGTTTCCCATTCAAAAGAAACTACAAATTCTTTTTTCATAACAAGTCCAATTTCGATTTAATATTTAGTCATTCTTTGTAATATATGCCTCTAATATATCAATAGCTTTTTCTACATCATTCATAGATATTCGCTCATTAGGCGTATGCATATATCTACACGGGATACCAACTACCGCAGTAGCAATCCCCTCTCCCGTAATCTGTATCGCATTTGCATCAGTGCCGGTAGGCTTCGCCAATGGCTCCTTCTGATACTTCACCTTACCCGCTTTGTTTTGCAATTTTTGGTATATTTCTTTATGGATATTAGGTCCAGAGAATAGCACCGGTCCTCCTCCTAATTTAATATCCCCATATTGTTCTACGGAAACCGTAGGATAATCTGTAGCATGAGTCACATCTACTACAATGCATTCATTTGGTTTAATTTTTGCAGCAGCGACGCTGGCACCTCTTCCTCCTAGCTCTTCTTGTGCAGAAGCAACAAGATATACATCCGCATTCAGCACCTTGCCCTTCAATCTCTTTGCAAGTTCCACCAAGATGAACAATCCTATCTTATCATCAAACCCTGCGCCACTATACACTCTCCCTTGCTCTCTCTTCTTCATATGACGATAAAATACGACTTGAGCCCCTAACTCAACATGATCCTTCGCCCATGCCTCAGTTGCAGCAATGTCTATCCACAAATCCTCTGCAATATTTTCTTTCCCTTCACATTGTTTTTTTTGAAAATGAATTGGCTTTTTACCTATCACTCCTCGTATCCACTTGCCTCCCTTACCCTCGATATCGACCTCAACACCTTGCAGTATCTGTGAATCAACAGCACCACTCTCTTGAAAATACAAAAAACCGCGCTCGTCTATGTGTGAGACCATCAACCCGACCTCGTCAGCATGAGCGACAAGCATTATTTTTCGAGGCTCGGGTTTTTCTTTAGTATAGGTATTAGCTTTTATATGCGAAATGCAATTTCCCAATACGTCGGTTACGATATCGTCCTCGACATACGGTGAAATTGCGTCCTTATATACCCCAATAATACCAGACTCTTGTCCGGATATTGAGCCTTTTTGCATAAACTCTTTCAGAAGTGCAATATTTAGTGTATTATGCCCCATATTAGGAAAGCCGTGCAAAAGTACTACTTTTTTTTGACATATGCAAATAAAATTTGAATTTTTTTTAATTTTTCTTCAAATTTATCACATTTTTGCCTTGAATTTGTACTTTTTTCTTATAATCAACTTATTTTAGACGTAAAAAACCATTCTTTATTCTCATTTAAACCTCTTCCAATATCCCATCGAAGATCTCCAGCACCTCTGCGAGGACATTTTTGCTGCGTGAAGTGTCTCCGAGGACACGGCCTTTGGACTGAGCGGAAGCAGCCAACACATACTCCCGAATCTCCGCAGCCGATCTCGACTTAAACTCCTTCCCCTGCTCCTGCAGCACCACATCCACCGTCAGAAACTCTTTCCGCGGAAAGAATGACACGGCCGGTACACCCAGCAGTGCTGCCTCACGAGCAAACGTTCCGGCTCCGGTCAGCATCGCCTTCGTATAATAGCACACATCCAGTCCGCACAACGGACCGGCAGGATACCACACGTTCGGATACCCCGCAGCCATCGCCTTCTCCTCGTCGTAACGCGGCAAAAACAGCACATTCATGTCCTTGAACGCCTCAAACAGCTCCGGCACAATCGTCACTGCATCTTTCGGCACGTAGGCCGCCTTCAGGTTCTCCGGCCGGATTGTGATAAAATCAGAAAACGGCAACTGCTCCAAGAACCGCTCATCTACCTTGTAATCAGCGATGTATATATCTTCCTTGAACCCCTCGAATGTCTTAATCTGCTCGTCATGCAGCCGAAAACGCTTCTTCGCTCCCGCATAATTGAGGTACGACGGAAAGATGAAATAGCTGCTGAACAGGTACGTGATGAACTTATGGGTCGTAAAGTCATTGTCGCTGAACGTGATGCTCTTCTTGCCCCGCAGCCACGCCACCGGAGCCGTGTAACTCCCCCCTAACGAGAACGCCACATCGAATTTCGGTACATGCACCAGCAGTTGCCAGTACCGTCCGAGCAAGCCGAATGTCTTCCGCACCCGACTCTTCCCGTGGTGTGAACCCAGCACGATCGGCTCTATCCCGTTCTTCCGCAGCAGCGGTATGGTCTCCGAGAAATCCCGTGCCGTGATGATCAACTCATGTCCTTTCGCCTTCAGGTGCCTGTATATCGGCATCAGCACATTCACATGCGGCGTATTCGTCACATCAATCCAAATTCTCATGCTTCTTTCTTGTTAAAATCCTTAATTACTTTTGCCGGAGCACCGACTGCCACGCAATAATCCGGTACATCCTTCGTCACAACCGATCCTGCTCCAATCACAGCACCCTCTCCAATCGTCACTCCCGGCATGATTATCGCTCCAATCCCCACATGCGCTCCATCCTTTATCACAATAGGCGCATACTTGAGTTCGCAATCCATCACCGGCTTCCCTACCTCATACTCCGACAGGTCCCGCTGATGACACAGCAGCATCACGCCTCTCGTCACCCACACGTTTTTCCCTATCGTTATCAACTCCGGTGCCGACTGATCGATATCCACCGTCGCCCCGATCTTACTTCCCTTGCCTATCTTCACTCCGGCCATCCGGTACCACATATTCCGTACCTGTGCCGGAAACAGATGCCGTGCAATCCCCAGGCATATCCTATTCCATACGCCCCTGCACACATTGCCAACCGTTCGATGA
>Ga0247610_10008266_pt1 | contig 10601 bp, 15 predicted proteins | sample 174DNAGHGhighgp2_FD_193483 | JGI IMG/M metagenome (GOLD analysis project Ga0247610, IMG submission 193483) | Sheep rumen microbial communities from Palmerston North, Manawatu-Wanganui, New Zealand - 1742 DNA GHGhigh gp2 | ecosystem: Host-associated > Mammals > Digestive system > Stomach > Rumen... | reverse complement strand
CTGGCCGGCAAGGTCATCGTGGACGCGACAGGCGCTTCCGTGACGGGTACCATGACGAACAATGGCGCGGTATCCAAGACCCTGGACGCCACAAGCAACAACCAGAGCTACACCGTGCCCAAGGGCTACCACAGCGGCTCTGGTACGGTCAGCATCGTGCTTGAAAACAAGTCCGCCACCCCGACCACGTCCAGCCAGGATATTACGCCAACCAGCGGGAAGGTCCTTTCCAAGGTGACCGTGGCCGCGATCCCCTCGCAGTATCAGGACACTACGAACGTAGACGCCGCAGCCGGCGATGTATTGGCGGGCAAGGTCATCGTGACTGCGGACGGCGAAGTGACGGGTACCATGGTGGACAACGGCACCGTGAACAAGACCCTGGACGCCACCACCGGCAACCAGAGCTTTACGATCGCGGCCGGCAAGCACAGCGGATCCGGCAAGGTGCAGATCGTGCTGGAGACCAAGACGGCCACCCCGACCACAAGCTCCCAGAACATCACGCCTACTTCCGGCAAGGTGCTTTCCAAGGTGACCGTGGCTGCGATCCCGGCCCAATACGGTGATACGACCGGGGATACGGCTGTTGCCGCGAATATTCTGGCCGGTGTCAAGGCGCACACCATCGTAAATGGAACTGCCACTCAGATTACCGGTAGCATGACCAACAACGGAGCCATCTCTGGGTCCATTGATGGGTTGACCACCACGAGTTACGCGGTGCCCGCTGGATATACGAGTGGGGGCACAGTGAGCCTTACGAACGATATCGAAACAGCACTCGCGGCCATCTAAGGAGGATAACGGCATGAGTATTGCCTCTGAAATTGCACGGCTATCACAGAATGTCTCGGATTCGCTTGACGCGGTTGCTGCCAAGGGCGTAGTCGTGCCGTCAGGGTCAAACAGCGACGATTTGCCGGGACTTATCGCACAAATCACATCCGGCAGTGGCAGCGCGATCACTATTCAGGATGTCGCGGACAGCCACGGAGGTACGCACCGGATCATCACGGCGGTCAGTTTGGCGGGGGACACGGTTTCTCCCGCCACGCTGCTCTCCGGATACACGGCCCACAACAGCCTGGGCGAGGCCATCGTAGGTACAGCCAGCGGTGGAGGCTCGCCGAATCTGCAGGCGAAGACGCATATTACGCCGCTTACGTCCAGCCAGACCATCAGGGCGGACACGGGATACGATGGTCTCTCCAGCGTACAGATCGACGCCATGCCCACGGGTACGGCGACGGCTCCGACCTCTATCAGCGGAACCGCGGCCACCGTATCGACTGGCACGAACACCCTGACGCTCACCAAGACGGTATCCGTGACTCCACGCATCACGACAGCGGGTTATGTTTCCAGCGGTACGGCTGGCAATGCGTCCGTGAGCCTGACAGCTAATGTCACGACCAAGGCCGCCGCGACGATTACTCCCGGCACAAGCAATCAGACGATCGCCAGCGGGACATATTTGACGGGCACACAGACCATCGCTGGAGACGCGAACCTGGTGGGCAGCAACATTCTGTCCGGAAAGAGCATATTCGGCGTGGCGGGCACAGTGGCGTTTCAGACAATCTACAGCGGATCGAGTGCGCCGTCCTCGTCCACGGGTGTAAATGGTGATATTTACATCCAGACCGCGTAAGGAGGAGCGAAATGGCAACTATAAGACTCGTTCCTTCTACGTATTACCTGTCCAGCAATACATATTTGTCGGTTTCAAATGCGGCGAATATGTACCACAACACAGATAATACGACTTATGCGACGGTTACGAACAGCCAGACAGGCACGACCTCGTATTATATCTATATACGGGGTTTTAATTTTGACTCTCTTCCTTCTGGGGCTATAGTCAACGGGTTCCGGGTGTTACTCAAGGCACGGGAAAGCGGCATTTCCACGTCCAGCAGCTACGCTCCGAAGCTGTGCCACGGCACCAGCCAGATCACCTCCACCATGAGCGCGATCTCCACCACGGCCACCGTTCATGAGTTCACTGACATCGGCGCGGACTGGGAAGATATTGTCGGGTATGGCAGTGACTTTGGCATACGAATCAACTGCCGACGTGCATCCCGTAACACCACGGGCTATATGTATATTTACGGCGCGGAGATCGAGGTCGATTATACGATCCCGATCCACCACAGCGTGACGATCCAGAACTCCACCAGCGCCACGGTCGAGGCCAGCGACACGAACCCTTATGAGGGCGACGATGTCATTATCAGCACGAACACCCTGTCTGGCCTGACGATCAAAGACAATGGCGTGGATATTACCAGCCAATTCGTTCAGGCTCAGGATGGTTCCGTCTCGGCGGTTCCTGGAACCCAGTTCACCACCGGATTCAGCGCCAGCGGTGCGAATTTCTACCAGAGCAGCAGCACTACTGGTACGGACTGGCTGGAATACGCGATCGGCAATAGCGCTGAGTCTCCGTATTCGACAAGTAACACGTCGAATACATACGTAAAACCCGAAGGCGACACAGGATGGATCAATTACCAGTTCGACTTTGATGATATTCCGTCCAGCGCCACCATCAAGAGTGTATCCGTCAAGGTCTACGGTGCACGGGAGAACTCCACGATAGACACCAGTCATGTGGCGAGGTTCCAGTGCTACAGCGGATCCACGGCAAAGGGGACGATCCAGAACTTCACGTCTACAAGTAACAGCCTTGTGACCGTGACCGATCCCGGCACATGGACGGCCTCAGAGTTGCATAACGCGCAGCTGCGGTTTGAGGTCGGGTATTACGGTGGGCGCATGCTGGGCATCACTTGGACGGTTACGTACGAAGCCGACGGTTACACTTACACGATCGCCAACATCGCGACAGACCATACCATCGTCGTGACCAGCGGCGGAGTGACCACTACGATGTATCTCAAGGTGAACGGAAGCTGGATCGCGGCAAGCAAGGTATACAAGAAAGTGAACGGCAGTTGGGTACAGCAGAGTGACCTGACCGCCGTCTTTAATTCCGGAACAAATTACAAGAAGGGGTGATGATATTTGGCGATCAGTAAAGTAACTCTCAATGGCGATACGCTTATGGATGTGACGCAGGATACCGTCGCCGCGAATAATTTGCTTTCCGGGGAGACGGCTACTGGGGCGGATGGAGTGAGGCTAACAGGAACGCTCGTCCCGTCCGCCCAACCCGTGTTGCAGGAGAAAACCGTGACTCCTACGACCAGTACACAGGTTGTTGTTGCAGACACGCCGGAGCCAATAAATACGGGCAATTTTTCTAAAGAGGGAGCACCTACATATAATACGCCAACGACAACGGGTTATTATACATTCCCGATGGATTTGAGTGCAATAGAAGCAGGTAAGAGCTACCATGTCACTGGCAGCGGGCATTATACTTCATCCGGGCTTTTGCAAAGAGACTATACCGTAGATGGCGATTGGACTGCTGGCGATCCGATTCCGACAGTTGGGCTCCCTGATACGGTATCAATAACATGGAGCTCGTCAGGGCTTACAGTGACAATGCCAACAGAGCATTCACAGGTAGACCTTAATATTCGTTTTTCCGGCAACTTGTCGTTCGTCGCTAAAGAGGGGGGTTACGACGGCCTCTCCCAAGTCACCGTCAACCCCATCCCCTCCCAGTATATCGTCCCCTCCGGCACGAAGACCATCACCGAGAACGGTACGGGGATTGATGTGGCGAGTTATGCCAGCGTGGACGTGAGCGTCTCTGGTGGAGGCGGTGGATATGACGAGACAATTGTAAAAAAATATATCGAACGTTCATCGGATTTCACGGATATTGACTGGCCGAATGGGTTGACAACTATTGGCGGCTATGCATTTCATTACTGCCAGAGTTTTAATCCATCCAGTTTACCCAATGGAATTACATCTATTGGTGACCATGCGTTTAATACCTGCTCTGCCCTTGCCCTAACAAGTTTGCCAAATGGAATTACGTCTATTGGTGCCAGTGCGTTTTTTGACTGCCATTCCCTAGCGCTAACAAGTTTACCAAGCGGGATTACGTCTGTCAAGTCATCTACGTTTACACGTTGCATTGCCCTTGCCCTAACAAGTTTGCCCGATGGAATTATGAATATTAGTAGCGGTGCGTTTAGTCAATGCACGGCATTAACCACTATAACTTGCCTTGGCCCCATAACGACCATCGGTTCGAGTGCATTTACGGGTGGTACAGCCTACACGATGAACCTATCATCCGTAAGTTTTCCGAAAATGATAGTATCTTCGTTGAGCACGGCTTTTGGTAGTACTACAGCAGCGAACGCGTGTAAGAAGCTCGCCTTTGCTGACATAGGTTCTACTATTGCTATCGCAGCAAATGCTTTCGCCAACTGCTATGCTCTCCAAACGCTGGTATTACGCCGTTCTAGCGCAATCTGCTCTCTCGCCAATGTCTCGGCTTTCTTGAACACTCCAATGCGTGGTTACAACAGTCTTACAGGAACGGTGTACGTACCAAGCGCATTGATCTCCTCTTATCAGACGGCTACCAACTGGTCAACGCTATACAATGACGGAACAGTAACGTTCGTAGCAATTGAAGGGAGCGAATACGAACTTGATTAAGACCGAGTATTATGTAATCAACGGCGTCTCTTTTGTCAGGACATATTCTGACGATAACCGCTATGTTGTGCGGGATGGGGTGGAGTATTCTGAAGCGAACGACCCGGCTGAATTTAATCGGGAGTATGTTGAGGGCCGCACAATCGATGAAAATGAGGAGTAACCATGCACGCAATAACAGTAAATTACCCGACAGATTGGGAAACCGCCCGTCTGTATATTCTGTCTGATCTGCACATTGGGGATCCGAATACGAACATGGCCGACATCCATAGTCAGATTGAGCAGATTAAGAATGACCCAAACGGGTTGTTCATCCTGAACGGCGATCTGATCAATGCGGCGGTACGTAACAGCGTCTCTGATATTTACTCGGAAGGCGCTTCCCCGATGGAGCAGCTGCAGATGGCGATCGATCTGTTTAGCCCGATTAAGGAGAAGCTGATCGGAGCCACTAGCGGCAACCACGAGGACAGAATTTGGAAAAACGACGGCATCGATGTGACGAAGTTCATCTGCGCCCAGCTCAAGGCAGATGATAAGTACGACCCGGATGGTCTGCTTATATTCCTGAGATTTGGGCGCAGGGATCCGCATGGAGTGCACAAGAAGGCGAACCCCCGCGTCACGTATACCATTTATATGTCTCATGGTCGCGGGGGCGGCCGTAAGGAAGGCGCGAAGGCCATCCGGCTGGCGGACATGGCCTCCATCGTCGATGCCGACGTGTATATTCACAGCCACACCCACCTTCCAATGGCGATGGTGGAATCTTACTATAGGGCGCACGAGAGCTCCAGGAGCATAGAGAAGGTGGACAAGCTGTTCGTAAACGCCGCAAGCTCCGTGAACTATGGTGGATATTCCCAGAAGAATGAATACAAGCCATCTGCCATGCGCCATCCAGTCATCAGTTTGGCCGGAAGCAAGAAGTTTGCGAGGGCGATCCTGTGAGTAAGAAAGAGCATTTAGAGAAGTGCCCCCTCTGCGGAGGGAAGGCTAAAATGATGCATAGCCGTGACATATTCTGGGCAGAATGCAAGGAATGCGAGTTCTCCGTAGGGGAGGCAGAGTCCCAGCAAGAAGCTGCTGATATTTGGAACGACTATTCTACACCGAATACGGATGCGTGATTGTGTGTAAAAGCGTTGCGTTTTTGCAGGTTTTCGTGTATAATAATGAAGGCTTACATAAACGCAACGCTGCTTTTCTGTCAGAAGGAGGACACATGGAAAAGCAGATGAACCTTGAAAACTCCATAGCTACTTGGCTGACGACACGCAAGGAAGGCACGATCAAACCGGCTTCCTACGAACGGTTGCGAGTGTCTCTTAAGCAGCTGGGCAAGTATCCGATCGCCAACAGATCCGTGCAGAGTCTTACAAGCGACGATCTGCAGACATATTTGGGCCAGCTCAGGGATGACGGATACGCGCTCACCACGATCAAGAAGCAGCAGACACTCCTCAGCGACTATCTGAAATACGCCTACGGATGCGGCATAATCGCCCTCCCGATCTACATCAACGTCGGAAAGATTCGGGAGACGGCCGTACGTAAGAAGCGTAAGCAGGTGGAGACGTACAGCCACCAGGAGCAGAAGAAGCTCATGCGGATATTTGAGACGCTCGACAATCCGTTATACGGGGCTGCAATTCTCATGATGGAGGAAGGGCTGCGGATCGGAGAGGTACTGGCGCTCACCTGGGGTGATATTCAGTGGGGGAGAAGGGCCGTGCGAGTTCACAGAACAGTCGTGAGGCTCACAACCCAGGCCAACATGACATTCGTACAGGATATTCCGAAGAGTGAGAGCAGTATACGGACGATCCCGCTCAGTGACGCTGCCATGAGGATCCTGGAGAGGCTCAACGAGAATACATCCAGTGATTATATTTTCGCGGACCCAAAGGATCCGGAAATGCCGTGTACGTACGAAGCCGCCCGTTATCACATCTCAGCAGCTTGCAGGAAAGCAGGCGTACCATACAAGGGCACGCATATTTTCCGGCACACCTTCGCAACCAATTGCTACGATAAAGGGTGCGATGTTAAGATTCTGTCAAAGCTGCTCGGACACTCTGATGTGAGCATTACTTACAATATCTACATCCATTTGTACGGCGATGCCCTCGAAGAGATGCGTAACATTGTGCGCTAGCCAAACAAAAACAGTACGCCCCTCTTTGTGAGAAGCGTACTATTCGTGCATGGCAGGGGCAGAAGGATTCGAACCCTCAACAAAGGTTTTGGAGACCCACGTGAGGATCGGTAAAAACGGCTACGAACGACTACTATATTTTAGACAAGATGCATAGAAAAAGCCGCGTTGCGTTTATGTAAAGCTTAACAATTCGCAATTTCTTTTGGGGAGTTATATTTTTTGCCTTAGACAGTGCACATTCGCATCAGAAACACACCGTATAGTGGAGGTGATAGAACATGGAAAAGAAAAAGAAGGAATCCAGCTGGTCCCTGAGAAAGGAACGCAAAGTTTTGGTTGAACGACTTAAGGCCATGGATGCGGTGACTGACGAATACAAGACGATTCTTCACAGGATTATCAATATTGACGACACCCTGCTCAAGCGCAGGGAAAGCCGGATCAATATTGCCAAAACTGGAGGAATGCTTGGACTCGGAGCAGTTTCATTGTTCTTGGCATATAAAAACGATACGACCGAAAATCCAGTGTTCCGGAAAGGGACTCAGGGGATTGCTCAGAAATTCTGCAGCGTGTTCAAGCTCTGAGAAAGTATAAGGCTCCAAACGGGGCCTTATATTTTTTCCTCCCAAAAAGAACACGTGTTCTAATGGAAGACAAGGCCAAACGGCCTTATATAAGGAGGAAAAATCATGAGCAAGTTTATCGAAAACGCAATGGTAGCCCTGGCTAAGGCGCAGAACGACGGACAAGTAAAGAAATCCTTCGATCGGAGCTGCGAGCTCTGCGCATCGAAGAATATTCTTGGCTGTGCCTGCGACGACTGCCCGCTGGCAGTGGCCTACGCGATTCGGAGGAACCAGGTCAAGGTTTTGGAATCTTTATACGAGGAAGCAACCGCCTGAACTGCAAAAGTATAAGCTCGCAAGCACGAACGCGGGCTTATATTTTTTGTTCGTAAACAGAACACGCCATATAATGGAGGTGATGCGCAATGAATATTGAGCGCAATGTTTCTACGACGAAAATCTCTTACCTGACCTATCGTGGGGGAAAGCTACAAGGAATCATCGACGAATTTTTGGAAAGCGGAGATGCAGTATGGTCCATTACACCAGGGCCAAACGAGTATACTTCGCTGGCCAGTTGTGCGTCGGCGTTTACCAAAGCGATAAAGACTGAACGCAGGCAGGGACAAGTAGGCGTGAGCATGCGCACAAAGGACAACTGTGTCTATCTCTACAGAAAGGATGGGGCCTAAACAAGGCCTCTCCTTTTTTTCGCAACTGGAACACCCTCTATAATGGAGGTGATAAGACAATGGTATTTCTTTATTTTATTGGAATGTGTTTCGGCATAATGCTGGCATGTAGAGTCATTAAGCTGATCTACACTCTAATCGACTGTGGATTTACCAAAGTCGAAATTCGACTTAAGAACGATAAATAAGGGGCTAACATAGCCTCTTATTTTTGCCCAGGAGGTGCGTATGCCAAGATTCACTATTACGGCCATCGGGAACCGGGTCGGCGAGGAAGTGGAGCGGGCCCTATCCGATATTCAGCTTAATACGGTTAACCCGGTTAAGCAGGGCAAATTTGGCAACTTAATCACATTAACCTTCGTAATCGACTTTACGGAGGAAGAAGTGATTGACATGAGGAAGCAGGTGATGAGCGAGATCGCCAGGAAGGATCCGAACCTGGCGTGTACGTATGACTCCAAGGATTGGATGAGCGCGTATATTTTCGACCGACTCGCATTCAAAACACGCCCCTAAATGGAAAGGAGGTGATGTGAATGATAGTGCTTGGATGCGTGCTGATTATCGCAGGCGTCATTTGCATTGGAATTGCACTTACTAACAAGAACTAACGACAAGTATGGGGTCGCAAACGCGGCCTCATATTTTCTGCCTCCCAAAAAGAACACACTGTATAATGGAAAGATATATATCATACTTGCCAACTGGCATCCCCAAAAGCCTTGGGGATCGCGTGGACTATAGCCACGTGCGCTACCTGCTGGGGGCGAGATGGGCTTCTTGCTAAATTTAGGCCCACCTCAAACATTCACAGGGCGGTTACAGACCAAGTATGGCATGCACTAATATTTTTTCTCTTAGACAGAAGAGTCGCAACATAGACAAGCATTATTATGGAAAGACGAGTTTGGAGTATAAACCGACGGAGGCCTCACAGGTGATGCTGGATGTGTTAGCCGTCTCAATAGTTTAATGGTAGAACGCCACGCAAGTGGAGACCCGGGTTCGAAGCCCGGAAAAACTCTGTCTTATATTTTTTCCTCCCAATTGGAACACGATGTATTATGGAAATAAAATTAAGGAGGATTGGAAATGTATATCGAAGGAATTATTGTAGGAATTATCATTTCAATCATCATTCCCATTCTTCTGAAAGACATTTCAGAAATAAGGTCACGATAACGCGGCCTTATATTTTTTGAAAGGAGGACTCGTATGAGGGATGACGATTTGATTTCAAGGGTTGCAGCGATTGATGCACTAACCGATACGAATCTCAAAAGAAACGTTGACAGTGTGTGCGATGGTGATATGAATCGGACAAGACGTGCAGCGCAAAGAGTCATAGCACAGTTGCCCGCAGTGGACGCTATGCCCATAGTCCATGGACACTGGATCATTTACCCAGATGTATGCGTGTGCAGCGAGTGTAATGGGGACTCTCCTAGTATTTTCAATTACTGTCCGAACTGCGGGGCGACGATGGATGAAGAAGCAAAGGAGGGATGGGAATGAACGTAGTCTGGACAATTCAATGGACGGAAAATGGGACGAAGCGCAAGCGCGGAATCATCGTCGATCGAGGCGCAGATCCGGTCAATGTCTGGGAAAAAGCTCGGCAGAACGTGAAGCTCGGCTACACGGCACGCCTGTTCGACGAGGAAGGCCGTGACATGGGCGAATTTCTCAAGACGAGGGCAAGCGTGAAGCAGACCCACGTCCACATGGATCACGTGATCGAGCGCAACACGAGGGCCTTCGTAAAGAAGAACCACATGCATCGTCACGACGCGATCATGGCGGACATCAAGGCTGGTATGGACGACCGTCAGCTGTACGAAAAGTACGGCAAGATGGGACTCGACCCAAATATGATCGCGATCTATCGCAAGGTGGAACGCGGTGATATTTCGACGGGGAGCGACCGGCTGCTCACATTCGAGGAGTCGGTGGAATCATTGAGACTTTCCAGCCCGAGACAGACCAACAGCACGATCAACGCAGGAAGAAAGGCGGGTTATATTTGATGAAGGCAGTACGATACGCAGATGGGACAATTATGGTATCAGCAGACGCACCCAAGCCTGGGAAGCGGCAGAAGATCATCCTGGAAAAAGGCGGAAAGGAGGAGACCTACGAACTGACCAGAACAGGTCAGGATATTTTTCCGCTCAAGATGGGGCTCGGAATCTACCACATCAAGCTCTATGAGCAGAAGACGTTCAACATCTACAGATACATCGATGAGACGAGTTATATTCTGCGGGAGCATCCGACCAGCTGGATGGTTGAACCCAACCAGTGGGTGCCGTGGAATCAGCATATGGACGTGGTCAGGGAAGCAGAGGCGATCTGCAAGGATATTCCTCGAACTCAGCTCAAGTTCCGGGCGCTGATGGACTGGATCAAGAAGAACATCTCCTACGATTATATTCGGGAGGTCAGCATCCCTAAGAAGGGCTACGTACTGCCGGACATCAGTTACTGCTTCAAGAACAAGCGTGGCATATGTCTGGATATTGCAGGGCTGGCCTGTTCGATGCTCAGGAGCCAGGCGATTCCTGACCGGCTTGTGAT
>Ga0247610_10008265_pt1 | contig 10601 bp, 8 predicted proteins | sample 174DNAGHGhighgp2_FD_193483 | JGI IMG/M metagenome (GOLD analysis project Ga0247610, IMG submission 193483) | Sheep rumen microbial communities from Palmerston North, Manawatu-Wanganui, New Zealand - 1742 DNA GHGhigh gp2 | ecosystem: Host-associated > Mammals > Digestive system > Stomach > Rumen ... | reverse complement strand
TGAAGAGACCCATATCTATCCTGAAGGCGTTCAGGATAACCCTGACTATGTGGAGATTGGCGTGGAGAATACGGACACCCTGGCCATCCAGCCTGCCAAGATGTATGTCAAGCGCATTGTCCGTCACAAGTTCGTTCTGAAATCCAGCCTTCAAATTGAGGATCCCGACAGGCAGACCTTCCTGATTGCTCCGCTTCCGGAAACGATACGTCCCAAGAGCATGGTGGATGCAAGCCTTCTGGCAGATATCCTGATAAACAAGTACATCTACCACCTCCCATTTTACCGGCAAATCCAGAAGTATAAGGAACTGGGCGTCCTATTGAACGACGCTACCATCAATGATTGGTTCACGTCGGTATGTGAAAGGCTGCGGCCACTGTACGACAAACTTCGAGAACAGATCATGTCCAGTGACTATATACAGGTGGATGAGAGCACGTTGCCAGTGATTGACAACGAGAGACACCGTGCCGTGAAGGGATACATGTGGGCCGTACGCAACGCGCTCACCGGGGACGTATACTTCCATTATGATATGGGCTCCCGCAGCGGCGATACCGCACGTAAACTCATTGGCGGCTACCGTGGCGCTGTGCAGACTGACGGCTATGAGGTCTATGAGTCCTTTGAAAATATGCCTGGGAAGCGGATGATTGGCTGCTGGGCCCATGTAAGGCGCAAGTTCGTGGAGGCCTTGGACGAGAATAAGAAGTATGCAAGCGAAGCCATCGTCTACATTGGCAAACTCTACAAGATAGAGGAGGAGATGCGTGACGCTGACTTAACTCCTGAAGAGATCAAGGTGCGTCGCCAGAGGGAGTCCTATCCTATCATCCAAGAGTTCGAGAAGTGGATGGACTCCGTTGCTAACGCGTTCACGCCCAAATCCAGGATGGGTAAGGCCCTGGTCTACACCTATACACTTCTCCCGCGCCTAAGCCGCTATGTCCTGGATGGGCGGTACAACATTGATAACAACGGTATCGAGAACGCAATCCGTCCTTTGGCTTTGGGTCGTAAAAACTTCTTGTTTGCCGGCAATCATGATGCGGCCGTACGTGCAGCCATTGTCTACTCCCTGTTCTCGTCTTGCAAGGCTGCCGGTATTGAACCCCGGGAATGGCTGGAAGACATCCTAGTGCGCCTGCCTGCCTATAATGGTGACATCGGAGCGCTACTACCATGCAACTGGCAGAAAGTCGCAGCGACTTGCAGCGAGTAGCATACAACTAAGCGAAAGTGGCAGCAACTTACCGGAACTTCGGAAAAGTTGCTGCCACTTGCATATAGCTCCGTGCCACTTACACGTACTTCGTCGGATGCTTACTTAAGTAGAAACTCTCGTACATGGCGCTCTGAGACCATTTCATATCTGCAGACGGAGCCATGTGACCTTTATCCCAGCCGGAATAACTATAGTCCTCTCTCATGGCCTGCTTCCCCTCGTAGCTCAGATCCATACTGAAACCCGATGCTCTTGGGACTTCGCCATTCACTTCCTCTGCTGTCAACTCATAAGCCACCCAGTCCGGGATTAGGTACTCAGGATTATACTTGACTACGAAGCCGGAGTATACGAGAATAATATCAGACTCCTTTATGGCGGGGAGTTCAAGAAGAGACTTATCCAGGGGTAATTCATCTTTCCCACGGTGTCCCTGAGCATCTAAAGCCAATGAGGCCGTGGTAAGAATTACGCAAAGGACAAGGCGTCTAAAAGAAAAAAATGCCGATGACATACACATCATTGTGGTCGGTCTGCTGGATGTTGTTATTATGTTGAGCCCTTTATGAGCCCTTTTAGCTTATTGGGTAAAATAAAACAACATTCAGTAATTCAAGCACTTGCAAACTAAAGACTATGCCCTTCGCTCATATTACTCGTTGAATTTTGAGCCCTTTGTGAGCCCTTTGTGAGCCCTTTGAGGGTGTAGTATGTTCCCTTTCCTGTCGTACCTTTGAGTTCAAGATAAGCGGCCAAAGAAGCCAATAGTCTTGTAGCGGTTGGCTTACTAACTTTGGCCATCTCTTGTACATCAGTATTCGTTATACGACCATTCTTCAGGGCGAATTCCACGGCCTGGATGCCTCGCTCGCTTATTCCCGCCTCTTTGAGTTGCGCAGCAGGACTATTGTAGAAAGTAACCATCAAGCCGCCGAGGGAGGTGTCGAATACTGGAGGCAGAAGTTTCTCTGCAATGGCACCATTTACAATCTTCCCGATACCGCGTCCCCAGGCCTCGACTTCTCCGCAGCGGAAGAAGGCATTGGCAATGGCCGGATTGAATGCGCGGGAAGGGTGCTTCTTCAGCAAACTCTCCACAGTCCAGGATTCCGGAAGCTCGCCGGGATTCCAAAAGACGATTCTATCAGGGTACACGCTAATCTGAATTGGCGCCTGTTCCTGGTAATTTTTGTGTGCCACGGCATTCAGGATACACTCTCGTAAAGGGTCTTCCGGGAAAGGAGGAGTCTCGACCCGCTGCAGCCCTTGGTACGTAATCATATAGTTCATGTACTTGGTGGTCAGCAAGTCAAATGTACGGTCCACCTGCTGTACTAAGCTGCCGTGAATCTCATCCTGGAATGCGAGGTCGGAATCTGAACGGAAGAAGCCAATCTTGATGAATGAACCGGGGAATCGTTTCTCCGGCTTAGGATGGAACATCAAGATACCCGCGCGAGTAATCTGGCCGTCAACGAGCATGTCAAGAGAAGACAGGAAGTCTTCGGTTGAATCAGTGAGCACTTCGGGGTCCATCCTCTTTTTCTTGATACCGCTTTGCTTGAAGTCCTGGATGGATTTGGCGTCGAGGTCTTCCGGGGTCACGTCCGGCACCGGCACATTGCACCAGCGGACACCCACTTTGTCAAGAAGGAACTTGTTGAGGGCCGCGCCTTTGAGTTCCTGTTTTGTGCTGCCGGAACGGTAGTGGTACTGGCCCTTGTAGTTCACAGGATAGGGATACGGCTCTACAACCATCTCGATGTAAGCCTTGTCGCCTTCGTGATGAAGGTTCACATCTACCATGATACCCAGAACGTCGCGCACTTTGTTCGGCAGGTCTTCCATCAGTTTGTCGGCATTGTCCAGGCCTACCGGCTTATGCGGTGGGTCATCATCCACACCAAGGAAGATGCGGCCGCCGTTAGCGTTGGCGAATCCGCAAATCCACTTGTAGTATTCGTCTTTCCAGATAGCCTTATACTCTATGTTCTGACTTTCGTCCATACAAAACTCGTTTAGTCTGACAAATATAGCGATTTTACGCGAGCTTTCCTTTGGCGCGGAGCATTTCCCGTTGGTGGTTATCCATGAAGGCACGCCAGTCCGGGAGCCCAGACATGAATTTGGTGCGCTGCTGAACGGTGCCTTTGATGTCCAGAATCAGTTCTTCTTCGGAATAGTATGGCTCCAGGGCTCTGACATAATCGAACAAGCGCCGGAGGCACTCCTTCTTGCAATACTCGCCGAAATTGTTCTTACAGATTCCGCCTGTGTAGTAGATTTGTTTGCTCAGGTCTCCGCCTTGCTCAACACGCAGGAAGGCACCGATGCTCTTAATGAACTCAACAGCGCTCTCCTCGGTGATTTTGTCGCCTTTGAATTTGATTTTACTGAAGAAGGCGTCATCCACTTTGTCCAGAACAGACACCAGGCCGTAGTCGCGGATATACTTCTCAATCTGGAATTCGCCGGCGTTACTCATTGAATAGTTCTGGAACATCTGGTTGTAGATGTAGTCCTTGACGATTTTCACCTGGTCGCGGCCAAGGCGGTTGTTGTCGTTCTTCCAAGCCATCAGCTGATTGAGCTGGGCACGGCGGGCTTGCATCATTTCAAGTGGCGTTACAATCATCTTTCCGTTCCGCTGGTTATAGCACTCAGCGCAAAACGTGGCCAGGTTGTCTTCGTCGGTCCCACCGTGCTCCGGATCAATAACGTAATCGGCACGGAGATAGACGGACGGGGCTTCTGCGCCGCACTCGCGGCAGGTGAAGCGGTCACGGCGGAAGATGGCATCTTCCATTTCGGGTGATATGGTTTTATTGCTCATTGTCTTCTGGGTTTTCTTCGGTGTATTGTTCTTTTGGTTCGTCAAAGTCAGCGTCGAATGATATTGAGGAATCAAGCGTCTCATACTCTACCGCTTTCATCTTGCCGGTCGTTCGGTTGTACCGAATCTCAACATCAGTTGTATGGCCCCGGCGATTCTTTGCAAGCCTTATCCGGTAGTGCTCCAGAAGATCTTCAGAAAGGCCTTCCGTCTCATCACAGAGGAAAAGAATGGTGTCGGCGTCGTATTCCAGCGCGCTTGATTCTTTGAGGTCTTCGAGACGTGGTGCCGGATTAGATGAGTAGGAATGTGACCTGTGACTGCGATTCAATTCGGCCAGCGCGATAATTGGGATATTCAGTTCCCGGGCCACAAACTTGAGTTCGCGGGATATGGCCGAGATCTCCTGCTCGCGCATCCCTTGATAAACAGCAGGAGGCTGCATAATGTTGATGTTGTCCACGATGACCAAGGCAATATCGTTTTCTTGCATCGCTTCCTGGATCTTTTTACTGAGTTTGTTGTACTCGATTCGGGGCGTGTCATCAATGAAAATCGGCGAATCCTTCAAGTCTTTGCATACGAATTCCAGATGTTCCCATTCCTCAGGGGACAACTCCTCGCCACGGGCTATGGCGCGAGTCGGAAGGTCTGCGGCAATGGTCAGTAAACGCTGCGTGATTTGCTTTGCGCTCTGGCCCATCGTGAAGTACAGGATGGGAATATGGTGGGTATTGTGGGCGTTGACTGCCAGATTGAGCGCTAAAGATGTGAGGCCCATACCGGCGAAAGATGCGAGGATAATCATATCTCCGGGCATCCATCCGTCGGTACAATCGTCCAGTTCTTTGAAGCCGGATGTTATGCCACCGGTTCCAGCATCTGTTTCACAACGATCGACGTAGTTGTCAAGAACTTCGCTGATGACGGAGTCCATCTTCTGCAGGCCGCATTGGAATATCTGTTCATTAAAGTATTTTTCGTTTTCGTGCATAATTATCGTATCAGTATGCAAATTTACGAAAATCAGCGCAGAGGAAAAAGGAAGCCCCCGATCTGGTGGAACCGGGGGCTTCGCTGGGAGTGTCAGACTGACAGTGGATTAGCAGTCGTGCTGCTTCAGGAAGTTGATGATGCCTTCGACGTGGAGGGCGACGATGGCTTTCTGGCCTTCTTTGGATTCCAGGAAGGTAAGGTCGTCGGGGTTGTCGTAGAAGAGGTTCTCGGTGAGGACGGCAGCTGCGTAAGTATGCTTGAGCAGTTATGTAAAGTCTGCTATTATGTAAAGCGTTTAAAGACAATCTGCTTCTAATGCTACTCTGAGCCACATTCTTTACATAATGAGTTTGCATAATATCTTTGTGTTATTGAGCAAACCAACACAATTATATTATGCGAAAAGAACCATTAAGTGACATTCGAAAACGTGTCGAAGCCGTTTTTATTGAGAGAGGTTACAAAGCGGTGTGTTTACGTCGCTACAACAACACATGGGACCATTTGAAGGAGTATATGCTCCGCAACGGTCACGACCTTTATACAGATGAGGTCGGTCGTGCTTTTCTTGAAGAGAAATACGGGAACATTCAGTTCTCGGAAATGAAAGATCGTCAACGAGAGTGTGTAAGGCACATTGACGTCTTATCGGATATGCTTGAAAATGGTGTTGTTAACAGGACTCGGTTGTATCGTCGTGACATAAGCTTCGATGGCACCGATGGTCATTGGTTCAATATGTACCTTTATACGGGGTCAGAACACAAAGCGGCAAAAACTATCCGGCTATATAGAGATAGCCTGTTCTTTCTCTATGACTTTCTTCGCCAGAGGGAAGAGTCTTTATACACCATAACCCCAAAACTACTCTCTGAATATATCACATATTTGGAGGAACTCCAGACCGTCTACTACAGGAACCGAATCATAATGATTACCCGGACATTCTTCCGGTATCTATGTGCGCACAAAGTCTTGAGAGATAATCGAGAAGGTGTTTGGATTGCCTTGATGAAGATAAAGAACTTGAATGGAAATCGGTTACCCTCTGTATATACCGAAGAGGAAATAGAACATCTCATCAACGTCATTGACCGTACTTCTGCACAAGGGAAACGCGACTATGCTATGATCCTGCTGGCGGCCAGATATGGACTGAGAATCTCAGATATCGTTGGGCTTCGTTTTACAAATATCGATTGGGAAAGGGATAGGCTCGTTATCATGCAACAAAAAACGGGAGCGCTTTCTACCTTTCCACTCACGGAGGAGGTTGGCGGCGCACTTATTGACTACATCAAAAATGCAAGGCCAAACATAGACTCTCCTTGTGTGTTCATTACGGCCAGGGCTCCCTATAAGCCAGTGCAGGACAATCCTCTCGGCCATAAAATCACGGAGTATATGAGGATGGCAGGAATCGACGCAAGTAAGCGGCGGGCTGGCCCACATGCACTCAGACATAGTCTTGCAACGAATCTCCTGCGTAAAAATGTTACGCTCCCTGTAATATCGGAAATCCTTGGTCACAGTAGCACCGATAGCACAAAGATTTATCTACGCGTTAACGTTGATATGCTTAGGCAGTGTGCCCTTGATGTCCCTTTTGTTCCATCCTCCTTTTATGCCAACCTTTATGACTAACCAGAATCTAAAATACTACAATCACGGTATATATGCAGAGTTGATTGCCAAATATATAGCTCATAAGCGTGCCCTCGGATACAAAATGCTCAACGGTGAAGTCAGGTTCGCTCCGTTTGACAGATTGACTATTGAGCGCGGAGAGACGACCATTGGACTCACAAAAGAACTATGCGATGCCTATATGGAGCCTCGTCCCATGGAAACTGAAGTGAGCAGATATGGCAGGATGAGTTCATTACGCGACTTCTCCTCATTCCTGCAGATGATGGGATACGAATCGTATCTCCCAATCCTCCCCAAGTTCCGCAGCCTCTTTACTCCGCACATCTACACAAAAAAGGAAATGGCGGCCATCTTTAGGGAAAGTGACAAACTACATGTGCATCAGCAATATCCGTACTCGATAAAGTGTATGATGCCAGCGTTAATAAGGACATTGTACGGTACTGGCATACGCATTGGGGAGGCGCTCAAACTTAAGAATGCGGATGTAAACCTACAGGATGGGTTGATACTGGTCCGCGAGAGTAAAAATGAACAGGACCGCCTCTTGCCTATGTCGTTGTCGCTTCGTGAAGTATGCAAAGACTATGCGGCCTATAAACTAAAATGCGGGCTTGACCTGTCTCCAGACAAGCCTTTTTTCAGCACACCTGACGGACGGTCAACCAGGCCGGCAACTGTCATGAATAACTTCCGTACAATCCTGTTCCGTGCCGGTATCCCTTATGAAGGACGCCATCATGGTCCCAGAGTGCATGATCTAAGAGTTTATTTTAAGACTCTCCATTCGCCATTATTGTCAGGCCCTTCATGGACAACATCTCCGCGTTCGCGTAATTTCTTTACAGCAATCTCAATGGTCCTGGGCTGGCGGTGTAGGATATCTGCGATTTCATTAAGGGTAATAGTAGAGTCTTTTCGCATTAGTTCTTTTATCCTCTCCGAAGTTTTGACCGAACCTTTTCGCTTTGTTTCGGTGACAGTTTCGGTGGTTTTTTCGGTGATCTTCCCTAAGTGCAGTGTTAACTCCACCCTGTCGGAATATGCGCCAAAGTGTTCTTTCAACTCAGGATCCGGCCAGCCATTTTCATTCCAGCCGGTCTTGATCACGTCGGCACCACTGCCGGCTTTATCTCCGGTCCCAATCAATCGGAACATTGTCTGAAGGGCCGGATTACGGCAAATGCTGTGGCCGCCCTCATAGAACTCGTCAATTGATATTAGCATAACGCCGGGGTCAGAGAAATAAAGGCGGTCTGGGTAACGCTCAATGACGATTCCTTCCATCATTCCCCAGCGGCAATGACAGAGCGTATTGACAATGCTTTCGCGCAAGCTCTTGTGTGCCGGGGTGTCATCTATGCGATTGAAGCCGGTCTCATCCAATTTGAACGGGACAGGGAGCGCTTGGCTAAGCTTGGGATAGATACGGTTGTAGAATTGGAAAAGATTGGGCTGCCAGCGACCATCGGGGCACACACGATCTGTCCAGCGGATATTGGGATTGGAACTCAGTTTCTCCCTGTAATCCACGAAGTAATAGGGCAAAGCAGTTGTCAAAGCCGTATCTTGGCCGAACATAAGAACACCTGCCAGAGTGACCGCCTCTTCACCTGTTTCAGAATCAATCGAATAACCACCCAGCTTCTTCAGAAACGCTTTGTCTGAAAGACTATTCCATGCATGGCCTACATTTCGGTCAGAAAACACTTGCCGGTATTGACGAATGGAGGTTTCATCCAAATCCTCAAATTTAATCCCCTTGAAGGTCCTGCTGTCCTGCGGATTCTGGAGGATGATAGAGTCGGCCATCATCAGTCGGACCTCATTATCCGAGCAATGGTAATCGCCCTCGTGATTTCGCCTGAATGTATTTCCGTGGAAAGGGTCTCCATTGAGATAAACCGGCTTAATGTCAAAAGTCGCACGAGGAATCTTGAAGATAAGATACCAGGCTCCGTTATCTTCCTCTACCAGGACATCATCCTCTTGGCAGAGACAGTGGCTGACCTTCTTGGGATTGTGAGAATTGTCCCAAAAGATTTTCTTGAACTTGTAAATCTGGTCTTCGGTCAGGCCGTCCATCTTAAAGACGTTGTCTTTTTCTGTGATGCCAAGTACAATAATGCCGCCTGCGGTGTTGGCAAAGGAAGAGTAAGTGTCCCAAAACGAGTTCGGGAAGCCACCCTTGGCTCCCTTAAACTCAACCACGTATCCTTCTTTCTTGCCGCAAAGGCCAAGAATGTATGCTCTAAAATCCTTCATAGGGGCGAAGTTACCAAAATAATCTTGATTCCTACAACAAATTGTTGAATTTGGTCATGGACTCAGCCTTGATGGAGTCCACAATGTCAATGTAGGGCTTCATGGCCTTGTAGTCGGAGTGGCCGGTCCACTTCATCACAACGTTGGGCGGTATCCCCAAAGAAAGAGCGTTAACGATGAAGGTTCGGCGTCCGGTATGAGTACCCACGAGCTCCCATTTGGGATGGACCGTATCGGTCCGCACGTTGCCCTTGTAAGTAGTGATGCGGATGGGGTCGTTGATTTCGGCCTGTTGGCAAAGTTCCTTTAGGCTGCGGTTCATGGCCTGGTTGGTGTAAGAAGGAAGGGCTTTGTTGTCTTTTAAGGGGACGTCTTTGTACTTTTCAAGGATGGCCTTTGTAATATCGTTCAGTTCGATGGATACGCTGTCGCCTGTTTTGATGGTGGTCACGTCCATGTGATCCCCTTTTATGTCACTGCGGCGGAGGTTGTCGGCATCGGAATGCCGCAGGCTGGAGAAACAGCAGAAAAGGAAGATGTCCCGGACGGGATCCAGCTTGGAACCGGCCAGGTCAAGGTCTCTGACCCGCTGCAACTCATCTTTGGTAAGGTAGATGATGGGGTTCTGCGTCTGTTTTAGCGTTGGCTTGAAGGTCTTGAAAGCCGGATTCACAGGATATCCCACATCGCGGGCCCAACGGAGGAACCAGGTGAGATTCTCGATTTTCTTCTTGATGGTGGTATTGTTCAACCCCACCTGTACTGCTTTTTCTTCTTTATCCTCCGTTGCGCTCTTTTTCTGTTTTGCCGGATAAACCTTTTTCTCATCACGGAGATAGCCGACAAATCTTGTGAGAGTGTCCTCGTTCAGTTCGGAAAGCTTGACCTTGGGGCCGAAATTCTGCAAATCGGCCCGAAGCGCCGACATCTTCTTGAAGGTTGCGATGGTCCAGGCGTTCTTTTCTCCGCATTTACGGGTGAATTCGTCAAAGACAACGAGCAAATCCGGTTCTTTGGGCTTCTGTTCCCGCTTCTTCTTTTCAGGTTCCGGACGCTTGGGAAGGATTCCTGACATTCGTTCCTTGAAGGCCTTCTGTACTTCGGAAGGAGTGGGAATCTTGTCATTCACCTCATAGTATTGGAATACCATGTCAATGGTGTCCTTGCATTTACGGAGTTCATCATTGATAGTCTTGGCGGTTTCTCCCTTCGGGCCTTTGTAACCCGTTTTTACCAACTCATTCCCGGCATCCCACGCCTCCAGATTGTTCAGCTGGCAGTTGGTGCCCAAGTCCAAGCGTTGGCTGTTGAACGTTACCCGCAGACGAATCTGGTACTTGTCTTTGTTCTTCCCGTAGTTGAACAATTTGAACGAGGCATTGCGTTTTATTTTCATATTCCGGCTCCTCCCGAACTAAAATCGTATCCCAAAAATATCCCAAAAACAGGCGAAGTTAAAAAACTCCACCTGCAAAAATACGCAATATAAACCATTAAAACAAGGGGTTCTGGAGGACTTTGCAATTTTGATTCGAGTCCGCTCACCTCCACGCAAAATGCCCTTCAGATTCGTCTGCCGGGCATTTTTATTTGAGGATCAGTTCGCGGATGAAGGAGACGGTGCGGTTA
>Ga0247610_10008264_pt1 | contig 10601 bp, 8 predicted proteins | sample 174DNAGHGhighgp2_FD_193483 | JGI IMG/M metagenome (GOLD analysis project Ga0247610, IMG submission 193483) | Sheep rumen microbial communities from Palmerston North, Manawatu-Wanganui, New Zealand - 1742 DNA GHGhigh gp2 | ecosystem: Host-associated > Mammals > Digestive system > Stomach > Rumen ... | reverse complement strand
CCTCCTACCGGGGGACGGTGGACTTCAGCAACGCCGCCCTCCAATCCGCTGAAAAGGGCTTGGAGAAACTCTATGCAGCGGAACGCCACCTTGACAGCCTGAAGCCCGGCGCCGCCTCTTCCGAGGACATCGTCGCGTTGCAGGAACGCTGCTACGAGGCCATGAACGACGACTTCAACACGCCGAAGGTCATCGCCGAGCTGTTCGATGCCACACGCATCGTCAACGCCGTGAAGGACGGCCACGCAACGCTGACTGCCGAAGATCTCGACCTGCTGAAAAACACCTTCCGCACCTTCTTCTTCGACATCTTGGGCATAAAACCCGAACTGGCCCAAGGCGACACCCGCGAGCACGACGCCCTTGAGAAAGCCATGGCCCTGGTCCTCGACATGCGCAAGACCGCCAAGGCCGAGAAGAACTGGGCGTTGTCCGACAAGATCCGTGACGAACTCAACGCCGCCGGAATCGTGGTGAAAGACACTAAAGACGGTGCCGAGTGGAGCCTTGCGTAGTTAGCGCATCGCAAACCGTAATCAGGCCGACTTCCCGATAGGGGAGCGGCCTTTTTTGATCCCAAGCGGTTACAAGTTGTTCCGGAAATCCTGCTCCTTCTTGTACTTGAGTACGTCGCGCAAGGTGGAGGACTTCACGTTGATGGTGAAGGACCAGCCCTTGCGGTAGCCTATCGGGATCCAGTTGAAGCTCATCTCCCAGCAGTGCATGTCGCGGTAGATGTCCAGGGAGGTGTATGACAGGGACTTTTGCACGAAGTCGTAGCCTGTGGTGAATCCCACTCTCCATTTCTTGGTGATGTTGATGTCGCCGTTCACCGCCAGCGTGTGCACCATGTTGTGCTTGTAGGGCTTCAATTCCTGACCGAAATAGATGGCCCGATAGTAGTCGAGGTTGTCGTTGATTCCGTATGTGAAGGTGTAGTTGAAGGTCAGCGACCACGGCAGGCGGTTTTTCTGCCGTTCAGGATCTTTCGACTTGAAGGTGTTCTGGTCGATTCTGTAATTTAGCGACACGCTGTAGGTGCCGCCCGAAAAGCGGAGCAGCCGGCGGTTCGCCGACCACTCGGTGACGTTCACGCGGCGCCCTTGGTCGTTGATACTGTAGGGGTCGAAGATGAAGCTGTAGGTGAGGTACAGCTGCTTGAACAGCGTGCTGCGTCCCGACATGGTGAGTGTTGACCAGTTCATCGAATCGGCGGCGAAGTCGTAGTACATCGAGATGTTGAAGTTGTCGATGAGCGGCACTTTCCTGACTCCGGTGACGGTGTCTTTCCTGGAACGCACCTTGATTTCCAAGTTGTTGCCGAAGGAGACCTGCGCCCGTGCCGTCATCCGGCTTGCACCGCCCCCGAAGATGGAGTTGTCATAGTAGGTGTATTCCACAATTTCGCCGGTCATCGGGTTGACGTATTGCGCGTTGTTGCGTCCGTTGAGCTTGGGTTGGAAAGTGAAGTTGATGGTCGGGGTGATGATGTGCCGGATGGCGTTCAGCCCGCCCTTCTTGAAAATGTACATCACATAGACCTTGGTGGTGAGGTTTGAGGATATGTTCAGGTCGTGCACTGCGCCAAACTTGCGGTTGAAATGCTGGAACATCACCGGCACCTCAGAAACCGCCGTGTCCCAGACCATCTCTCGCGTGTAGTGCTGGAGATACCACTTCTCGGTCAGCGTCACCGAAGTGTTCCAGTTGATGGTCTTGGCAATCTTGATGGGGATGGTGAGCGGGATGGTGTGCATCATGCCTGTCTCGAAGTGCTGCCATGTGACAGGCTTGAAAATCAGGGAATCGTAGGTGTTCACCTGTCCGACCAGCTGCGAGGACCACTTCATGGAGATGTTGTCGTACCATTTCAGCTTGCCGATTTTGTCTTTCTTCCGGAACGGGTAGAATTGCGCCACAGACATGTTGATGTTGGGCAGCTTCACGTTGACGGTGTGGTTGCTGGTGTTTTGCGAGTAGGAGACGGTGGCGTCAAGGAAGAAGATGTCGGCGGCGGAAGTCGAGAAGGAGACCGAGGAGGTGAACTGGTTGGAGAGGTAGTCGTTGGCCGAGGTCATGTTGTAGTGGGCGTAGTTCGCACTCTGCATGTCGATATGGGCGTTGAAGCGGGTTCGCGGGTGTGACTTGTTGTCCTGCTTGTGGTCCCAGTAGATTTTGTAGTTGTTGCTTTTCTTGAAGTTGGCGGTGTCGATGCGGTCACCGGTGAGGGAACGTGCGAAGGCGACCTCCAGCAGGCCATTGCACTTGTACCGCCAAACGTAGTTGGACTTGGCCTTCAGGGCCCAGCTGCCGCGCGTGTAGAGGTCGGCGGAGAGCAGCAGGTCGATGTTGTCGTTGATGGCGAAGTAGAAGCCCAGGTCGCGCAGGTAGAACCCCAAAGACCCGGCCTGCCCGATGGAGGGCATCACCAGTCCGGACTTGTGCTGGGCGTCCAAGGGGAAGAATCCGAACGGCAGGGCCAGCGGGGTGGGCACTCCGGTGAAACTCAGGTAGGCCGGCCCGATGAGAATCTTGTCGTGCTGGATGACCTTGGCCTTGGAGAAGGAAATCTCGAAGTGCGGGTCCTCCAGCTCGCAGGTCGTGTATTTGCCCCGCTTGATGTAGGCCACGTTGTCGCCCATCTTCTTCACCTGCTCGCCATGGATGTAACCGTCGTCCTGTGTGGTAATCACGTGCGTGATCTTGCCCTTGTGGGTGGTGAAGTTGTACTTGATCTCGCGGGCGTTGTAGTGGTCGCCTTGCTGGGAGAAGACAGGGTGCCCGCGTACAGTCCCGATGGAGTCCGCCACGCCGCAGGCGTACAGCTCGTTGTTCTGGAAGTCGATCTCGATGTAGTCGGCCCGCAACTCCATGTCCTCGTACCGGACCACCGCGTCGCCGAACAGGTAGGTGAAGCGCCGCTGAAGGTCGTTCACCACGGAGTCCTTCGCGCTGTATTCCACTGTCGAGGCGATGGCGTTGGAAGAAATCACCTTCGGTGATGTCGCGATTAGGAGCGACGAATCCGCGGTAACGGCTGGTGCCATGCTGCGGACACCTGTGTCTGACGGCGTGCGAACCGGCCGTCCACGACGATTGCCCTGTGCGGCCACACAAAGGCACAAAACACTGAATGCGAAGACGATAAGCAGCCTTCGAAAATATGAAAAATCCAGTGTGTATATTTTTTTAATCAATCCGTGATTTCTTCAGTCAATAATTTTAATTTTGCGCGAAAAAAGCAGCAAAGATAATCAAAAAATCGAAAGGTATGAACTCGAAAATATTTTTCTTATTATACTTGTTGATATTTTTTTTCGCCGCCCCCGCCATCGCCCAAAAAGACGGGAAAACCTTCAAGGTTGTCATTGACGCAGGGCACGGCGGCAAGGACCCCGGTTGCATGGGTGCCTATACCAAGGAAAAGGATGTCGCCCTCAGCGTGGCCTTGAAGACCGGAAAACTCATCAGCGACAACTGCCCGAACGTCAAGGTGATATATACCCGCAGCACGGATGTGTTCGTCGAACTCTACCGCCGTGCCAAAATCGCCAACGACAACCATGCCGACCTGTTCATCTCCTTCCACTGCAACGCCAGTGAAAACAAGACCGCCAACGGCATAGACACCTGGGTGATGGGCCTGCACAAGAGCGACGCCAACCTCGCCGTGGCACGCGCCGAGAACTCCGCGATGCTCAAGGAAAAGGACTACGAGCAGAACTACGGCGGCTTCAACCCCAACTCCCCGGAGTCCGCCGTCATGTTCTCCCTCTACTCCTCCGCTTACCTGAACAACTCCATCCTGCTGGCAGACAAGGTCCAGAAAAACCTCATACGCGCCACCAAACTGCGCGACCGCGGCGTCAACCAGGCCGGCTACTGGGTGCTCTGGTCCGTCTCCATGCCCAGCATCCTCGTCGAAATGGGCTTCCTCACCAATCCTAATGAGGAAAAATATCTCTCGGATGACAAAAACAGACAAAACATAGCCGAGGCCATATTCCAAGGATTCGTCTCCTATTATACACAAATGACAGGCAATAAAGTCAGTCTCCCTGACGTTCTTTCCGACAGCGATATAGAATATGATAAAACCCAGAAACCCATAAGTCATGATAACAACAATGATAATTATTCTGATAATCAATCAGATAAGAAAATGGATATCGAAGAGGCCTCGTTAGCCAACACCGTCGTCAACCCCGACGGGATTCGCTTTATGGTCCAGTTCATGGCGGTGCCCGAAAAAATCGCCTTCTCCGACAAACGCTTCCGTGGCATCCCTAATGTGAACCGCTTCTACGAGGGGAATCTGTGGAAGTACACTGCCGGAAACGAGCCCGATCTCCGGTCCGCCAAGGATATTCTCAAGGAGGTCAAGGCCAAATACCCCGACGCCTTCATCATCGCCTTCAAGGGCGAAAATAAAATCCCGGTGTCAGAGGCCGTGAAACTTCTCAAATAATCCGGCCACTGTCGGGGCTTACCCTGCATGGTGGATAGATTGTTGAAAATTTGGGACGGCATGTTATGAAAAAAATCCTATTTTTGCAGCTTGTAGAAATCAGGCTTTAATGAGTAAAAGTATTGACAAACCCTTTTCCGCAAAGGAGATGAAAAGCATCAAGGTCGCCCTGTTCTGTATCGTGGCTGTTGTGATTTTCTATTTTGGTGCGACATTTCTGAAAGGAATCAATGTCTTTGGGAAGAAAAACTACTATTATGCGGTATTCGAGGATATAGGAGACCTGCACGAGAGCGACAACGTGACGCTGAACGGTTATGTGATTGGCAAAGTGAATGGAATCAAGTTGTTGAGCAGCAGACCAGTACGTATATGCGCTGAAATCCTGATCACCGAGAATCTCGATATCCCGGAAGACTCCGAGTTCGAAGTCACCCAGAAGGACGTCCTGGGCGGCAAGGTGGTGAACCTTCACCTCGGGGCCTCTCCCGCCTTGGCCCAACGGGGCGACACGCTGGGGTGCTACCTCTCCCGCGGCATGCTCGACGGGGTGGGCGACTTGGTGGCCCAGCTCCAGAGCGTCGTCTCTTCTGCCGACACTATCGGCCAGAACCTCAAGCTCGCATTCCGCACCTCCGACCCCGTCAACGGCGGCCTCATGATCAAGAACACCCTTGCGAATCTCGAACAGACCACCCATGACCTCTCCATGCTCATGGCCGACAATGGCCCGAAAGTCAACCGCGTGCTTTCGCAGCTTGACGCCCTTTCCAAAACCCTTGCCGATGCCGGTCCGCAAATCCAAGCCGTCGTGGAGAACCTCGATAACATCTCCGACTCGTTGGCTCAGAGCAACATACGCTCTTTTGTCAATAGTGCCCAACTCACAATCGAAAACGCAAACCAAATCCTTGACGATGCACGGAATGGCCGGGGGACTGTCGGTCAGCTACTTCAAAACGATTCGGTATATAACAACATAAACTATACGCTGGATTGTATAAACACACTGGTCAAGGATGTTCGGCAGAATCCCTCAAAGTATATAAATGTGACGATTTTCGGCAAGAAAGTTAAAACAAATCAGTAAGACAATTAAAGACTCAAGTTTCGCATGTTAAAAAAAGAAGAAAAACAAGCGAGTGAAGAATGTTTCCGGCCGCAGCAGGCCGCTGCGGCGCGAGCGAACTCCCTTTCTGTTTCAAGGGGTGCCGTTAGGCGGGGTAGTAATATAAAACATCAGAATTCCTTGTGAAAAATGACCCTCATCAACAATATACAAATCAAAGACCACTATGTCCATGCTCTCCCTGAAAACAGGGCGTTGTTGGGCTATGCCCGCAAGAATCGAAGGGCTGGCAACATGGCCGAGAATGCGTTCTGGAAACAAGCGCACAAGAAAATGTTCCACGGCCTTGATTTTGACAGACAAAAGGTCATCGGCAACTATATCGTTGACTTTTTCGTGAAAAGGCTCGCATTCGTAATAGAGATTGACGGAAGCTCGCACAACGGGAAGGCTGACTATGACACACAACGGGACAAGTATCTGGAAGGTCTCGGTTTGAAGGTGTTCCACACGACAGATTTTGACGTGCTGAAGCATGTGAACATCGTGCTTGCGGATTTGAGGAAATGCATTGTTGAGAATTACGAGCACGCGGCTGATTAAAAAAGGAATGACAACACCTTTGCCAGAAAAGGCTTTTTTCTGAGATACATATAGTTGAAAACAAACATGCGAAACTTAAATTAAAGATTAATCAAATATGGAAATTACAGGAAAATTGATTCAGAAACTCCCCGTGCAATCGGGTGTCAGCAGCTCCGGTAACAACTGGTCGAAGGCAGAGTTCGTGATAGAGACTGTGGAACAGTATCCCAAAAAAGTGTGTGCTAATCTGTGGGGCGACCGCGCCAGGGCGTTGGACCAGTTCCAGATAGGCGCACTGGTCACCGTCTCGTTCGACTTGGAGTCCCGCGAGTACAATGGACGTTGGTACACGGATGTCCGTGCCTGGAAAGTGGAGGCGGGAACCCCGGCAGCCGTTGCCGGCGCCCCCATGTATGCCCCGCAGCAGCCTGCATACGGTCAGCCTCAGGGCTACCCGCAACCCCAGCAGCAGGTCTACCCGCCGCAAGGTTATCCGCAACAGTCCCAAGTGTTTGCACCGCAGCAGTCCCCGTACCCGCCACAAACTCAAACTTATGCTCAAGCTCCTCAGCAACCCTACGCTCAGGGTCAGCCACAGCAGACCCCTTACGCTCAAGTTCAGCCAGACTTAGGCTCCCTGCCCCAAATGCCTCAAGAGACATTCACGGATGAAGGCGGTGCAGATGACCTGCCGTTCTGACTTGTTACACAAATGATTTAATGATACCTTAATTAGATGGAGTATTATGGATGCAGGGATTTGTCATCTGACGTTAATTCCGCTTCGGGCGGAACCGTCCCACCGTTCAGAAATGGTGAGCCAATTGATTTTTGGCGAACCCTATGTAGTGTTAGAGGCATGCAAGGAGTGGATCCGTGTCAAGACGTGCTTCGACCACTATGAGGGTTGGATTCAAGTCGAACAGTATTACGAAATCACCGAGGGCGATTTGAATGCTTATCTCGAATCTCCCCGCCTGCGGTTGCGCACAAAGGTGGTTGAAGCTGCCGATCTGGGAATGAATCTCCTTTCGATGGGGGCGATGATGGGTGAAGACAGCCGTCTGCCCGTCCGCTTCGAGTTCGCTCCTCCGGACATGACCACGTGGGTTCCCGTCAACAATCCCAAGGAACACCCCACTTACGGACAGCGGATGAAACGGCTCAAGGAGGCGGCATTCGACCTTCTGGGAACCCCTTACCTCTGGGGTGGCCGTACCCCTTTCGGAATCGATTGCTCCGGCTTCACACAGCTCTTGTATTCCCTGGTCGACATTACGCTTCCCCGCGACGCATCCCAACAGGTCCTTTGCGGCAGTACGGTGGACTTCATCCAGGAGGCAACTCTCGGAGACCTGGCTTTCTTCGACAATGAAGACGGCGCAGTTGTGCACGTCGGGATGGTTGTCCAACCCGGCATGATTATACATGCCTCCGGTTGTGTGCGCGTTGACCTTTTGGACGAAACGGGAATCTTCAATCGTGAATCACAGCAGTATTCCCATCATCTTAAGGTGGTGAAAAGAGTTGTGGACAATTGAATGACAGAAGGGACGATGGGCGATGAAGCCAAGTGATGACAACAAGCGATGAAGAAGAAGACGAAAAACATAGTGGTGCTTGTCGTGGCTTTCTTAGGCGTGACAGCATTGGTCGCGGGCGCATCCTTCTACAGGATTTTTCTGTCCGAAAATGTCAGGAATCCGGGAATGACCGTCATTGTTCCGCCGGGTTCGACTTTCGGCCAGCTGATGGACACACTGGCCAAGCATGAGGTGCTTAAGTCGGAACAGACTTTCCGGAGAACCGCCAAGATACTGAATTATAAGCGGATACGAATTGGAAAATACGATATATCCAATTGCCGCAGTAATCTGGACTTGGTGCGGCTTCTTCGTCGGGGGCAGCACTATCCAGTGAAGTTCACCTTCAACAATGTGCGCACGGTTGATCAGCTTGTCGAAAGGGTAGGGCATAAGTTCTTTTTCGAGCCGGAAGAACTTGCAGCTTTGCTGCACGACCCCTCTTATATGCAAAAGTACGGCCTTACCGACACGACGGCAGTCTGTCTCTTTATTCCGAACACTTACGAGGTCTTCTATGATGTCACGGCCGGGGAGTTTCTCGACCGTATGCATGACAATTACCGTAAGTTCTGGAATGACGAGCGCCAGTCATTGGCGCAAGGCATCGGACTCTCAAGCGTGCAAGTCGCCACCCTCGCTTCCATCGTGGAGGAGGAGAACATGCGCCCTTCGGAAAAGGCGATAATCGCCGGCCTTTACATCAACCGGCTGCACAAGGGCATGTTGCTGCAGTCTGATCCGACCGTGAAGTTCGCGTTAGGGGACTTTGGCCGCAAGCGTATTCTGAATGCCGACTTGCTGGTGGACTCGCCCTACAACACCTACAGATACAAGGGGTTGCCTCCCGGCCCGATTCGTATTCCCGAGGCTTCCACAATGGATTCCGTACTGCACTATCGGCACCACGACTACCTGTACATGTGTGCCAAAGAGGATTTTTCGGGATACCACAATTTCACGGCCAGCGCGGCCGTGCACGCGCAGAACGCCGCCCGCTACAGAAAGGCGCTGAATGCGCGAAATATCAAAAGATGACAGTTCGCCAACCGCTCGAACTTGGCTTTTTCGTTGCCGTCGCGGCTCTCAATATAGGTGTGCAGCCATAGCGTTCAGTTTTAGCGAGACGGCAACGGTCCTGTTCTGCTCCCAATCGTTTCTAAGACTTATGCAAAAGAAAAAAGCCCGAACATGTCCGGGCTTTTCTTTTCTGATGGAGTGATCTGTACTGGATTTGAACCAGTGACCTCTTGCCTGTCAAGCAAGCGCTCTAAACCAACTGAGCTAACAGATCGTCTGTTTGGTTTCGGCTGCAAAGATACACTTTTTTTGATATGGTGCGCCATTCTTCTCAAAAAAATTCCTGAAGCAAATTATTTTTTTCTATTATGTTATAAATTAGGCTGTTATATTGAAGACAATAGCATAAAAAGGCCGATTCCCAAGTAATTTCCGACGGCATAGCCGAACAATCCGATGGCAATTCCGGGAAGAATTACCTCTTTGTTGTGCAAAACCGCCGCCACCATAGGCACGAACGGAGGCGAGTTGATGAGGGATATAGAAGCGGTGAGGGTGAGGTCGCCGTCGAGTTTGAAGAGTTTCGCCAGTAGGAGTTGCAGCAGCAGGGAACCGAACACGGCGAAGGCGATGTAGTAGAGGATGAAGAGATGTTTTGTGAACGCCAGGTCATGTACGTTCACCATAGTGGCCACTGCGAGGCAGAAGACATAGACGAAGTAGAGTCCGGTGTCGAAAGTCCCTTCTAACTTTCTTGTCGGTTTCCAGAGCGAGAGCAAGATGGCGAAAGAGGTGATGAGGATGATGACGACTGCCGTTTCGTTCTTTAGGGGTATGGCCAGGGAAAGTCCGTAGGCACCGGACACTATGACCAGGGCCGTCGCAATGCCGGCGGCGCGGTTGGCGATGCGTTGCCGGAGCGGTTTTTCGGGATGTGCCGGTTCAGGGACGGTGTCGTTTCCGCCTGCCTGCTCCGGGGTGGGTTCTTGCGGTTTCGGGAATACCCGTCGCACGATCCATTTGCCGAGAAAGACGATGAACAGGAGGTAGAGGCTGGTGACGACGAGGTCGTATCCGGAGATCAGCAGGAAGAGGGGTTGCGGCAGTTCCACAGCCTTGGCGACGGGTGCGAAGTTGGGGATTCCGCCGGTGTAGATGCCGGTCATGGCGGCGCTCACCCGGGCGAAGTCCGTGTAAGAAAGTCCGGCCTCCAACGCTTGCCCCCTGAACAGGAAGTAGCCTCCGACGGTGACGGCCAGGATGCTGAACACACCGCAAAAGAACGCTTTGAGTGTGGATTTCGCGGACCATTGGCGGAAGTCGCATCCCATTAGGAGTAGCGGGATTGAGAGGAGGACGGTCACGTTGGAGACGTCGGTGCAGGCTTCCCGCGCCCTGTCGCCTACGATTCCCGCATTTCCGACCGCCAGCCCAATGACGTAGAGGATGACCATCGGGGATATTTTCTCAATCACGGGCCAGCGTTTTGCGGCCAGCATCACTGCCAGTGGGATGGTGAAAAGGTAAACATAAGTCATACTTCAGATTTTTAGGCAAAGATATTATTTTTCCATCCTCTGCATAAAAAAATAGAGGTTCGACGGGAACCTCTATTTTATATGTCCGATAAGCTAAAGGGTTATTTCTGATAGAATCGCACGCGGTTGTCGAGGACTTTGGTTTGACCGATCAGGTAGGACATCAAGGTGTTCTCGTTGCGTTCGCGGCCGATGACGGCGTTCTGGAGGTAGTTTTTCTCCATCATGAGGTTTGCGGAAGCCTGGCCGTCGCGGGTCTCGATGACGTTCACCACATAGTCGATGTTGTTGCCGGCCACTGCAGTAGGCTTGTTTTTCGGCAGGTTGAAGATTTGGCC